>Ash_p2__coassemble_824_pt1 | contig 47929 bp, 43 predicted proteins | sample Ash_p2__metabat2_high_PE_029 | metagenome-assembled genome bin Ash_p2
CTGACAGAAAACTGTCTGGCCAGAGGCTGGCAATTACTAAACTTAATGACATTGTAAAATCTCCATAAAAAAACGGGAAGCTTTGCTTCCCGCAGGATCCATTCGCTACGATTTGGAAAAAGCCTGAATACAAAGGACAACGGCTTCCACCATTAATGCAATACCGGTAATCATGACCAGAGCGCTGGCGACATTGGCCGGCCGGATGATCAGGAAAATGGAAATTGCCAGCATGACCAGGGCCAGAACCATCGTAAGGGTCCAGTCCGAAAAGCCTGCGCGTTTCATGACCAGTGCCCGCTGGATCTGGACGACCGAGTTAAACAGCAGCGCGATACCGGCCGCAATTGGCACCAGGTTAATCAAAGTCTGCGGCCAGGCAGCCATAAAAAGGCCAAAGATCAGTGCCGGAATACCGGTAATCATCGGTGTCATATCGCTGCTTTGCTGTCTTACAAAATAGCTGTACAGCAGCCAGACGCCATAGATGATCAGGATAATGCCGATAATACGGACAACGCCTGACAGGATGCTGCCTTTAAAAAAGCAAAGGACCAGTCCGAGCACGGCATATAAAAGAGCCAGAAGCAATGAATCCGTCCGGGTCGGATTGACAAAGTATTTTTTCATAATCAAAACCTCTCGTTTCTTGTGATTCACCTATATTATCGGCACAATGCCGCAAAATACCGCATTCAGCGCCCAAACAGATGTGTCACTTTGCCTGCCTGTCAAAGGCTGCTTCGCTGCCCGTAAAAGCAGGAAGCCCAAAGACAGAAGAGCAGGAAAGCACTGGTTCATTGGATGCGAATCTGCCTGCCGGGTCGGGTACAATGAGAGCAGAAAGCGAGATGTTAATTATGAAAAAAGCCGCAGTACTGATGGATAACGGGTTTGAAGAACTCGAAGCCATGGGTTCGATCGCTCTTTTAAGAAGAGCCGGAATGGACCTGGACCTGGTATCCGCTGCCAATACCGATGAAGTAACCGGCCGCTTTGGCGTAACGTATTCGCCAGCTGTGCCGATGAAAGACTATGATTTTTCCGATGTGGATGTACTGATCATTCCGGGCGGTCCGCACTATGCAAAACTGGAAGCCAATGAAGACGTCAAGAAGCTGATCCGCCAGTTCAATGACGATCCCGAAAAATATATTGCTGCCATCTGTGCAGCCCCGACCATTCTTGGCCGCATGGGCCTGCTGGAAGGCAGGGACTATACGTGCTTTACCTCGATGAACGATGATTTTGGCGGCACCTATAAAGACCAGAAAACCGTCCAGGATGGAAACCTGATTACCGGCCGCAGCGCTGATGCGGCGATCGATTTTGCCTATGCGATCATGGAAGCGCTGCTGGGCGATAAAAAGACGGAAGAAGTCAAAGCCTCCATTTACGCGCTGTGAAGCCCGTTGAAAAGCAATGGCAGGACTATATTGAGGCACATCCGACCGAAAGCCGCAAAAGTGCCCTGGAAACCAGCCTTGCCATACAGAACTCTGCGCTTGAATACGAAGTGTTTGACGGCAGCGGGAATGTCCCGATTTACACGCGGACGCTGCAGATTCCCAAGTTTTTCACCCAGCAGGACAAGAAGAACTTTGAAAAGATCTGTACCACCTTCACCGGCATTTTCAGCAAGACAATTGAAGCCTACTGCAAAGATCCGGCCGTGCGCAGCCTGTTCCACTTTCCCCCGACACTCAATCATCTGATCTACAAGGAGCCGGGATACAAAACGGAAATCCCAGTGCTTCGCATTGATATCTTCTATGATGAGCAGACCGGCGATTTCAAAGTTTGTGAATTCAACACGGACGGGACATCGGCCATGTTTGAAAATGACCGGATGCATGAGTATTTAAAATACAACAATGCCTGGAATGCCCTCAAGCCGGATGTGGAATATCTGGAACTGATGAATCCGCTGGCCGACGCACTGCTTGCCGACATCAAGGAAGCCACAAATCTGGACAGGCCCTCAATTGCCATTTCGGATTTTCTGGAGGATGCCTACCTGCCGGAACTTTATGCCGTTGCCAGGCTTTTTAACCAGCGGGGCATTCCGGCAGAAGTCGTGGATATGCGCGATCTGGATTATAATGGAAAACAGCTTTTCAATGCAAAAACCGGCACCCGGTTTGATGCGCTGTACCGCCGGGCGGTGACACAGGATGTCATGAGCCATCTTCATGATATTGCGCCCTTTCTGATGGCCGTCAATGATGGCAATATTGTGCTGTTAGGAGCCTTTAAAACCCAGATTCCGCATTCCAAGACGATCAGTGAAGCGCTGCTTGATGAGCGCCTCCAGAAATACTTCAGCGAAGAGGAAAAACAGTTTATTCACGATCATCTGCCCGAAGCCTTTGACCTGACAAAAAGCCAGGCTCCCCGGGTGCTGGAAAACCGCCAGCGCTGGATCATCAAGCCCAAGGAAGGCTATGGCGCCAAGGGCGTCTGGGCCGGCGTTGATGTGTCGGACAAGCTCTGGAAAAAGCTGGTTCATGACTTCTGTAATATGGGCTATATCGTGGAAGAGTATATCCCGCATTACCAGACCGTCAATGCGGATCTTTTAGGCAAGGACGGGTTTAAAGACTGGTCGAATCTGACCGGCCTCTATGTCTTTAACGGGAAGTTTGCGGGCGTCTATTCCCGGCTTTCAGATTCCGGGATTGTCTCGACGCAATACAATGAACGCATGGTCCCTACGCTTTTTCTCAAGGACAGCCAGGCTGGCCAGCCATCAGAAAACGATGGTCAAAGCAACGTATAGAGCGTTCATAATCCGGACCGGAAAGCCATACTGAATGAGCTGGATCGCTGATAAGGCCAGCAGGCCAAAGATTCTGCAGCAGGCTGTATGTTCTGGGTCAGTATTCAAAGAACAGTATTCGGCGTGAATTCAAATCAATCTAAGCAGAAAAGAAAACCCGGATGGTTTTGCCGTTTCAGGCGGCAGGATCATCCGGGCTGTTTTTGGGTCTGGTAATGATGGCATCAAAAAGGATGGTTCAGGCGGCTCAGGCTTGCTTTGGCTCGTCCGATTTGACAAACTCCTTGATTTTAAGGCCATCCATGAAGCCTTCAAGATAAAGCTTGTGCAGATTGGTTTCATCATAAGCCAGAGTATCAATGCCAAAGGTATCCTTTGGAGAGATGATCAGCAGCCTGCCTTCTTTTTCAAGTTCCTTGGCTCTGGCTACCGTTTCGTTGTAGCGGTTGATCCGGGTGCGCAGCCCTTCAGCGGCATTGGGGTAGTTTTTCATGAAGAAGGCCAGGGCATGGTCCTTAAACGGCTTGCGGTCGGTATCGCTGGGCTTGGTCAGGATCAAAACAACCTTCTCGGCCCCCATCTCAAAAGCCTTGTCGATCGGAATCGGATCCGACAGCGCCCCATCATAAAAGGGAAGGCCGGCAATCATGTATGGCTTGTTGACGACCGGAATTGAGCAGCTCGCCTTAAGGATGTCATACTGGTTTTCATCGAGCCACTTGGTATCGAAATACGCCGGCTTGCCGGTAATGGCATTGGTCGCGACCACGACCATCTGGGTGGGCGAGTTTTTAAAGGCATTATAGTCGAGCGGACTTTCGCCATCCGTATTGGACAGGGTCGAATAAATATAGTCCATGTTGATCATCGAACCTGTCTTGAAAAAGTTATGCAGCGACATGTACTCGGGACGTCTGGAATATTCCCGGTAAAACATGTAGTTGCGGCCAGCCTGGCCGGCCTTATACGAGCAGATATTGGCGGATCCGGCAGAAATGCCGATCGCCAGATCAAAATGAACATCGTCATACATGGCAGCATCCAGAACACCGGCAGCATACATGCCGCGCATTCCGCCGCCAACATCAATTACAGCAGTTTTCATATTTTTACTCTTACGGGCTTTAAATACTTCGTCCCTGGAAGCACAGGTAAACTAAAACAGGTCTGTGAAAACCGTTTTTTACCGGAAGAACAGTCCTGGAGCCGCCAGCACTAAAAACCGGATCTGCGGTTTTGCCATCTGTTTTTGGCGGGGAGTGTTTCAGGGAAGAATGAAGCTTTTCCTTTCTTGATTTTAATTACCGGCTTTCAGGACAGGCTTTATCCTGGCTTTCAAAGGGCCTGGCTGATCTTCTGATCCCGGATATTTCTTCGGATCCAAATCCCTTTCGCTGCCCTGAAAATGGGATCAATACCTTATTATACGTTAAATCGGCGGTATCCCAAAAAGGGGAAAAGCCGGCTGACTTCCGAATTTCTGAGAGCGCCTGCGTTTGGGCGGGAAGCAGACTCTCTTTCTGGGCTCTTGCTTTTTATGGGCGGGCTGATCTATAATACTAAAGCGCATGTGCCCGTAGCTCAATGGATAGAGTAACAGATTCCGATTCTGGTGGTTGGAGGTTCGAGTCCTCTCGGGTGCGCCATTTTTTTTTACAGTTTTTCTTCTGCACGGCCGGTTTCCAGCCCTTGGCGGCAGCTCGCCTGTCCAGTGCAAGCTGCAGGAAACATCTGCTTTTGTGCCGGCGGGAAGATCAGTATAATGAAGCAGGCAGAATCTGAACGGTTTTGCCGCCCTGTGTCCCTGTACCTCAGCAGGATAGAGGGTCCGCCTCCTAAGCGGAACGTCGCAGGTTCGATTCCTGTCGGGGACGCCAGAAAATATCGCCGGAGCTTTTGTTATAAAAGCTTCGGCGTTTGCTTTTTCCACAACAAAAAAATGCTTGAAAGAGCCATGCTGAGGGATTCTTCAGCTCTTTTCGGTCTTCAGGCATGAAAAGACAGAAAGCAGCCGGGAAAACTGTGGAAATCCTGCACAACCTGCTGAATGTGTACAGAGTTTTTTCACAGCAGGTCCGGCGTGGATACAATAGAAAGGAAAAAGAAGACCAGGAAAAACAGCCCGGGACTATTTTTAGCCGGGCTGGGCCTGGTGAAAGGAAGAATTCAATGATTGACCGCTATCCAGTACGAATTGATCCGCTGGAGAGGATGGGGTGGATCGATCTCTATCTCCCAGATGATTATTATGCAAGCGATCGCCGCTACCCGGTTTTATATATGTTTGACGGCCAGAATCTGTTTTTTGACCAGCAGGCTGCGTTCGGGTACTCATGGCGCTTAAAGCGGTTTCTGGATACGTGCGATAATCCGTGCATTGTCGTTGGACTGGAATGCGACCCCAAAGACCAGAACCGTCTGCATGAATATACCCCTTATCCGCTTCCGCATACATTTTTTGGCAGAACCATCGGCGCCGGTGCTGTTTTGATGGAATGGATCGTCCAGTTTCTCAAGCCCCGGATCGATGCAGGCCTGCGCACCTGGCCGCAAAGAGAAGCCACGGCGATTGCCGGCAGCTCCATGGGTGGGCTAATGGCTTTCTTCGCAGCTGTCCGCCATAATAATATTTTTTCGAAGGCCGCCTGTCTTTCCCCTTCGATATTTATCTGCCAGGAGCAGATTGGCCGGGAACTGGAAGGAAAGAAGCTCAATCCGGATACCCGGATTTACTGGTCTTTTGGCTCCCGGGAACTCCAGGCCATGCAGAGGGTGGAAGCGGAGATGCGCCTGAATGAATACAAAGACGCCCTCGAACGCAAAGGCGGGATTGGAAAAGTCGCCATTGTGCAGGGCGGAAAGCATGACGAAGAAACCTGGAGCCGGCAGAATCCGGATTATTACCAGTTTTTCTGGAATGACCCTGAAGATCTGGACTGAGCTGACCGCTTCCATGGATAATAGATCATGGATAATAGATACAGAGAATAAATAACAGATTTCAGAGAGGCGCTTATGAAAAAAGATGATCTGGACATGATTTCCTTTGGTATTATTGCCGATGCCGGCGATGCGCGCACGTTTGCGTTTGAAGCGCTGCAGGCCGCTGAAAACCGGGAATATGCACGGTGTGATGTGCAGATTTCCAAGGCTCATGCCAGCATCAACAAAGCCAGGCGAGCCCAGACCGACCTGCTTTTTGAGGAAATGAACGGTGAACACCAGGAAGTCAACGTCCTGCTGGTTCACTCGCAGGATCATCTGATGGATGCCCAGCTGGCGATTGATCTGATTGAGCAGATGATTGCCCGCATCCGGATCCAGGAAAAACTGGAAACCCGGATTGGCCGGCTGGAAGAGCACGTGGATGAGCTGGAAAGAAGGATGGACAAATGAAAGTAGCACTGATCTGTACCGGAGGGCTTTCGACCAACTGGATTGTAAAAAAAATCGACCAGTATGCCGCCGATCACGGCCTGGATGTGGATCTGAAGGCCTATGGGCTGACCGATTACTATCCGGTTATTGAAGAAGCGGATGCGGTTCTGCTTGGCCCGCAGATTGGCTATTACCGGAAAGAGATCGAGGAAAAGCTGGGCCATAAAATTGGCGTGATCTCTTCTGCGGCCTATGCCACGGCCAATGCAGCCGAAATTCTCGATCAGGCTAAAACGCTTGCTTCTCAGAAATGAGAAACAGGCTTTTTTTTGCCGTTCCGGAAAGCGAAATGAACGTTCATCCAGAAGCCGGGCAGGTTCTGATTGGCAAGCGCATAGAAAAACGGTATGATTTTCCGTATAGAAATGTGAAAAGGCTTCCACATAAATAACGCATGAAAAGCACGGCCAGCGGGCCGGCAAGTGAGGATTAAGAAATGCTGCCTGTACTGGAAAAATCTGCCATTTACTTCTTGATTATCTTTTTTGGCTGGTGGCTGCGCAAAAGCGGCCGGATCAGCCATGATGCAGCCCGGATGGTCGGGATCATCATTGTCAACCTGACCCTGCCGGCCGCCCTGATCCGCAATGCGGAAGCGATCATCATCGGTCCGCAGCTGCCGCTGCTTTTTGGGCTGGGAATCCTTTCCAACATGGCCGGCCTGGCCGGCGGCTACCTGCAAAATCGCGGGCGCAAGGAACCCAAGACATCGGCCATGATGCTGATGGTCTCCAGCTACAATGTCGGGGCCGTCCTGCTCCCGTTTGTCGAAATGTTTTTTCCCGGTACCGGGGTCGCGTATCTTTGCATGTTTGATTCCGGCAATGCCGTCATGGGCCTTGGCCTTTCCTACTCGATTGCCAAAGCTGTTTCCAGCAAGTCCGAACGCCTGAGCCTGCGCGAGATTCTCAGGACGCTTTGCGGATCCATTCCGTTTGTAACTTACATAGTCCTTTTTATCATGGCTTTCCTGAAGCTGAGTGTTCCGGATTTCATTTTGAATGCAGCGGGCGTGATCGGCAATGCCAACGGCTTTCTGGCGATGCTGATGATCGGGCTGCTGCTGGAATTTGACCTGCCTGCCGGCCAGCTGAAAGAAGCGCTCAAAGTCATTGCCGGGCGCTATGGACTGAACCTGGCTTTAATGCTTCTGGTCTGGTTCTTCCCAGCCGGCGATGCGTTTATGAAAATGATTACCATGCTCTGCCTCTCTTCGCCGGTCGCTGCAGCCAGCGTGGTCTATATCCTGGAATGCGGCTACAAAGGTGAGCTGACGGGAATTGTCTCAACGATTTCCATTGTGATCTCCCTGGCGCTGATTATCCTGATTATCCTGACTTTCGGCCTGCCTTTTGCCGCGGTTGCCTGAAGGCTGCCGCCAGAATGGATGCCAGTGGCAGGAACTCTGGATTTTGTTCCTTTTAACAAAGCTCTTTGTGATCATCGATCTTTGCTTATTGCTTTTAAAACTGATCTTTTGCTTCAGGCCAGATGATTCTGGCCTGCTTTTTTTTTGCAAAAGAGATGAAAGCGTCAGAGGACAAAAGCAGAACTGGAAACCAAAGCACACAGCATTAAAGGGAAGATGATTGAAGTGCTCAATCCTGAAGCACTGAAAACCGTAAAGCCAGCTGGACCAAACCGGCAGTTTCGCCGCCTGTCCGGCTGTTTTGAAAGCGTTTTACTGTGCACTAGCAGAAAGAAGAAATCAGATAAACTGCAATGACCCGAAAAAAATTTCATGAAATTTGGCTGTTCCGCCGTCAAAAATCGATAAATCTGTTCTAATGATGGGATTAAGATGAGATTAATGAAATTACTTTCTAAATAATCAAACCTATTTGAAATAAATTTCACATTCTGTATACTCGTGAATGTAAGAAGAAGGGAGCAAATATGAACGACAAAACAGCCCAGGCCATTGAGCATAAACTGATCGTTTCCTGCCAGGCTTTGCCGGATGAACCGCTTCATTCTTCCTTCATTATGGGAAGAATGGCAAAAGCAGCCAAAGAAGGCGGTGCCGCAGGAATCCGGGCCAACTCAGTGGAAGACATTGAAGAAATCAAGAAACAGGTCGATCTGCCTGTCATCGGAATTATCAAGCACGATTACCCGGATAACGGTGTACGCATTACCCCGACGATGAAGGAAGTCGATGATCTGATGAAGATCAAGCCGGAAATCATCGCCATGGATGCGACCGAGAGGATCCGGCCGGATGGCAAAACGCTCGATGAGTTCTTTAAAGAAGTCAAGGCGAAATATCCGGATCAGAAATTCATGGCCGACTGCTCAACAGTGGATGAAGCCCTGCACGCAGACCAGATCGGTTTTGACTACATCGGCACAACACTGGTCGGCTACACACCGGAATCTGAAGGCGACAAGATCGAGCACAATGATTTCGAAATTATCCGCCGGATTTTAAAGGAAGCGAAGCATCCAGTGATTGCCGAAGGCAATATCGATACGCCGCAAAAGCTGTGTCGCGTGATTGACCTGGGATGTTTCTCATGTGTTGTCGGAAGCATTATTACCAGACCGCAGCTCATCACCAGACGCTTCACCGATGCGCTGGCGGATTTATCACGAGAAGAGAAAAGACATTGATTCAAAACGCCTGCAAGACAGGCTGATCCAGGCAGTACGTAAAAACTGAGAGAAGAGAAAGAGCTGGCTTAGCCAGAAAGAAGAGAATCCCCCAGGGAAAAAGCGGCCAGGCAGTACAGAGGCTGCCAGGCATGATGAAAACGAAGGAGAAAATTATGAGAGACTTAAGCAAATACGAAGGTGTCATTCCAGCATTTTATGCATGCTTTGACGAAAACGGCGAAATCAGCCCAAAAGCTGTCCAGGATTTAACCCGCTACTTCATTAAGAAAGGTGTCAAGGGCGTATACGTAAACGGATCCAGCGGCGAATGCATTTACCTCACTCCCGAACAGCGCAAGACCGTTCTGGAAAATGTCATGAAAGCCAACGATGGTTCCCTCACAGTCATTGCCCACGTAGCCTGCAACTCCACTAAAGAAAGCCAGGAACTGGCTAAACATGCCGAATCCCTCGGTGTTGATGCGATTGCATCCATTCCTCCCATCTACTTCAAGCTTCCGGATCATGCGATCGCCAAATACTGGAATGATATCTCCGCAGCGGCTCCAAACACTGACTTTGTTATTTACAACATTCCGCAGCTGGCCGGTGTAGCCCTCACCCCCGCTCTGTATGCCAAGATGCGCGAAAACCCAAGAGTGATCGGTGTCAAGAACTCCTCCATGCCGGTCCAGGATATCCAGATGTTTGCAGCCGACGGCGGCGATGACTACATCGTCTTCAACGGACCGGATGAACAGTTCATCTCCGGAAGACTGATGGGCGCTAAAGGCGGAATCGGCGGTACTTATGGTGTAATGCCGGAACTGTTCTTAAAGATGAACGAAGCGCTGGCCAATAAGGACTGGGAACTGGCCCAAGCTATCCAGTATGATGTCAACTCCATCATCTACAAAATGTGCTCCGCTCATGGAAACATGTATGCCGTTATCAAGGCGATCCTCAAGGAAAACGAAGGCCTGGATCTGGGAAGTGTAGCCGCTCCATTAGCACCATTAGCTGCTGAAGATGAAGAAATCGTCAAGGAAGCAGCTAAGATGATCCGCGATGCCAAAGCTAAATATCTTTAATAACCAAGGAAAAATCAGCAAAAAATAAACAGGAAGCTGAGAAACGCAGACTCCTGAGAAAAAGAAACCTGAGAAATACAGAAAAAGAAAAAACAGAAAAAATATTTGAGGCGCATAGAGCCTGAACTCTGCACGTTTGCCAGGCCGGGCGGAATCTGCCCGCCCGCGCCGGCTTTAAAGAAAAGAATTTGATTCTGGTCCGGCCGGCAGCACGCCTCCGGACAAACCAGAAAGAGAACACACAATATCTGCATCCCAAAGGACAGTCTGGATCAGACTGAGCTTTACAGAAAAGACAATAATAAGGAGACAAGTCATGCAAGGATTTACAGTTTACGATTTAATCATCCTCGTTGTCTACCTTGGAGCGGTCCTGGTGGCCGGCCTGTTTTTCGCTAAGAAAGACATGAAAGGCAAGGAATACTTCAAGGGCGACGGTACCATCCCCTGGTGGGTTACTTCCGTATCCATCTTCGCAACCCTGCTTTCCCCGATTTCTTTCCTGTCTCTGGCAGGCAACTCCTACGCTGGAACCTGGATCATGTGGTTTGCCCAGCTTGGCATGCTGGTAGCGATTCCGCTGGCCATCCGCTACTTCCTTCCGGTTTACGCAAAACTGGACATCGACACCGCTTACCACTATCTTGAGCTGCGCTTTGGCTCCAAAGCCCTGCGCATTCTTGGTGCCGTCATGTTCATCATTTACCAGATTGGCCGTATGTCGATCATCATGTACCTGCCGTGCATGGTTCTTGCCTCTCTGACGAACATCAACGTAAACATCCTGATCCTGATCATGGGTGTCATCGCCATTATCTACTCCTATACCGGCGGTCTGAAATCCGTACTGTGGACAGACTTCATCCAGGGTTCGGTTCTGATTATCGGTATCCTGTTTGCCCTGATTTACCTGCTCAGCCACATTGATGGCGGCATTGGCGCGATCTTCAACTCCTTCTGGACCGAACACAAGTTCCTTGCTCCGGACCAGCCGATCTTCGATGCCAACCTGCTTCGTGACTCCGTATTCATCATGATTTTCGGTGCCGGACTCAACACTCTTGGCTCCTACGTATCCAGCCAGGATATCGTTCAGCGCTTTGTAACAACAACCGATACGAAAAAACTGAATAAAATGATGCGCACCAATGGTATCCTTTCCATCGGCCTTGCAACTGCGTTCTACCTGATCGGAACCGGCCTGTACGTGTTCTATCAGCAGTATCCGCTGCCTCCTGCAGCTGCCCAGGACCAGATCTTCGCATCCTACATTGCTTTTGAACTTCCAGTCGGCATTACCGGGCTTCTGCTTGCTGCCATCTATGCGGCTGCCCAGTCCACCCTTTCCACCGGCCTGAACTCCGTAGCTTCCTCATGGACTCTCGACATTCAGTCCCGTGTATCAAAGAAAGAACTCAGCTTTGAAAAACAGACCAAGATTGGCCAGTATGTATCCCTGGCTGTCGGCATCTTCTCCATTGTGGTTGCCATGCTGCTGGCTGGCGGCGGCGTAACTTCCGCTTACGAATGGTTCAACGGATTCATGGGCCTTGTATTAGGTATCCTGGTTGGAATCTTCATTCTGGGCGTATTCTTCCGCAATGCCAATGCATGCGGTGCGTTTGCCGGATTCACTGCTTCAACGATTGTCATGATTTTCGTGAAATACTTTGCAACAAACGTATCCATCTGGTCTTACTCCCTGATCTCCATCGCGGTCTGCCTGGCTGTTGGCCTGCCGGCAAGCTGGATCTACAACAAGATGACCGGCAAAAAATTCGATGCCCCAAGATGGACAGTTTACTCGGACTTCAAAAAAGGATTCAAGAAAGAAGAGCGTTTTGAGGAAGCCAATGACGCTTCCGCAGGAGCATAAACTATGATTTTTGCAAAAACTGATGATGTAAAGAGCCAGGGGCAGCTTGAAAAAGGCGTTGCTGAAGCAATCGAATTTGCAAAGAACAACGATCTGGCCTCTTTCGAAAACGGATCCCACCCGATTGACGGCGACCGCCTGTTTGTCAATATTGTGACCTACCAGACAAAAAAACCGGAAGAACGCTTCTGGGAAGCTCACAAGGACTACCTTGATGTGCATGTTCCCATTGAAGGAACCGAACAGATCGATCTCAACTTCCTGGATAACCTTGAAAAAGGCGAATACCAGAAAGATGGCGATTTCCAGCCGGCATCTGGCGAAAAGAATGCGTCCCTGATCATGCGGCCCGGCGATTTCCTGGTTTGCTATCCAAACGATGCCCACCGTACTGCAGTAGCAGCAAACGGAAAGCCTGAAACGGTCAAAAAAGCGATTTTTAAAGTCATTATTGACTAGGCCCAGCCTGTCCTTCTGATTTGCTCCAGCCCGCCCATCAGGCTTCTGATGGCGGGCTTTTGCGCAGAAAGCCGTTTTGCCAGGAATAAACCAGAAAGAAAAATGAAGAAGACAATCGAAGGAGAAAAAGATGAACGAATTTATCTGCATCGATATTGGCGGAACCGCCATTAAATATGGAATCATCCAGCCGGATGGAACGCCGGTATTTACTGATGAATGCGATACCAATGCCCATCTGGGCGGCAAGAAACTGGCCCGGCTGGTTCACGACCTGGCCAGCCGGATGAAAAACGAATATCCGCAGGCCAAAGGCATTGCAATTTCCAGTGCCGGGGTCGTGGACACAGAAAAGCGGGAAATCATTCACGCCTCTGATGCGATTCCGGGCTATAAAGGAATCAATTACCAGGCGGAGCTGGCCGATCTGGATCTGCCGGTTGAAATCGAAAACGATGTAAACTGTGCCGGACTGAGCGAATATGCAACCGGCAGCGCCCGGGACAGCCAGACGGCTTTAATCATGACTATCGGCACCGGCATTGGCGGCTGCTTTATTGAAGAAGGCCGCCTGTGGCATGGCAGCACGTATTCGGCCTGCGAAGTCGGCTATATCCCCCTCGATGGCAAGCCGTTTCAGGATCAGGCAGCCACTTCGGCCATGGTGCACAATGTGGTCAAGCGAAAAGGCGACAAGGAATCCGAATGGAATGGGCGCCGTATTTTTGCCGCAGCCAAAGAAGGGGATGCCATCTGCCAGGAAGAAATTGAAGCACTCGCCCGCCGGATCGGGCGCGGGATTGCTTCCATCTGCTTTATCCTCAATCCGCAGACCGTAGTTCTGGGCGGGGGTATCATGGGCCAGAAAGAAATCCTGGCCCCGATGATTGAAGAAAGCTTTAAAGAAGCCTCGATTCCGCTGATTGCTGATTCGACGCAGATTCGGTATGCTTCCCACCAGAATGCAGCAGGGATGCAGGGAGCGCTGATCCATTTTCTGAATAAGCATCCCGAGCTGAATCAATGAGCAGCCGCGAACGTCGGCCGTACTTTATCAACCCGCAGTCGATGCCAGCTGCGCCCGGATTGTTTAATAATGCCAGAGGCTTGCAGGAAGGAGCTGGAAGCATGCAGTATACCGAAAAGTCAGCGCTGCCTTTAATTGAGGCTGCCTATTCTAACATGACGCAGACCGAAAAGACAATCGCCCGCTATTTCCTGGATGAAAATGAACCGGATGATCTTTCGCTCAAAAACATGGCATCCATACTGGCTGTTTCGGAAGCAACCCTGGTGCGCTTTGCCAAGAAGTGCGGATTCAAGGGGTACCGGGAATTTGTCTACCAGTATGGCAAAAGCCTGGAAGCGAAAAAGCCAAGCGAAAACATTGCCCAGTCCTCGCTGCAGGTGCTCAATGCCTACCAGGATCTTTTGACCAAAAGCTACAGCCTGATCCGGGAAGAGCAGATTGTCCGGGTCGCGCAGATGATCTCCGATGCCAGACGGGTTTACGTCGGCGGAATCGGCTCTTCCGGCTATGCCGCCAGGGAGATGGCTTACCGCTTCATGCGGGTTGGCGTCGGGATTGAAGCCTTTGACGATGTTGACATGATGCGCATGATATCAGTGTTCCGCAACGAACAGGATGTGGTTTTTGGCCTGTCGCTTTCGGGAACCCGGGCCGAATTCCTGGAGTATCTGCGGGTGTCCAAGCAGGGCGGTGCCCGGACGGTGCTGATTACGTCCAGCCCGCGCGAGTATTTTCACGATTTTATCGATGAAATCGTGATTGTCCCCTCGCTGCTGCACCTCAATCACGGCAACCTGATCTCGCCCCAGTTCCCGCTGCTGATCATGATCGATATTATATATGCCGCCTACATGCGCCAGAACCGCTACGAAAAAGAAACGCTGCATGGCCAGACGGTACGAATGGTGGAGCGGGACATTCCAGAACAGGACAGTAAAGGAAAAATTGGACAATGAAAAAAAGAATTTTATGCTTTGGCGATTCCAATACATGGGGCTTTTCGCCCTTTGAATACCGGCGCATGGACGGCCGCTGGACGCGGTCGCTGGACCTGAATCCGGAAAAGATCGAAGTGATTGAAGAAGGCCTTTCCGGGCGCAATGCCGTCTGCATCGACACCTTCCAGCCGGAAAAGAGCGGCTTCAAAGATTTTAAGACCGCCATTCTTTCCCATCACCCGCTGGACTTGATTATCCTGATGCTGGGGACAAACGATCTGAAGTCCTCCTATCACTCCTCCGCCCGCTTTATCGCCAACGGGCTGCGCCAGTATGTCCGGGAATACATGAACCCAACGCTTTTTGAAGGCATGCCGACTCCAAAGCTGCTGGTTGTCTCCCCCATTCTTTTGCGGGAGCATCTGCCGGCTTTGCAGGGGCCAGGCGGCACGTTTGATGCCTATTCGGTGGAGCAGTCCCGGCTGCTGGCCGATGAAATCAAGGCGGCCATCGAGCCCTATCCGGTAGAGTTTCTCGATGCTTCACGCTATGCAAAGGCCAGTGATACTGATGGCATCCACATGGATGAAGACAATCACCGACGACTTGCCCAGGCGATCAGCGAAAAAATCCGCCAGATTTTTGAGGGTGAAGATCTGGACTGAAATACGCATCAGACAGCACAGAATACTGGTCCAGAAGCGGAGCAGCCTGCTGGCCCTGCCGGAACATAAACCCGGCAAAGGGAATCTCCTCGACTCAACAGGTATAAGAATTTTTGAATAATGAAACAAATGTAATAAAAATCTGATCCCCTCTCCGGATGCAGGACGACTGGTCCTGTTTTGAAAGGAGGGGATTTTTTTACAGGACACCATGCCTTGCCTGCCCTTTGAAACCTGGCAGATTATCAGACGATAAAAAGCCGGCAAAATCCAGGGCAGTCCATACCGCCATAAAAAGTGCTCAAAGAAAAGGCATTCAGAAACAAATTTTAAAAAATCAGGCAAAAAATATTGAAAAAGCCTGAAAAATCGCTGTTTCCGGTCATTATCCGGGCAAAATTCCCGTCGAAAAAAGTCTTCCCGATAAAATGGAAGAGCATTGCATGAAACAAATTTTCATATACAAATTTAAAGCAATGCTTTTGTTTCAGAGTCTGTGAAAAAAATTCGGAACCATCATCAAAGTATTTTGCTCGCAAATCTTTCCTTTTATGGATACCAGATTTATAATCAATACTTTTGAAAATGTTAACAAACTCCTGTTGAAACACTTCGATGAAACAGTTAACATGGGTTCATAACAACTTTTTTCAAAATGTGACAGATTCTGAAAATATTTTCATCTATGGAGGAAAGCAAAAAATGAATGCAGAAGTAAAAGAACTTCAGTTGAACGATTTAAATGTCAAGATTCTTGTGAATGAAGAAAAAGCTACTGTTCCTGCTTCAAAAAAAGAAAAACGGTTTGCGGAACTTCTCGAGTATTTCTGGAACGAGGACGAAGAAGCCGAAGCCGCTCCTGTTGAAGACTGACTGTCCGACCTGTTTTAAAAAGAGTGAGTAAAAGAACAAAGAAGCCATCTGGAAGCGAGAGACGGCTTCTTTTTTCGTGCCGGATTTGGACAAGAACCTGGCTTTAAAGCAGGAAATGGATCCTGTCCTGCCTTAGGACTGACATGGATTGATTTCACCCAGCAATCATCAGCAGCCACTGATAGAGGCATTCGCCCGCTCCCGCTGCCGCCATGACCAGAATCGGGTTGGCTTTCTTTTTCACCAGCAGATCCAGGCAGATGGCCATAATCGCCAGCAGGTCGATCCGCAGTCCGGAAAGCTGGTAAACCTGGCCTGGAAAGAGGGAGCTGGCCAGCATGGAAAGCCCGGCAGCGGCAATCAGGGCTACAACAATCGGGCGCAGATAGCGCAGGATGTTTTTGAGCCAGCTGACTTTCGAGCTGCGGCAATAGATGATAGCCAGAATGGTCAGCAGCACCATGCTGGGAAAGACAAAGCCCAGGGTCGCGAAAACAGAACCCCAGAACCCCGCAACCTGCTGGCCGGTAAATGTGGCTGCATTGATGCCAATCGGTCCTGGCGTCATCTGCGAGATGGTGACCATATCCTGCATTTCCTTCATGGTCAGCCATTGCTTCTGGCCCACAACCATCTGGGAAATCAGCGGCAGCGAAGCATAGCCGCCGCCAAAGGAGAACAGGCCAATCTGGACGAAAGTAATGAACAGCTCCCACAGAATCATTCTTTTTCTCCTTTCTGCCAGGTGACAATCGTCCGGACCAGTCCGGCGGCAATGCCGCCAAGAATAATCCAGATGATATTGATGCCAAAAAACTGGCTCAGCACAAAGCTTGCAATCATAATGGCCAGATTGACGGATTTATGGTCCGTAAGCACTTTGGCAGCCATGTCATAGACTGCCGCAAAGATAATGGCGACGACCGCAGCCGACATCCCATCCAGAATCCACTGGAACAGGGCATTCTGGGCCAGGGCCTGGTAAAACAGGCCAATGATATAAATTGAGGCAAAGGGCGGCAGGATTGTCGCCCCAACAGAGAGCAGAATGCCTGGATAGCTGCAAAGCTTGTAGCCCACCACGATCGCCGCATTGACGGCCATGACGCCCGGAGCCGACTGGGCCAGCGCGACCAGGTCGAGCATTTCTTTCTCGTCAATCCAGTGGTACTTATTGACAAAGCGGTTTTGCATCAGGGCGACAATTACATACCCGCCGCCAAATGTAAAAGCAGAAAGAGAAAACATCTCCCAGAACAGCCGCAGCAGGCTGACTTGGCCAGGGGCATTGGCACAAACGGAAGAAAGTCTTGAGCAGACCGGTGTTTTCGGTTTTGGTTTCATGACAATGATTTTATCGGCCAAAAGAAGAGCCTGGGATGAAAAAGACCATGAAAAACTTGACGGCTCTGCCATGGATAAACGGGCAGCCAGAAGGAGAGGCCTGGCATTGAAAAAATAAAACGGAAAGCTGGGGCAGACAGCTTTGCAGGAGAATTCCTGTTCTGCCGGAATGGCTTTCCGTTTTTTACTGGCTGAATCTTTCAAAGAGTGCTGAGGCGGCCGGTATTTATCCGGCAGATCTATGGCCTGGCAGGGCTGACCTGTGTGGCCAGATGGCTACTGGTCAATCATGCTGGCGATAGCCGACGCTTTTTTCGGGCGCAGATCTTTTACATGCTCGTTAATAATATCGTTAAGTGTAAACTTGCCGTCTTCGTAGTCGAAATCATAAATGATGCAGTTGTCAAACTTGCGAAGCTTCCTGGCTTTGGCCGGGTCGATCGCACAGGCAAAGCGATAGGAACAGGCCCCGTGCGCACAGGCAACAATCGTCTGGCCCGGATCTTCCTCCATAATGCGGCTGAGCGTTTCAACCATCCGCTTTTCCACATCTTTGCGGGCTTCTCCCCCAAACTGGACATAATAGTGTTCAGGGTCTTTGGACGGGTTGGCGTTTTTAATCGGATCTCCTTCCATGCTTCCATAATGGAATTCTTTAAGGCCTTCAACCCTTGTATAGGGCTTATCTGTCATCTGCTGAATGGTCTGCTCTGTCCGGCCAAGCGTAGAGCAGTAATAGGAATCCGGGTGAATCTGGTGCTCGTCCATCCATGTTTTTACCGCCCGGGCCTGCTTTTTGCCAAGGTCTGTCAAAGGCGAATCGCACCAGCCCTGAATCAGATCCTTCTGGTTAAAAAGAGTCTGGCCATGGCGGACGAGATACAGTTTTTTCTTCATTGCTTCTTCCTTTCCGCTGCTGCAAAATCCTGGAACCGGAGAATGGCAGCAGTCTTTCTCATTACCTAATGTAGCCATACCTCAGCCAAATCAGCCAGTGTTTGCCTTTGCACCTTGAAAATCTCCGGCCAAAACCAGAAACTGATTGACCGCAGGAACCTGTCAGCAGCCTGCCCGGATGGAACCCGCCCGGGCTGTTCACGATTCGTGATCAAAAAGCAATCGGATACTGGCAAGTTTTCATCCGGGATTCGGGATTTACGGCCTGGTTTTCAAGGCATAAAGAAGGCCCGCAAGCACAGCCCGAAAAGCCAGAGCGCTGTGCTGGCAGGTATGGGATGAGAAAATGTTTTTTGTGTGAAATTGAATATCCGTCCGGTTGCGATCCAAAAGAAAGCGCCCTAAAAAGAGTGCGGTTTGAAAAGTGCCAGAAATTAGGTCATTGTGTTTGTGGATATTGAATCAGAATCGCCGATAAATGGCGGTTTCTTGTGAATATCTGGACTTTTTGTACTTTTGCGGTATCCTATAAGCGGCTCTCTGACGGAGCCTGATGATTAAGGAAAATAACATGACGAAAATTGATCAACAATCAGTGAACGCAATCCGGATTCTTGCTGCTGATGCTATTCAGAAAGCCAAGTCCGGTCACCCCGGCGCCCCTTTAGGAACTGCGCCGATGATGTACGAGCTCTACGCACACCTGCTGAACCATAACCCGAAAGACCCCAAATGGGAAAATCGCGACCGTTTTATCCTTTCCGGCGGCCATGGCTCAGCCGGCCTGTATGCGCTGCTTCACCTGTTTGGATATGATATTACTCTTGATGATATGAAAAATTTCCGGCAGCTGCATTCCGTAACTCCCGGACATCCTGAATACGGCCATACGGCTGCCGTAGAGTGTACAACCGGTCCGTTAGGCTCCGGTCTTTCTGCAGCTGTAGGCATGGCTATTGCCGAGGAATTCCTCGCATCCCGTTTCAACAAGCCGGGCTATCCGGTTGTTGACCACTGCACATATGTGGAAGTTGGCGACGGCGACTTGATGGAAGGCATTTCCCAGGAGGCGCTCTCTCTGGCTGGAACACTCAAGCTTGGCAAGATGATTATCCTTTACGACTCCAACAACATCACCATCGAAGGCGATACCGCTCCGGTTTTTGGCGAAGATGTCAACAAGCGCATGGAAGCGCTGGGCTTCTCGACCTGGCTGATCGAAGATGGAACAGACCAGGAAGCAATTCTTAAAGCTCTGCAGGAAGCCAAAGCGGATACTGAACATCCTTCCTTTATTACGGTAAAGACTAAGATTGGCTATGGCTCGCCAAAAGAAGGGCTGGCCAGCAGCCACGGGGAACCGCTGGGCGAGGAGAACGTGGCGGCCCTGAAGGGAAAACTGGGCTGGCCGCAGGACGAATTCTTCTTTGTACCGGAAGAAGTGTATGAAAACTTCCATAAGCTGGCCAGACGCGGCGAAGAAGTCGAAGCGGACTGGAAAGCCATGTACAAAGAGTACCAGCAAAAATATCCTGAACTGGATGCGCAATACCGTGCCATGCTCAACCAGAAACCGGATCCGGAAGCCCTGGCCGAAGCCTGCACCATTGAAAAGCCAGAGAAAGCCGAAGCAACCCGGACTTCTTCGGGCAAGATGATCAACCGCCTCAAGGAAGTTATGCCAGGACTGATCGGCGGATCGGCAGACCTTGGTCCGTCCAACAAGACGATCATGAACGGCGAAAAAGACTTCTCGCCAGAAACGCCTGATGGCCGCAATCTCCACTTTGGAGTGCGTGAGCTGGCAATGGCTGGTATTGCCAACGGCCTGGCTCTATCGGGACTGCGTCCTTATGTCGGAACCTTCTTTGTCTTCTCCGACTACTCCAAGCCAATGGCCCGACTGGCTTCCTTGATGAAGCTGCCGGTCGTGTATGTCTTTACCCATGACTCCATTGGTGTTGGCGAAGACGGCCCGACTCATGAGCCGATTGAGCATCTGGCTTCCTACCGCTCAATTCCCAACATGATTGTCTTCCGTCCCGCGGATGCAGAAGAAACTGCGGCCGGCTGGCAGCTGGCTGCCCAGCGGACGGATGGTCCAACGGCTTTGATTCTTTCCAGGCAGAACCTGGAACAGGTCGGGCAGACGGACGCCCAGAAAGCCCTGAAAGGCGCCTATATCCTCAAGGATTCGAAACACGAGATTCCGCAGGCGATCTTTATTGCCACCGGCTCGGAAGTTGCGCCAACGCTTAAAGCGGCGGACCTGCTGGAAAAAGAAGGCCTGGACTGCCGGGTTGTCTCGATGCCAAGCATGGAGCTCTTTGAAATGCAGCCGGCGGAATACCGGGAAGCGGTTCTTCCAAGATGCGTGCGCAACCGTGTCTCTGTTGAGGCGTCCAAGGATTATGGCTGGGGGCGCTACATCGGCCTGGATGGCGAAATGGTTGGCATGAAGGGTTTTGGTGCTTCCGGACCTGGCAGCCTGCTGTTTGAATATTTCGGCTTTACTCCCGAAAATATCGCCCAGACTATGCGTCAGGTTGTTGAAAAGAACAAAGACTGATCCTACTCATAACGATAAAATCTGTCCGGTCTTCCGGATTCAGGCAGGAATTTCCTGCCTTTTTTCTTTGGAAAAAGCAGCCGGCCTGAATGGCGGATTCCAGGTGGCCCTGGAAAAAGATGGACCGGAAACTGAACAGGAAACGGTGCGGATTTTGCTAAACTGGAAACAGGATATTTTTATTACGGAGGAATCTGATGAAACGAATTCCAATCAATCTCTGCGAATACGCGGGCCACATCCTGGAGCAGCTGCCCAAAGGCATCCTTCTGTCCAGCGCTGCCAATGGACGGCAGGATACCATGACTATCGGATGGGGAACGCTGGGAACCGACTGGTCGCTGCCCATCTTCACCGTCTTTGTCCGGGAAAGCCGGTTTACTAAGACACTGCTGGATGCCAGCGGCGAGTTTACACTCAATATCCCGCTGGCCAATACGGATGTCCGCAAAATTCTTGGCTATTGCGGCACCAAGTCCGGACGGGACGTGGACAAGTTTGAAATGATGCATTTAACAGCCGTTGAAGGCGAAAAAGTTCAGTCGCCAGCTATTTTGGAACTGCCCATTACCCTGGAATGCAAAATCATTTACAGGCAGGACCAGAATCCGGCAGCCATTGGCCAGGACCTGCTGCACCGCTACTATCCAACCGGCGATTTCCATACCGCTTATACCGGCCAGATCGTTGCCGCTTACCTGCTTAGCGACGAGTAAGAACCGGCCGGCTGCAGAAATAAAGAATTTTCTTGAACAGGCCTCTTCTTGTGGAGTCTGAACTGCAAACACGAAAAAACTTCAGGATCACACGGCTTAAAACCGATAATCCTGAAGTTTTTAATTGGACTTATTCATTCGAATTCCGCAGAGTCTTGAAGACGGCAGGCTTTCGGCTTTCTTATGGGAATTGAGCTGATCAGCGTTCCTCAGTGCTCTGCCCGGGAAGAAGCGGACTTTAACTGGCTGGGATTGAGGCAGACCGCACATTCAACCCAGTCGGCCAGCCGGGCGGCGGTATGTTCAAACCATTGCGGATAGGAAGCTTTCGGATCCGGCTTGCTTTCCAGCAGCACCCGGGTCAGGACAGGCACTTCAGCAAGCGACCTTGCATAGCGGGCCCAGCCCTGCTTTTCAAAAAGCTGGGCGTTGCGGGTCTCGCATCCGGGAATCGCTGAAGTCAGCAGCAGCGGTGTCTGGCAGGCGGCAGCTTCGGTAATCGACAGTCCGCCAGGCTTGGTGATGTAGAGGCTGGCTACAGACAGGTATTCATGCATGCGCGTCGTAAAACCGACCGGATCAATGGCGGGATTGTCCAGCGCCCTGATTTTGCGGGCCAGCGCCTTGTTGGTGCCGCAAAGGACAAGAACATGAAGATCGGGATGATCCTGCATAATCGGGCGGATCCGGGCCAGTATATCCCAGATTCCGTTGATACCCATGCTTCCGCCGCCGATCAGGATATAGCGCTGCTTTTCATCCAGCCCTAAAGCCAGGGCAGCGGCTTTTTTGCTGACGGGTCTGGCAAAACCGGGATCAATTGGAATGCCGGTGGGAATCTGCCTGGCATACTGAACGCCATGTCTGAAAAAGAGGCGGGCTAGTCCAGGCCAGGGGAGCGTCATCCAGTCCGTCATCACATCGCTTTCGAAGGGGATGCACGTATAGTCGGTGGGGACCATGATCGTGGGCGGAAGGATATAGCCAGCTTTCTTCAGCCAGGTCAGCATCAGTCCCGGATAGGGGTGCGTGCAGATGACGGTGTCGACCGGATTGGCCTTGAGCCACCGGTACAGAACCAGGGCGCTTTTTTTCTGCACCATCAGCACTGGATCGGGCAGATGAAAGGTACGCTCGGCTTTTTCGTACAGTTCTCCAATCGTGTAGACATCGCCAAAAATAGCCGGTGAAAAACGCACCGTCGACACATAGGCGTTGCCGATGCGATCCGCCATTTTCTGGGAGCGCAGCGAATAGGGATCGAAAAAGTGGGTGGTCCAGCCCCGGTTATTCAGTTCGCTTTGAATCGCTTTGGCCGCAGAGTTATGGCCGCCGCCTGTTGAGCAGGAAAGAATCAGTGCTTCCATAAAAAATGCACCTCCAGGCGGGTTCTTTTTTCCCCGGACAGCAGCAGGCGGGCAAACACCGTCAGGGAAATCAGAAGAATCCCGCAGTCGACAATTGAATTGACGGGTTCAAACCAGACGCAGATGGCCAGAAAGGCAAACACGAAGGCCGTCAGGTAATAATCCGGACTGATCGAGATAATCAGCTTGAACAGCAGAAAGAGAACAGCCAGCGTCCAGACCGGCCAGGCGCTGACGTGTCCAAACCAGACAGCCAGCAGTACGCCAAATGTGGCAGCAATGCCCTTGCCGCCTTTAAAGCTGTAAAAAACAGGGAAAGCATGGCCGATGACCGGGGCTGCCATTACCAGGGCAAAGCCGGGGATCAGCAGCTGGTCAGTGCTGGCCAGGTAAAGGTAAACCGGAACGAAGCCTTTAGCCAGATCGCCCAGCAGGGAAAAAAGGCCGTCGGCAAATCCGCCATAGCGAAAGGCATTGAAAGTTCCCGGGTTGTGATCTTCGGCCTGCATCGATGCGTCCTGCTTATGGAACAGCTGTGAATAAAGCCTTGTAAAGAGGATGCTTCCGCAAAAATAGCCAAGCAGGCTGTAGAGAATAACAGATAAGGTCATGAAAAAATTATAGCTTTCCCGCCCAGAGCGGCGGCTGTCAATGAAAGAAAAATCGGGGAACCTTCCGCCATGCAGTCCGGAATATTAAAAAATGAACACGAATCAGGCAATTGATGAAGGGAGCATCAAAACAGAAGCGGGAAAAGGGGCGGCTTCAGTTTTCCGTCCAGTGATCTGAAGACTTAAGGGATCACGGCCAGGATGGCAATAAAGAAAAGAGAAAGCGATAAAGAAGAAAGAAAACAGCATAGAATACAGCACAGAAAACCCAGGCGGCCGTCAGTCAGATGAAAGAAACAGCAGGCATGAAAAAAGCGGACCATTTCTGGTCCGCTGGTTTTTCAAATGGCGCCTGAAACAAGACTCGAACTTGTGACCTGCCGGTTAACAGCCGGATGCTCTACCGACTGAGCTATTCAGGCATACCATAAAAGTAAAGAAAAAGGAAATAATAAACAAACAAAATGGCGCCTGAAACAAGACTCGAACTTGTGACCTGCCGGTTAACAGCCGGATGCTCTACCGACTGAGCTATTCAGGCGTCTCTTGATTGCTCAATTAAGATACCACAGGGTCTGCCCCTGCGCAACCCTTTAACGAAAAAAAGCAAAAAAACTTTTTGCCGGTGCAAACTCTCCTACAATAGAAGCATCTGGCTGGATCAAACCGTTCGTTTTTTTATCCAGGCCTGCTGGCCCGCACAGGAAATCAGCGGACGGCTGCTGATCCTGGAAATCCTTCTGGCTGCCGGCAAATGCCTGGCAGATCATGGGGCAGCCCCGGCTTCAGGGCCGAAAAGAATCCAGCCTGTCTATAACACAAAAAACGGTTGCTTAAAAGCGGCCAGATATACAGGAAAGGATAAAGAATACAAGAAATGGCACAGAAGATTGATACGGTTGCAGACCGTCCGATTAAAGCGATTGTGATGGATATGGATGGTACGCTGCTCAACGAGAAAAACCAGATCTCGCCGGCAACCCGCCGGTTTTTAAAAGGGCTGGAAGATCAGGGGATCCGGCTGGTCCTGGCATCGGGGCGCAGCTATACGCGCCTGCTGGACTATGCCGCCAAACTGGATATGGCAGAACATGGCGGCTACCTGCTTGAGATTGACGGAGTTGCTCTTTATAACCTGGCGACCAAGGAGCGGATCAAGTACCACATGATGCCGCCGGAAGAAATTCATGATGTCTTTGAATACCTGACGACGCAGAATGCGGAAAGCCAGGCGATGTTTGATGACGGACTGTTTGACTATATCGCTCCAAACCTGTTTGCGATCAAGGAAAAAATCCGCCGGGAGCAGAACCTGCCCGAAGACTATCCCTGGACCGCCGGGCCATGGAGCTGGCTGACGGATTTCCGGGACGGGTACAAGGATCTGCACTACATCCAGAGTGTCGATGAAATCAACCGGCCAATCAACAAGATCCAGATCATGCAGGAAGAAAAAGAACTGGCAGCCCTGTTTGAGCGCCTGCAGGAGCGCTTTGGGGATTCCTTTGCGATTTACCGCACAACGCCCAGGCAGCTGGAAATCCTGCCGGCGGGTTTTTCCAAAGGCAGCGGTGTGCGCAGCCTGATGGAAAAAGAAGGCTGGAAGCGCGATGAAGTCGTTGTTTTTGGCGACGGGGAAAATGATGTATCCATGTTTGATGAAGTGGACTATTCCATTGCCATGGGCAATGCCAGAGACTATGTCAAAGACCGGGCCCGGTATGTGACCGGAACTAACCGTGAAGATGGAATCGTCCAGGCACTGAAAGCTCTGGGACTTGGCCTGTGAAAAAAGCAGGCAGCGAGCATCGTTTGGCACTATACTGGAAACCAGTACGAAAATACAGAAAGGATTTTGAAGATTTATGGCTTATCTCTGGCTTGTGGTGGGATTTGTACTGCTGATCAAGGGCGCTGATTTCTTTGTGGACGGAGCCGCGGGCATCGCACGCAGATTCCATGTTTCATCCGTCATTATTGGCCTGACGATTGTCGCCTTAGGTACGTCGCTGCCTGAGGCTGCTGTTTCCATTACCGCCTCGCTTTCGGGCAGCAATGCCCTGGCTATTTCCAATGTGATCGGCTCCAACCTGTTTAATATACTGGTTGTTGTCGGCGCTTCTGCGCTGATTTCACCGTTCCTGATTGAGCGCCTTGTTATACGGCGGGATATGAGTTTCAACATTCTGTGCACGCTGCTGCTTCTTCTGGCCATCACCACCGGCCGGATCAGCCGCTGGATGGGGAGTGGTTTTCTGGTTCTGCTTGGCATTTATCTGTATCTGTTAATACGCCAGGCCAGACAGGATCCGGCCCGGCAGGAGGAGTCAGAAAGCCTTCCAATGTGGAAAATGCTGGTGTTTCTGGTGCTTGGTGCGGCAGCAATTATGCTTGGCGGAAACGTAACGGTCGATTCAGCCAAGAAGATCGCCTTGCAGCTTGGCATGAGTGAAAACCTGATCGGCCTGACCGTTGTAGCGATCGGAACCTCGCTGCCGGAGCTAGTCACTTCCGTTGTTGCCGCCCGCAAGGGTGAAAGCGGCCTGTCCATTGGCAATGCGATTGGATCCAATATTCTCAACATTCTGTTTATTCTTGGCCTTTCCTCGCTCTTTCATCCGCTGGACGCGATTTATTTCAACCTGGTGGATACAGCTGTGCTGCTGGGGGTTGCGACTGTCCTGTTTGGCGTATGCTGGTTCTCACCAAAAATGAGCAGGACTAAAGGAATCATCATGATTCTGATCTATTGTTGTTTTATGGCTTATACAATTATCCGCTAGGATCGTCTGGCAGATAGAGCGTTGTTTTCAGGAATTCAGGAAGAGCTGAAAGCAGAGAAGAAGGAGAGAATATGAAGTTTGAAAAGGTGATCGAAGGGCGAAGGAGCATTCGCCGGTACGAAGAAAAGCCGATCGATCAGGAAGTGATTCGCAAAATCATCAAGGCAGCCGGCCTGGCGCCCAGCTGGAAAAATTCGCAGTGCCCGCGCTGGTATGTCGTGACCAATGACCAGCTGCTCGCTGAGCTCAAGGAAAATGCCCTGCCGGAATTTAACAAAAACAATGCGCAGCATGCGGCCTGCCTCATTATTGCGGCCTTTAAAAAGGGACTGAGCGGCATGAACAATGATGGGACGTATGCCAATGACTGCACCGAAGGATGGTCCTATTTTGACCTTGGCCTGGCCACAGAAAACCTGTGCCTGGAAGCCTATGCCCAGGGCCTGGGAACCCTGATTATGGGTATCCGCAACGATGATGTCATCCGCTCGGTCCTGAAAGTTCCGGACGACCAGCAGATCGCAGCAGTCATTGCCCTGGGTACGCCGGCTATTGATCCGAAAAAGCCAAAACGCCTTAAGCTGAAGGAAAATACTGTTTTCTTCGAGTAAGGAAAGAGCGGCCTAAAAGAACAGGAGAAAGAGTCTGGCGGAGAGCAGCCATGGAATGATGACTGAGACTCGTTCAATGGCCAGGGACTTTTTAGCTCCTGATAAAACGTAAATTTTTTGCCGGAAGGACTCTGCAGTTCCTCCGGCTTTTTTCATGGCAGACCGTCTCGAACAGGCAGCTCAGCAGTATCGCCAGAGAGCGGAAAAAGCAGCTCACCACCTCACGAAGCAAAAAGACAGTAAAGGCGTCAGGTTAAAAAGAGGGGAGAGCTTTGAAGCCCGCTAAAAAGTGCGGAGAAAAGAAGACATCCAGACAAAGCGGGAAATATATCTGAAATGTGAAATTTTTCTCAACGTGAAACTGGCGGCTATGGTAACATGCTGGTAGAGAAAAAGCGCTTACGTACTGAAAGGAGCCGCACAAAAAATGAATCGTTTTACTTTACCGCGTGATTTGTACCATGGCCAGGACGCCCTGGAAGCCCTCAAAACACTGGAAGGCAAAAGAGCCTTCGTTGTTGTCGGAGGCGGAAGCCTCAAGCGTTCCGGATACCTGGACAAGATTATCGACTACCTCAAGGAAGCCGGCATGGAAGTTGCCCTGTTTGAAGGTGTAGAACCAGACCCATCGGTTGAAACCGTCATGAAAGGCGCTGCCGCTATGCAGGAATTCCAGCCGGATGTCATCGTTTCAGCCGGCGGCGGAAGCCCGATTGATGCTGCCAAGGCGATGTGGACATTCTATGAATACCCGGAAACAAAGTTTGAAGACCTGATCACTCCGTTCGGATTCCCGAAACTGCGCCAGAAAGCCTATTTTGTCGCTATTCCGACAACCAGCGGTACCGCTACCGAAGTGACGGCTTTCTCCGTTATTACCGATTACGACAAGGGAATCAAGTATCCGCTGGCGGATTTCAACATTACTCCGGATGTAGCTATTGTTGATCCAGCCCTGGTGCAAACCCTGCCGGCCAAGATTGTTGCCAATACCGGCATGGATGCCCTGACTCATGCGATTGAAGCTTACGTTTCAACTCTCCATTGCGACTACACCGATCCGCTTGCTTTGCACGCCATTAAGATGATCAACGAGAACCTGATCCGCTCCTACAATGGCGATCAGGAAGCCAGAGCCAGGATGCACGATGCACAGTGCCTGGCCGGCATGGCTTTCTCCAACGCCCTGCTGGGCATTGTTCATTCCATGGCGCATAAGACCGGAGCAGCCTACTCCGGCGGCCATATCGTTCATGGCGCCGCCAATGCGATGTATCTGCCCAAAGTCATTGCCTACAATGCCAAGGAACCGGAAGCTGAAGAGCGCTATGGCCAGATTGCAGCCTTTATCGGCCTGGAACCAACATCCAAAGCCCTGATCGAGCATATCCGCCAGATGAACCGCGAACTTAACATCGCTCCTTCCATCAAGGCATATGAAGGCGGCATTATCGATGAAGCCGAATTCCTTGAAAAACTGCCTTCTGTTGCTGAATTGGCTGTCGGCGATGCCTGCACCGGAAGCAATCCCCGTTCCATCAATCCAGAACAGATGGCAGACCTGCTCAAAGCCTGCTTCTACGATACAGAAGTAGACTTCTAAAGCTAAAGCCTGTCCGTTCGCCCTGCTTTCTGATTTACGAAGCAGAAGACAGCAGACCAGATGAAACCAGATGATGAGCTTCTGGATTTTTCTGAACCATTCAGGAAAGAAGCACCGCTGCTTTTCAAACCAGAGAAAAGCAGCGGTGTTTTGCGTGATCGCATATGGATGGGCCTTACAGGAAAAATCGGGCTTGATGCAGGAATGCAATAATTAGATCGTTCTAACCAAAAAGCAGAAGGGATTTTCTGGTGTCAGAGAATCTTCGAGCCAGAGAAAAGCTGCACCAGAGACAGGGAGGGGATTGAATGGAAGAAACAACAGCAGAGATTCATGGGATGATGTGCGGCATGTGCGAATCTCATGTCAATGATGCGATTCGCAAGGCGTTTGATGTTCGAAAAGTCAGCGTAAGCCGCCGAAAAAAACAGGCTGTGATTCTGAGCGACCAGAAAATTGATGAGGACCAGCTGCGAACCGTTATTGAAAAGAGCGGATATGACGTTGGCCAAATCGCAAGCCGCCCCTATGTCAAAAAGGGGTGGCCTGGCCGCCGGGCTGGCTGATTTGAAAGACCGAAGGTTATGCTGGATAAAGGCCAGAGACTTTTTTGAGCCGGCAGCAAACTTGGAAATGGACCTGACAAACATTCATCTTTGAATGAGCCATTGTCCAGCTGAGATTATTCTTTGATAAATTGTGAGCAAAAAAGGCGATGAGCCGATCTGGGACAGATCAGGTTCATCGCCTTGATTTTTATTTCTGAGTTTTCAAGCCGTTATCCGGTTTCCAGCTCAGGCCTGGAAGCGGGATTTGCGAATCAGGCCAGGATCATCCGCTTCGATGTTTAAAGCAGTCGTCATCCCATCCTGGAGCTTTTTGGCAAAGCGGCCAAGAGCGCTCATCGGGGCACTTTCACTGGCTTCGCCCTGCTCGTCATTGCCAGGCTGTTCTTCGCCTTCATCCGGTATCGGATTGACTACCGGCTGATCAGGAGCGGGCTGTTCGGGCTGCTCTGGCGTAGAGGGCTGTTCGGGCTGCTCTGGCGTAGAGGGCTGTTCGGGAGTCGATGGCTGCTCCGGTGTCTGTACCGGCTGGCTTGGCTGCTGGCTTTCCGAAGAAGCCGGCTGCGAAGGCTCTTTGGATTCTTCGCTGACCGGCTGGCAGGCCGTGCCGTTGAGCTCATAGCCATTCGGGCAGTGGCAGGCTCCGTTATCAAATGAGCCGCCTGATCCTTCACAGGCAGTCTGAGCCTGTTTCATTTCATCTTCCGGGTAGTCATCACCCTGAGACGGGTTAACAACGGTTGTATTCTGGGTGGTTCCGGCAAATTCCGCCTTGATCAGGCCGCCGTTGTAATCCACGATTCCGTCCGGACGGTCGATAGGGTGGTAATTGCCGCCATTAGCCAGGTAATCAAGCATATAGCGGTTGATATGGAAGGCAGTAGCGGCTTCCAGTTCCGTCCAGGTCATGTAGTAGCCTTGCATGAAGTAAACAGGCAGATAGCCGGACCAGGTGGAAATGGTATAAGTGCTTGTATAGCCCATGGACCATTCGTCTTTCATGACTCCAGGCGGAATTCCGTACTGCGTCGCTTCGGATTCCCAGGAAGAGGTTCCGGATTTGCCATAGGCTACGTAATCGGGACTGGCCAGGACTTCGTTGTAGTTCTGGTAGCCGCCATAAACGACTTCGCGCAGCAGGCTGGACATCATGTAGGCCGCCTGAGTGGAAATCAGTTCATACGATGTGGTATTGCCGTTGATTTCCGTATTGTCCGAGCGGCGGATAATCCGGCGCACCCGGTGGGCATTAATACGGGTACCCTGGTTGGCAAACATGGAGTAGGCCGAAGCCATCTGGATTGGCGAAGCGTACATATCGGCACCGCCGATGCAGTACTGCGGAGCAAAACGCTCAGCAACTTCTTCATCAAAGCCAAGATCCTTGCAGAACTGAATCCAGTAGTCCCGGCCGCCGGTTGCATCGATCAGATCAAGCATAGCCTGGGCAGCTGGCGTGTTCTTGGAAACACCCAGCGCCTTGGACAACGACATGGCCCCGTCGTATTTGTTGTCTGAGTTTCGCAGGTTGGACCCGGAATGCCAGTAGTCTTTTGGCTGGTCCACTACCGTCCGGTTGGTCGACCAGCCGAGAATATCGAAGGTCGAGCAATAGGAGAGCAGCGGCTTCATGGCTGAACCTGGCTGCCTGGTGTTGATGGAATTGTCCTGCTTGACGGAGACACTGTCGGAGTGATAGTGGCGTCCAGGGCCGACGGCGATAATTTCACCGGTTGCATTTTCAATGATGGCGGTTCCGACATCCAGCATTTCGTTGGGGAAGGGAACGATTTCGCCGTTCATGATTTTGTCAAGCTCGCTTTGCGCACCCTGGTTGAGGGCAGTGTAAATATCCATCGGGATAATCCCTGGATCCTGTCCGGTGAGCTCCGTCACTTCGTTGATCGTCTGGTCAATGTAAGCCTGGTTGGGATCGATGGTAATGGTCTCTCTCCAGTCCAGGGCAAAGGAAAGATCAGCATTTTTTTCCAGGTTATATTCTTCTTCTGTAATATAGCCGTGGTTGAGCATCAGCTCGAGAGTAAGATTTCGCCGCTCCTGGCCGGCAGCCAGGTGGTCCACCTGGCCGGCGGTTTCATCGCCGGCTACATGGATGTTGTTGAGCGGGTTGTTGGTGTAAGGTGCATTGATGCTTCCGGCCAGGAAGGCAGCTTCGCCCAGGTTGAGGTCGGAGACATCTTTGTTGAAGTAGTACTTGGCGGCTTTCTGAATGCCGCGGGTGTTGTTGCCTGAACCAAACCAGATCCGGTTCAGGTAGTATTCCATGATGTCCTGCTTGTCGATGGTCTGCTCGGCAATCAGAGCCAGGTAAATCTCCTGGATCTTGAGCTTCAGCTTTTCCAGCTTGGAGATGCTGCCTTTTTCAGCGATCAGCTTGTTTTCCTGGTTCTTGGTAAACGCGTTGTCGATCATCTGCATGGTCAGCGTCGATCCGCCCTGGCTGAAGTCGCCGGCTTTCAGGTTGTGGATACCGGCTGCCATAAAACGCGGCAGGTCAAACCCGTTATGGGTGAAGTAGCGCGAGTCTTCGATGGCCAGGAAGGCATCGATGACGTTTTGCGGTACCTGCTCGTAAGTGACATCATCCCGGATTTCCGCCCCGAATTCATACACCATGTTTCCGGCATTGTCGAAAATGCGGGAGTTGGACATGGTGGAAAGTCCGTCTCTGGAAAAGTGAAGACCATCTGGATCATTGATAATATTCACCAGCACAAAGAATACGGAAACACATCCCACCAGGAATATGGTCAGAATTCCGACGGCGATCTTGTTCCAGACATCCAGCTTCCGGCGGACTTTGCGGTTCGAGCCGGAGGAAGCAGATGTATGGCTTGCAGAAGAAGCTTTTTCTTCTGGCTGTTTTTTATTACTCATTCTCGTCTCCTTTCAGATAACGTTCGTCGACTGCCTTGAGGTAGCTGATTCTTGGATAGAGTCCTTCTTCCAGTAAAATCCCGTGCTCTTCAAACCATGAATAAGGAATGGATTTCCTTTCCTGATTGCGGTAAGCCTCAATCATTTCTATGGCGTCGATCAGGAATGTTTTGCGCCTTGCCGTAAAGCGTACAATAAAAAAACCAATTCCTCCCTGATCGTGAACCATAATCAGGTGTTCAACCTGGTGAGGCTGGATCAGGTACTTCGGGAAGCTGGTTCTGTTCTGTGTCTGCTTGGCTTCAAAATCAATATAACGGCCTTTATACAGACCGTTATAGTCAGTGGTCGAGGGAGTCCGGTAATAGGCCTCCGTGATCCTGGCTCTTCCTCTTCGCGGGTAATCGACAGAAACCACCTGAACAGGCGTAGGCTTCTTGTAGATCAGAGCAGTCTTTCGTTCTTTATAGTACAGGTTGGAAGCATTCAAGTCGTCTTCCAGTGTGGATCCGCGGTCGGCATAGTTGTCTGCCGGTCCTTTACGGACCTGCCGCTGGATCCTGTTCGGATATTGAACGGTATTTGTCACGGTGTCAATTATATAGAAATAAAAGCTGTCTTTCAATGAAAGCCCCAATGCTTTTTTGCCTCAATCGTGTGAAAAAGCGGCTAAAAATTCTTTAAGTAAAGCGTTTTGACTTGACGGCCCGGCAGGCGGGGACAGTTTTATAAGGATTTATAAGGATATTGTAAGAAAGAGGGCCTTGAAGCTGGAAGCCAAAGCCTGCAGCGAGCCTTTCTGCGTACGGCGGGCAAGAGATTGCGGCAGCGGACAGAGAAAAGAGAATAGAAAGATTGTGAAAATATAAAAAATAATCACAAAAAGAAGAGCATCCAATTGAGATACGAAGGCGAAAATGCTATAATACGCAGGCGATGGAGGGATTTTATGCCAGCAAAACTTTCAGCTCAGGATATTTACGATAAGGAGTTTTCGGTCGACTCCCGGGGCTATTCCGCCAATGAAGTCGATTCATATCTTGACCAGATCATTGAAGACTATCAGGAATACGAGGAACAGACGCAGAAGCTTTCCAGTGCCCTGCTCAGCTGCGACCAGAAAATCAAGGAGCTTACCGATGAAAACGCACAGCTTAAAGCCAGTGCCAGAGGACTGGAAAGCCAGCTTAATGAACTGAAAGCCGCGCTGGACCAGGCAAGAGGCAAAGTCAAAGAAGCAGATGCCCGAGCCGCAGCTGAAATCGCTCAGGCCCGCGATGCCGCAAAGAAAGTCCAGGCAGCCAGCGATGCCGATGCCAGAAAGGTATTGCAGGCGGTTGAATCAGCGGCCGATGTGGAAGAAGAAGCCGGCCAGAAAGAGCTGACTCTTGAAGAGCGCATCGTCCGGCTGGAAAAAACTGTATTTGGCTCTTCCAATCTTTAAAAATTAGCTGTATAATACTTAAATATTGACTGTATAAATTGAGCGGCTGCTGGTCCGAAACGGGCTAGAGGAAAGTCCATGCTCGCACAGTCTGCGATGACTGTAGTGTTTGTGCCAGTCCAATCAATAAGGCTGGGGCATCCGCAAGGATGTACGGCTGTGTTGCGGCCTAAAGGAGGAAACTCCCATGGCCAAGACCTTTAAAAGTGCCACAGAGACGAAGCTTTTTGGGAAACCGGAAAGGTGGAACGGGTAAACCCCGCAAGCGAGAAACCCAAATTTGGTAGGGGAACCGTCCGAAGCGAACTGAAGCCAAGGATGGATGCGAAAGCATAGATAAATTGCTGCACCTGCTAGGCAGGAACAAAACATGGCTTATGATATTTATACAGTAATGAACCGTCCGGATTTCCGGGCGGTTTTTATTTATGGCAGGCTGTCAAGACGTCAATCTGCCGGCATCTGTTCAGAGGCTCAGGGGGATGGCAAAGCCTGGCAGCATGGGAGTGGCCTGCGGCTGAAAATGGCAGCGGCTCTTGCTGAACATAATCAATCCTGCACTTCCAGAAGAAAGCTCATGGGGCGAAATCCATCGGGGCAGGAAACCAGGGCGGTGCCGGGCTTTTTCATCCAGCCGTCAAAGAAGGACTGGGCGCCATTGGCCAGGGCCAGAACATATGGATACAGTGCGCTCCAGGCATGGACGCAAAATCCTTCCGGCATTTGAGCGTCGTGGCTGATCCAGCTTTGCCCGGTCCTCAGAGAACAGGGAGTTTCCAGTTCCAGCTCCAGCTTTCTGGACAGTTCTGGCCAGGCTGCCTGGACCAGGGAAGTAATCCGAATGCTTTTCATCTCAATCCCTTCTAACCTGTTTCTTTTGCATTTCTATTATCTTTTCATTTCTGAACAGCACACAGACGGCCTGGTCTGCTCTTGGCCCGGCTCGGCTCAAGCCGCTCATAACTTCTTTGTCTGAACCGCTGCTTTACCCCTAGCCGTTTCTTTTCCATATTTATCTTATTGATCTTGTCTGACCTTTTCTGCCTGATCTTGTTCGATCAGTTTTTGGCTGGACACCCGTTCCGGATTCTTGTCCAGCCAGGATCAGTCCGCTTTCTTTTTCTGGTCATGCTTTTGCCGGTGTTTCCAGAAAAGGCCCAGAGCGACCAGCGCAAAGATGACCGATGGAATCAGAAACTCGATCGCCCGTACAACCAGGTACGCCCAATACGGAGCAGAGCCGGCGGCAGCCTGGTTATAAAAATGGCGCAGGTAATCCATCAGGGCACTGGCCGCAAAAAGAAGGGCCATAATTCCGCTGGCAAGCCACCAGAGCTTTACTGAACGCTTCACAAACATCTTCCTTTCTCAAACAAATGAATAAGAATCAGGTTTTCAGCCTTCCTTCTTCCTGGCCGGTACTGCCGCCCACCCGTGAGCAGCCTGCAGGCTCAGTCGCTTTTTCCCTCGTGTTTTAAGGCGGCCAGCGGGCTGGCTTTGGCGTACCCGGGTCAGTCAGGATGGCTGTTTCAATTTTAGTATAACAAGGCGGCGGATTCATCACGGATCTGACCCTGCCGGCGACGGTCAGGAAGCAGGAAATGCGGAAAGAGATTCAGCAAAGAAACGGCAATGAAAAAAGGGAAGCCTGGCTTCCCCAGATTGTCACGAGCAGAATGAGCCAGGTGCAGGCAAGCCGGAGCGGGGCTTTGCAGCCTGGCAATGGCAGTTCAGATTGTGCAGCAGGTTCAAATCCGGCAGGAATCCAGCGTAACGAAGGACATGGACTGAATCCTGAGTGCACAGCGATTGGAATCGGGCGGTTCTATATTCTATTCCCGATGCTGTTTCCGGATTCTCCACTTGGATCTCTCATTCCGGATGGGATCTGGCTAAAATCGGGCTTGCGGCTTCCTTATCGCAGGAAATGGAAAATCCGGATTGTTATCTTGCAGTTATCTTGTATAAGTAAAATTTCAAAAGGTCAGGCTGCCTGCTTAAAAAGGCGCGGGCCAAGACCTTTTATGATCAGCGGAATAAGAACCAGGCCAAGAATGGTGGTTGGAATCATATAGGAAGCCTGGTAGACAACAGAACCCCACCAGGTCACCTCATAGAACACAACACCGGAAATGGTTGAAGAAATAAACCGGATCAGGTTTGTGATCAGCACGCCGGAGTAGAACCATTTCCAGTTGGGAAACAGGCAGGCCAGCCCATAAACGGAAAAGGCAATGAAGTAATCCAGCAGGAACTGGACAAACCCGAGAATGTACATCTGGCCGGTAATGAACTGAAGCAGGACGGAAAGGATCGCGGTGATCAGGCCTTTCTGCCAGCCTAGCTGATAGCTGGCCAGCAGCAGGGCAATTGTTCCCAGGCCCAGGGTGCCGCCATTTGGCATCTTGAAAAGCGGAACAATGTTGCTGATGTAGTCCAGCACAAAGAAGAGGGCGAGATACATGCCGATGTAAGCGACATCCCGCGTGGTAAAGCGTCCTGATTTTGATGGTGCAGACATAAAAAAATACCTCCTTAAAGAGGCGTAGTTCGTCTTTCGACTCCCTACGCTAGTATCAACTAGATCAGGTGATAAGGGTAATTCATCTCAGTCTTTAAAAAAGACACCCCTGTCGTGACGGTTTCATTATACGGCAGTTTCCGGACTGTGCCCGGAAACTGGATGTCATCTTGCACGTTTTGAAGGACAATTGATTTCAGATGAAGAATATTTCATCAGTACAGGATCATGTTGTCAGATTTATCTGGAAAATGAAGCGCTTAAAACCGATATCCAAAACCAGAGATTTGGATTCACAGTCCAAAGGCTGCCATGAGGCTGCAAAAGAAAACCGGAATTTTGCAGGCAAAATTCCGGGATCAGAGAACAGATCTGCAGATATAGATATAGAAACACGCAGATATAAATCGCCAGCATATACAGGGAAATAGCACAGGATCAGGCCCGCATCAAAAACACTGGCAAGAGTTTATGCTTTGCGGTTGAGCGTAAGGTAGAGGATTTCCACCGGGGAATTCAGCCTGGCCTGAACATCGATGCAGCCAATTCCATTGGAGATTTCGTAATCAAAATTGAGGCGGGACATGTGGTTGCGGTTAATCGTCTGGCTGCCGGTAAATTCCTTGTAGCCGCCAAACAGCGGCCAGTCAATCTGGGTTCCATGACTGTTGCCCGCCAGGGCAAAGCCGACCGGCAGGCCGGACTGGCTGGCTGCAAGCAAATTGTCCGGGTAGTGGGAAACCAGCAGGGTAAACTGATCCGGCACAAAGGCTGCCGAAAGTGCATTCGGATCGGCGGCAATGTTGAGTCCCCCAAGGCGGATGCCGCTGGTGGACTGGTTGGCCAGCAGGACGGATGAATTATTGAGCAGTTCTATCTGCGATTTGTGGTAGACATCTTCAACGATCAGCCGGTGATTCTCGCTGGATAAATCCTGCTCGCCATAAACAGCGAATTTTCCTAACGGTGCCTGGATGGACGAAAGCCAGTTTACCATCTTTTCGCGTACCGGATCGCTTAAATCGGCATCATAGGCAAACAGGTCGCCCCCGATCAGCAAAACATCCGGGTTGAGCTGGCGCACGGATGAAAACAGCTCATCGGCTTTCTGGTCTGTGAAATAGCGCTCGTCATATTCAATATCCGTTAAAAAGACAATGGAAACCTGGTCCATGGCTTCGGGAATCGAAGGGCTGACGATTTCTTCATACCGGGTGGTGATATGAGACGGGTTGTAAAAGAAGGCCCGATACAGAGCAATGTCGAAGCAGATCATCAGGGCAGTGACAATCCCCAGAAACGTCATGAGAATTTTCTGCCAGCGCGGAATCCGCATCAAATGCCTCCTTTCCGGTTTGTTACAGTTTTTAATTATAGAGCAAATTCCGGGCAAACCAAACAATCCCATAAAAGCGTAAGGGGATTCGCTGCGGCTTTTTAAAGCAGATAGCGAATTGAAACGTTTTCTCTGGCGGATCCGATTTTTACAGGAGAGTGTTTTCCAGGCTATAAGAAAATCCCCCAGAACCGTCAGCAGCTGCCGGTTTTGGGGGAGATTTTATATTCGGGTGTTGAATTCAGCTCAGTGCGTGCTGTCTGTTTCGGCTGTGCCGGCTGCTTTCTGGTCTTTGGCATGGCTTTTGGAGACATGTCTTGCCGGCCGGCGGTTTTGCGTACGGTACTTGTGCTGGGCGGCAATTTCCTCCATCGCCTTGCGGGAGTTGAGAATGACCGGAATCACGATCGGGTTGCGGTGAGTTTTCTTGTAGAGGTATGGCTCAAGGGAAGAGCGGATGCAGTTTTTAATGTCCGCAAAGGTCGTCCGCTCCTTCATTCTGGCATTCAGGGCATTGGCCACGATGAATTCCGCTTCCTTGATCAGCGCCTGGCTGTCTTTGAGGAAGACAAAGCCGCGCGAAACAATGACCGGGCGGGAAAGCAGGGAATTCGTGCTCGAATCAATCGGGACAATGACAGCCACCAGGCCGTTATCGGCCAGGATGCGGCGGTCTTTTAATACGGCTGTCGACAGGCCGGAAATATCATTGCCGTCCACATAAATATCATCGCCCTGGTAGCGCCAGTCAGACTGGATCACTTCATGGTTGCGCAAAAGCAGAACGTCGCCATTGGCGCAGACAAAAATGTTTTCCTTGGGGATGCCAAGCTCCATGGCCGACTGGCGGTGCTGCATCAGCATCTTGTGCTCGCCGTGAATCGGCATGAAATACTTTGGCTTGATCAGCTGCATCATCAGCTTCTGCTCCTGCTTGGAAGCATGGCCGGTCGTATGCAGGTTGTTGAGCACGGATTTGTTCAGGACGGTAGCGCCTGAGCGGAACAGCTTGTCGACAATCTTGTTGACAGAAGCATCATTGCCCGGAATCGGGTTGGATGAGAAGACAACCGTATCCGTCGGCTTGAGATGGATAAAGCGGTGGGTGCCGTTGACAATGCGGCTGAGGGCGGCCAGCGGCTCGCCCTGGCTGCCGGTACACAGAATGCAAACTTTTTCATCCGGGGTGCTTCGCAGCTCATCAGGGGATAGCAGGTCGGCATTGCGGATCTTGATGACGCCCATCTTGCGGCCGATTTCCACGACATTTTCCATGGATCGCCCGAAGACAGCCACTTTGCGGCCGGTTTTCAAAGCCGCCTCGATAATCTGAGCGACGCGGTAAACGTTGGAAGCAAAGGTCGCCACGATAATCCGGTGCTGGACGCTTTTCATGATCCGGAAAATTTCCTTGGCCACATCCTTTTCCGAAATGGAGAAGCCTTCGACGCCAGAGTTGGTTGAATCGGACATCAGCAGATCCGGATGGGTGGCGCCAATGTAGGCCATTTTCTGGTAATCGGCATTCTGGCCGACCGGTGTCAGGTCAAACTTGAAGTCGCCGGTATGGACAATCGAGCCGTTGGGGGTATTGATCAGAACGCCAAGGGAATCCGGGATGGAGTGAATGGTATTGAAAAATCCGATGTTGAAATACCGGGTCTTGATCGCCGAGTCTTCATTGATTTCGATAATCGGCACTTTTGGGGCGTCCCGGTGCTCGGCCAGCTTTTTTTCGATCAGGGCTTTGGCAAAGCGGGGTGCGTAAATGGCATCAATGTTGACCTGCTTGAGCAGAAACGGGATTCCGCCAATGTGGTCTTCATGGCCATGGGTGATGACCAGGATCTTGCGCTTGTTGTTGCAGCGGATGAGATGATGGTAATCCGGAATGACGTAGTCGACGCCAAGCAGTTCATCATCCGGAAACAGCACGCCGCAGTCTACGATGGCAATTTCATTGCCGTGTTCATAGCAGTACATGTTTTTGCCGACTTCTCCCAGGCCGCCAAGAGCATAGATCTGGGTATCCGTATCCCGGACTTTTCCCTTGTCCGACTGGCAGGAAATCGCCGGGCGTGAATGGAAACTGCCGCCTGAAGACGGGTTTCCTGTTTTGAAATAACGGTTTTTGTTAAAAGGCTCTTTCTGGTTCGAGCCTGGACCATGTCCGCTGGGGGCAGCATGGTTATGATTTGTCTGGTTATTCATTGTATTCAAAGACAGCTTTCATCCTTTCTTGATTCATAAAACCTGGTTGCTTGTGATTATGTTTTGCATAAAACAGAGAGTGCGCCAGCCTCTGTTATTCTGCCGGCTTCTTTACGGAGTGGACCAGAGGGACTGGCCATTCGGGCAGGGATTCCAGAGCGTTTCCAGTTCAATAAGAAAACAGGGCTGGTGACGGGCGGTTTTATATTAGGAACATTTTACCATGTTCGCAGGCCCGGGAAAAAAACGCGGCTTTCCCGGGCAAAGATTCGAAGCCAGGCCAAAGAAGAAAGACAAAAAAACCGGCCCAAAGGCCGGTTAGATGCAGATCTGGCGGATCCGCATTTGAAGGTCAGACAATGATGTCAGTCAATGATAATGGTGTTGGCATCGGGCTGTTCGACGATGCGGTCGTAAAACAGGATGCCCGAAAGGTGGTCGATTTCATGCTGGAGGACAATGGCCTCATAGCCGCTTTCGTCGATCACGACATTCTGGTTCGTTAAAAGATCATAGGCCCGCACCTTAATGTGGTTGGACCGGGGAACATAGCCCTCGTGAACATCCGGCACGGAAAGGCAGCCCTCGCCCGAAGACAGTGCGGCTTTTTTCATCGACCGGGAAATGATCTTCGGATTGGCCAGGGCCCATTCCTTATAGCTGCCGTCTTCCTGCGGGACAACAACAGAAAGCATCTTTTTGGGGACACCAACCTGGATAGCAGCAATTCCGACCGCTGGCGAGAGATTTTTCTGTTCGCAAAGCTCATCGCTCTGGCTGTCTTTGACATACTGGTGCAGGGCTGCCAGCAGTTCTTCATCTTCTTTATTTAATGGAAGCTTGACATCCGCGCTCTGGGTGCGGAGTTTCGGATCGTCATCATGGATAATATCGGCATTGGAAAGTTCCATATTCTTTAACACTCCTTTCCTTTGTTTAAAGACCACACACATTTTACAGATTTTGGTTTCGCCTGTGAACCTCTCTACCTTAAAGCTTTGCCCGCCAGCCTCTGGCGGCTGATAAAACGGCAGGAAAAAACGGAGTGGAAAGAAGAATGTATTTTTTTTGGGAGGCGGAATCCTGCCTGGCAGCAAGCGGGATGGAAAAGAGGAAAAAGTAGGAAAAGGCGCACAGGATCGGGTCTGGCGGGATCAAGCCATGAACTTGAACGGCCAAAGCCACAAACTCAAACCATAAACTCAAAAAGGAAGAATTCATACAGAAACAGCGATTTGTTTTTTGCCAGCAGGTATTTTGTCATTCAAACATGTTTGCAAGCCGGCTTTGTGGAGGATAATGTTTTTGCTAAAATGAATCCATTTAAAAAAGGAGGTGTTCAATTGGAAGCTTCCGTTCCGTCCGTAAAAGCCAAGCCAAAAAGGACGAAAACCGAATCGCTGATTCACATCTTCGTCTGTCCCAAGCCCGGCAGCGATCCATGGATTACCGGAACCGTGATCATGCTGATGGTTTTCGGATCCGTCATGGTGATTTCCACCAACCTGGGCTCAACCATCGGCCAGGTCCGTTCCCTTTATTTTGCCATTATCAAGCAGACTGTCTTCTGCCTTCTGGCCTGGGAATTCGGGATTGTCGCCGTGTCGCGCTTATTCCACTACAAACGGGCAGCCGCATTCCAGCCAGTTCTGGCCGGTATCTATTTGCTGCTGCTGATTTATACAGCTGCTTTCGGCAGCGATATCAACGGCTCCAAAGCCTGGATTTCGCTGGGGGGCATGTTTACTTTGCAGCCTTCCGAATTTGGCAAGCCGCTGCTGATCATGACGCTGGCCCTGTCCACCGGGCAGCTGCATCGGCTGCCTGAAGAGCGTCGCACGTTCTGGCGGGTTTATGCCTGGCCGGTGGTGCTGATGATCATTTCGATTGTGTTTGTCGGGGGCCTTCAGAAAGACTTTGGCTCGCTGATCATCACATTAGGGATTGGCCTGGTGGGCATGCTTGTTCCCTCATGGAAAACCTTTGACAAATGGCAGCGCCTGATTGGCATCGCTTTTGCGGCCGTCATTGTCCTGATGGTTGCGGGTGCCTATTTTTCCGATGTCTTTGTCACGCTGTTTCGCGATTTGCCGCTGGTGCGCCATATTGCGGTGCGCATTGAAAACATGCGCAATCCCTATTTAAGCATTCACAATGAAGGCTACCAGCCGGCCAATGCCCTGTACGCCATTGCCGATGGCGGCCTGCTTGGCCGGGGGCTTGGCAGCTCGGTGCGCAAATACGGTTTTCTGACCCAGGCAGAATCGGACTACATCCTGGCGATTGTCATTGAAGAAACCGGAGTCATCGGCCTGGGAATCATCCTGCTTGGCTACTCCATTCTGCTATGGCGGCTGATGTACTGGGCTTTGCGGGCCAGCCATACTTCGGATAAGGTCCTTTTTACCTGCTGTGCCGCCTATCTGATCCTGCATTTTTTCATCAATATCGGGGGGGTGAGCACCCTGATTCCCATGACCGGTGTGCCGCTGCTGTTTATTTCCGCCGGCGGTTCGGCCCTGATTGCCATCTGCATCACCATGGGGATGGCCCAGGCCCGCATTGCCGCGGTGCGCAAGCAGCTGGCTCAGCAGGCCAGACTCCAGGTGCTGCCTGGCAGGCAGGATCCAGTCTCATCCTGAATGTAAAAAGGCAAAAGCTTTGCCAGAAGCTGCCCATTCTCGATCAGTCAGACCGCCTGGAACCGTGCTTTTGGGCAAAGGCTGGCAGCTTTATCTTTCCTTTTGTACCTCCGGCTTGCTGGATGCATATTTTAAGCACAGAATCCGGCCGAAACGCCATGAACCGGCAAAAAATTCAGGTTCAGGCGCTTCGGCCTTCTTTTTTCCTGTATGATTAAAAACTGAAGATTTGTACCTTTTGATTCGAATGCCCGAAAGCGGCTGCCAGCCAATAGAAACAGCCCTGACATTAGAAGATGAGGAAACGATTAAAGACAGAGCAGAGTACAGAATATATATTGAAGATAAAAGCTGAAGAACTGCCTGCCAGAAAAGAAAAGGCAAAGAAAGAGGAGGGCTTATGAAAGGTGTTTTTGCCGGATCCTTTGATCCGCCAACCCGGGGCCATGAAGATATTATCCACCGCGCTGCAGCACTTTTTGACCAGGTTGTCGTCATGATCTCCGTCAATTCGCAAAAGACCGGCATGTTTTCCGGGCTGCAGCGCAAGGAATGGCTGGAGCAGATCGTTGCGGACCTGGATAATGTCAGTGTCGCGATCTGCAGCACCCTGACTGTGGACAAAGCACGTGCCCTTGGCGGGGACGTGCTGATCCGTTCCATGCGCAACGATTCTGATTACTATCCTGAAGCCTCAATTGCCTGGCTGAACGCCGGCCTTGAGCAGGGAATGGAGACCCTTTTCCTTTTAGGAAAACCGGAAGATTCCATGATTTCTTCCACCAGCGTGCGCGAGCTGCTGAAATATGGCCAGAGCATTGAAAAACTGGTTCCATATTGCGTATTTGAGTCACTGCAGCCGGAACTGGCTGCCAAAAAGGAGGCTAATTTATGAAGACATTAACCGACTGGCTGCGAAGCAAAGGATTCACGCCTGAGAATATCCAGCTCTATTATGAGGCCTGCACCCATTCTTCGTATGCCAATGAACATCATTCCGGAATCGACAACAACGAACGCCTGGAGTTTGTCGGCGATGCGGTGCTGCAGATCTGGTCGGCCACAGCGCTTTACAACCTGGTCCCCAAGCTTCATGAAGGAAAAATGACAACCATCCGGGCCCAGACCGTGTGTGAAAGCACCCTGGCCAAGCTCAATGAGAAACTGGGCTGGTACAAATTCCTGCGCCTGGGGGTTGGCGAAGAAAAAAGCGGCGGCCGCATGCGCCCGTCGATCCTGGCCGACCATTTTGAAGCGTGCATCGGGGCGATCTACCTGGATCTTGGCTACAAAGCCGCAGCCAAAATCCTTGACGAGTACATGAAGCCGCTGATCACAGCCGAAAAGCCGGAAGATGTCACCGACTACAAGACCCAGCTGCAGGAGTATGTCCAGACGGACAACAAGCGCACGATCCAGTACCGCCTGCTCAACGAATCCGGCCCGTCCAACTGCCCGACCTTCACGATGGGCGTTTTCCTGGACGACATCTGCATGGGCAAGGGCGAAAGCTCGACCAAGAAAAAAGCCGAACAGAAAGCAGCAAAAGAGGCCATTAGAAAGCTGGCGATCTGATGGCAAACCGGATTGACCAGCTGCTTAAAGACTGCCTTTCTGCGGATCTGCTGATTCCGCTGGAAAAGGCGCTTCTTGCCAAAAGCCCTGTCTATCATTCCCGGTCGCACTGCCTTGACTTGTTTATTGATCTTGAAAAGCCGCTGGATTTTGACCATTACCAGCGGCTTGTCCATGAGCTGCGCCTGGCGCTCCATACCGATGTGCGCCTGATCCTGGCCTCCGGGCAGAAAAAGGAAGAACTTTCCCTGGAGCAGGCCGAACCTTACCTGCGCTGGCTTTGTTCCCTGCACCCCGAGCTGCAGGCCTTTATGGGCCTGCTGCCGGCTTTGGAAGAAGGTGCAAAACTCTCCTATGTCACGACCCGCTCCGACTGCCATGGCCAGATGCTGGCCAGCCGCGAATTTCTCGAAAACCATCTGGCGGCGTGTGCCCTGCCTTTTTCTGTTGTGTGCCGCTATGAAGATCCCGGCGACCAGCCCGAACCGGTAGCCGTAATCAAGGACGAGGGCAAAAGCAGTCCGCGCAAAAGCGAAACCCGCCAGGCCGGGCCGGAAAACGGCCACTATTCCTACCGCACTTCCGCCTCCCATCCAACGGAGCTGCCCATTCGTGATCTGGCGGATGGACTGCAGAATGTCCAGATCGAGGGCCGGATTTTTGCCTGCGAAGTCAAGGAAGTCCGCACCGGGCGCAAGCTGCTTGAAGTGTATGTTTCAGATGATGATGAGGCGATTCTGTGCAAGGGGTTTGAAAAGCGCAACCTGACTTTTGAACAGATGAACCAGCTGCGCGTCGGGGATTATGTCAAGGTTTCCGGCAGCGTCAGCTATGACAATTTCAAGCGCAATATTGTGCTGATGATCAATAAAGTAGAGCCGGCCCGCAAGCCAAAGCGCAAAGACGGCGCGCCCGAGAAGCGCATCGAATGGCACATTCATTCCACCTTTTCGGAAATGGACGGCGTCTGCCCGGTTGAATCCTTTATTGAGCAGGCCTGGGACTGGGGCATGGAAGCCGTCGGCCTTTGCGACCATAACGTCGTGCAGGCGTTCCCCATGGCCCAGCATAAAATTGAAGCCCTGAAAAAGAAGGATCCGGAGCGCAAGTTCAAGATGCTTTACGGCTGCGAAATGACAATGGTTTCGCCGGAGTACAAAACGGTCTGGAATTTACGCGACCAGCGGCTGGAAGATGCCGAGTTTGTGGTTTTTGACCTGGAAACAACCGGCCTGTCCAACCGGCTGGACGACATTATCGAATTTGGTGCTGTGCGTATGAAGGAAGGGGAAATCACGGCCCGCAAGCAGATGTTTATCAACCCGAAGCGCAAGCTGCCCGCTTCCATTACGGAACTGACCCATATTGCCCAGAGTGATGTCGATGACGCCAGGCCGATTGAAGAAGTTTTTGACGAGCTTAAAGACTTCATCGGCGATGCAATCCTGGTCGCCCACAATGCCACCTTTGACGTGGGCATGCTCAATGCTGCTGCCCGCAAGCTCCACAAGCCCGAATTTACCAACCCGGTGATCGATACGCTGCCCGCTGCCCATGCCATGATGGATCTGCGCGGGTACCGGCTTGGCAATGTCTGCCGGCATTATGAAGTTCCCTATGACGGGGAAGGGGCGCACCGGGCGGACTATGATGCCCAGGTGCTCAGCTCGGTATTCCTGTATATGCTTCGGGAATGGGGAACGGATGCCACGCTGGAAACCGTCGCCCATCTGGACAGCTCCAGTGCACTGCGCAAAAACCGGGGCCGGCACATCAATGTGTTTGCCCGCAACAAGCAGGGACTCAAGGAACTGTTTGAGCTGGTTACCCTTTCCCATACTAAATACCTGAAATATAATCCCAACTCGACCAACGTCACCGGCCAGCCGATTATTCCGCGCAATATCCTGGAGGAATACCATGCTAAAGGCAACCTGCTTTTTGGCTCGGCCTGCCAGAATGGCGATATCTTTGAGCTGGCGCATACGCGCAGCGAAAAGGAGCTGGTCGAAGCGGCCCGGTTTTACGATTATCTGGAAGTCCAGCCGTTAGCGGTGTACAAAAACCTGCTGGATCTGCAGACGATTCATTCGGTGGATGAACTCAAGCAAATCCTGGGCTTCATCATTGATGCCGGAAAGAAAGCCGGCGTCCCGGTGATCGCCTCAGGAGACTGCCATTATGTCGACAAGCGCCAGAAACGGGTGCGGGATGTCTATATCAACGCCAAGACCAGCGGCAACTCGCGCCATCCGCTTTATTTCCGGGACGAACGGATGCGAAGGATGTGTTCGGCTCCCGACCAGCAGTTTCTGACCACTGAGGAGATGCTCCAGGCCTTTGACTGGCTCGATGAAAGCGTGCGCGATGAAATCGTGCTCGAAAATCCGAAAAAGCTGGCGGATCTGACGGAGGAGCTCTTTCCGGTCAAGGACCGCCTCTATCCGCCGGAAATGGAAGGATCGGACCGCAAGCTTTCCGAAATCTGCTACGAAACGGCGAAAAAGCAGTACGGGATCCCGCTGCCTGAGCCGGTCGAAGCCCGGCTGAAAAAAGAGCTGGATGCCATTATCGGGGCCGGCTACTATGTCGTTTACTACATCTCGCATCTGCTGGTTAAAAAGAGCAATGAAGATGGCTATCTGGTCGGTTCCCGGGGATCTGTAGGCTCCTCGTTTGTTGCGACGATGTCGGGCATTACGGAAGTCAATCCGCTGCCGCCTCATTACCTGTGTCCGCATTGCCATCATCTGGAATGGATCTCGGATGAAAAAATTCACTCCGGATTTGATCTGCCCGATAAAAACTGTCCCGAATGCGGCAAGCCGATGAAAGGGGACGGGCAGGATATCCCGTTTGAAACCTTCCTGGGCTTCCATGGCGATAAAGTTCCCGATATCGACCTGAACTTCTCTGGGGAATACCAGGGCCATGCGCATGCGTTTACCAAGACGATTTTCGGGGAAGACCATGTCTTCCGGGCCGGAACGGTCGGCACTGTCCAGGACAAGACGGCCTATGGCTATGTCAAAGGCTACGAAGAAGAAATGGGGCTCGAACTGACCCCGTATTCGGAATACAAGCGCGATGATCTGGCCAAGGAGTGTGCCGGCGTCAAGCGCACGACCGGCCAGCATCCTGGCGGAATTGTTGTCGTCCCTCTGGATATGGATGTCCACGACTTTACTCCCGTGCAGTATCCGGCCAACAACCCGTATGCCGAATGGAAGACGACCCATTTCGACTTCCACCAGATACACGACAATATCCTCAAATTCGATATTCTCGGCCATGTCGACCCGACGGCCATGAAAATGCTGGAGCGCATCACCGGCATTGACGTCACGACGCTGCCGATGAATGATCCGGCCACCATGGCGATTTTCTCATCGTGCGAAAGCCTCGGGCTGGATACGACGACCTATCCGGAAACGACCGGGGCAGCAGGCATTCCTGAATTTGGAACGACATTTGTGCGCGGTATCCTGGAGCTGACCCGGCCGACGACGTTTGCCGAGCTGGTTTCCATTTCCGGCCTTTCGCACGGTACCGATGTATGGCTCAACAACGCCAAGGATCTGATTGACAATGGCACCTGCAATTTGCGGGAAGTTATTGGATGCCGTGACGACATCATGCTCGATCTGATCCGCTATGGCCTGCCGTCCAAGGAAAGCTTTACGATCATGGAAAGCGTCCGTAAGGGCAAAGGGCTCAAGCCCGAATGGGAAACCCTCATGCATGAGCACGATGTGCCCGCGTGGTATATCGATTCGTGCAAGAAGATCAAGTACATGTTCCCGAAAGCCCATGCCGTCGCGTATGTCATGATGGCCATCCGGATTGCCTGGTTCAAGGTCCACATGCCAAGAGCTTACTATTGCCAGTTTTTCTCCATCCGCTGCGATGCGTATGATCTGGCCATCATGACCAGCGGCCTGGGGGCTATCCAGAAGCGGATGTTTGAAATCGAATCGGCCAAAGCCGACAAGTCGCGCAAAGTCGAAAAGAAGGAACAGGATCTCTACGACGCCCTCGAGCTTTGCCAGGAGATGTACATGCGGGGCTATCATTTTGCCAATCTTTCCATTACGCGCAGCGACGCGACGGAATTTATCCTGGACCCGGATGACGACAAGGCGATTATTCCGCCTTTTTCAGCCGTCGATTCGCTGGGCGAAAACGTAGCGCGCTCAATTATCAAAGCCCGCAATGAAAAAGCCTTCCTGTCCAAGGAAGACCTCCTCAACCGCACCGGCCTTTCCAGGACCCTGGTTGACCGTCTTGATCTTTTAGGCGCCCTGGAGGGACTGGATGAGGAAAACCAGCTGACTCTTTTCTAGAATCAGCCAGCCTGACGGTTTACAAATGGACAGGGAAGCATCAAAAAAATCGGCAGCCGATGCCGGTTTTTTGTACCAAACCGCCGGGGGCGCTGAAGAATTCCTGCCAGGTGTTTTGGAATAAGAGGAAGATTATTTCCTGCCAAAT
>Ash_p2__coassemble_832_pt1 | contig 46636 bp, 43 predicted proteins | sample Ash_p2__metabat2_high_PE_029 | metagenome-assembled genome bin Ash_p2
AGTCAAGCCGACAAACGCCGACGATAGTGAATGCGAAAATAGGAAGTCGCCAGACAAAAAAGAAGCATTCTTTTCAGAGAAATCTGAAGGGAATGCTTCTTTTTTAGTGTCACAGTTAGCATATACTAATTATGGTGGGAAATAAAAGACCAGCCATTCTGGCTGGTCAGCTGCAGCATGAAGATTTAGCGCTGCGAATCTTTATCAATAAGATCGGCGTAAATCGGGGTAGCCAGTCCCATACCCCCGGCAACCGAAACGATCTGGCCGGTTGTATAAGCCGATTCATCGGAAGCAAAGTAAACGGCCAGAGCTGCAATTTCCTCCGGATGACCCATTCGGTTAAGCGGAATATGACGCATGAAAAACTGCCGGAATTCTTCACTGAGTCCAGCTACGGCATCGGTGGCCGTCATGCCAGGAAGAATGGCATTGCAGCGGATGTTATAGCGTGCTTCCTGAACGGCAATCAGCTTGGTGAGATAGTTGATTGCCGCTTTGCTGGTGGCATAGGAAATCTGGGAAATATCGGGCAGAATTCCTCCCAGGCTTGAAATATTGATGATACTTCCTCCACCCGTTTTTTCCATATACCGAATGGCTTCCTGGCTGGTGATGAAAACACTGGCCAGGTTAATATCGATTGTGGAAATAAAAGTGCTGTAATCCGTATGGGCAATATCTTTATCTTTTTTAGGATCGGATGTTCCAAAATTGTTTACCAGAACATCGATCCGTCCTTCATTCTGGACAACTTCTTCCAGCATAGATTTGTAGGTGGAATGATCATTGGCATCGCTGTAGACGGTTTTGACCTGACAGTCTTTTTTATTAAGAGATTCTGCAATCTCTCTGGCAGCATCCATTCTTCTGGCTGCCATGTAAACAATTGCTCCCTGCTCGGCACAGGCCTTGACAATAGCCAGGCCGATTCCACGTGTCGAAGCAGTAACGAGAATAACTTTATCTTTTAAGCGCATGATTCCTCCTGCTGTTCCATCTGGACTGCTTAAAACACGGTCATAAAGGACCGGCTATGAATTCCAGATGGAATTCTCCTTCTATATACTGCCTGTTTTATACTGTCTGTTTTCTGCAAACGTCTGCTTTTTCCGGAAACTTTCAGCAACTGTCTTCAGGCTGTATTTCCAGCAAATTATGACATTCCTGCGAATACTCGAAAACCAGTGCGCCCTGAAGTGAAAAAATAATAATCAAACCACGCCGCAAATCTGGCGGAATGACTGGCTGCTGATTGGCTGGCATCAATAAAAACCGGACAGTATCCGCTGACAGAAAGCCATCTAGAGCCGCTTAAGAAGCAGTCTGGAGACAGAATGAGCATCTGGATGATCAGCCGTCCAGATTTCCGGCTTCTCATTTTCTCCGGCATCTTTCAAACCGTCTTTTAAAATCCCGGCAATTTCTTTTGAAAAAGCAATCAGGACTCTGACTTGTGGTCTGGGATTCATGGAAAGATAGGCTCTGGCTGCGTTGCGGCTGGCCAGAACCAGGGCGTCAAAGACAACAGGAGCCAGGGCTGCCCGTGTCGGAATAGTCTGGAAGTTATACAGTGGGAAGGACTGTAGCATTGTCCTGTCTTTAAGCTCTTTTTCCAGAATCCCTAGTGCCTGCCCGCTTTGAAACTGGAAAACTTTCGATTCCGGAAGACAAAAACGTTTCAGCTGAGCAGCAAGCTGTCTGCTGCCATCGGGATGATCCGGTACCAGATCCGGCAGGATCAGATGTTTTTTGAATACTTCAGCCGTTCCGTTTCCAATGCAGGCGATTTTGCATAAAGCCAGTTTCCGCACATCGATTTTCTGCGCCTCAAGCAGTCTGAAAAAAGCGCTCGCGCCATGGGCACTGGTAAATACAAGCCAGTCCGGATTCTGATTGAAAACCAGGGAAAGATCCAAAGCATAATCTTCATACTCCGTTTTCAGCAGCGAAGCAAACTGGAAATGGGGAGGCATATCTTTCTTTATTTTTTCATTCAGCATAGCAGAACTGCTTAAACCAATATATCGCGGGTTAAGCGGTTTGTAGCTTCCAGCACTGCCTCCAATAACGATAATGCCCGGGCTTTTTAAATGGCTGTCCTGGACGGCCTGCGGCAGATGTTCGAGAGTTGTTTTCACACTTTTTGTCAGGGTAAAAAGCGGACTGGTCAAAACGGCACATGCAGTATGAGAATCCTTTCCGGCGCTGATCAGTTTTTTGCTGATGAGAGAGACTTCATGCATGCCCATCATAAAAACGATGGTTCCTTCAAAACCGGCAATCTCCCGCCATTGCTGGTCGCTTCGCTCTTTACCGGCCCTGTGAGCGGTCAGGACCATGAATCCTCCGGCTTCATTCCGCTTGGTCAGGCCCAGAAGTTCCTTGGCTGGAATACCATAAAAACTGGAGATCCCCGGGATAATCCGGCATTTGATCCCCTGTTTTTCCAGGGATTCAATTTCTTCCATTCCCCGGCCAAAGATCATTGGATCTCCGCCTTTTAAACGGACAACTCTGGAATAGCGACTGGCCAGGTCAGCCAGTAAGGTATTGATTTCCTGCTGATCCGCACTTTTCATGTGGCCGCGCTTGCCCCGGTAGATTTTGACCGCTTTTTTTGCGAGCTCAAGAACTGTTTCATCAACCAGGTCGTCATAAACGATGGCGTCAGCTTCTTCCAGCGCCTTTCTCGCTTCATGGCTCAGCCATGACGCATCATGGCAGCCTGCGCCGACCAGGAGAATGCCAGAAGCTGGGTTTGAATCTTCACCATTCGCTGGTGCAGCCTTCCGGACCGGACTGCTGTCCTTGTTTTTGGACTGACAGATCGGGCCAGGTTTTGAACCGCTTATTTCGGCAGAAAAAAGAGAATTCTGCGCCGGATTTGTCGTGGAAAGATTTGCAGAAGTGATGCTTTGCACAGATTCCATTCCAGAAGCAGTCAGGCAGCCTTCAGTTCTGGTTTCCGGTTTCATGATCCACAATCCTTTCATATTCTTCCTGAGTCAGCGCCCGTTTTTGTTCCATGCAGGCATTGAAAAGAGCATGAAAGAGACGGGAGCGCTTTTCTTTGGGAAAGTTTTTAATAATATCTGGCCGTAAAGAGCCCAGCCATTCCAGGATTTCATCAAAATTTTCAGGAATATCCTTTGCGATTCGTTTTTTCAGATAGACAGCGGCACTTGGTGAAGCCCCGGAAGTGGATATGCCAACAGACAGATCATCCTGGTGGATGACTGCCCCGAATATACAGGAACTGTTTTGGGCATCATCAACAGCATTGACCAGAATCCGGCGAGACTTGCAGGCTTGTGCAATTTTTTCGTTTTCATCCTTTGAATCGGTTGCAGCAATGACCAGAAACTGGCCGTCCAGGTCATCTTCACGCCAGTTTCGCTTTTCGATGCGGATTCCATCCAGAGCATAAAGCTCGTCTTTGACCTGGCCGGCCACAACTTTGATTTGGGGGCCGTAAGCCTGCAGACGTTCAGCTTTCTCCCAGGCTGTTTTTCCGCCGCCGATAATCAGTACCGGGCGATCGGCAAGATTGAAAAAGAGCGGATAATAAGCCATTTTTTCACCTGCTTTCTGATCTCCAGTATACCTGCCCCCTTTAAAAACCAGAAAACGGCACCCAAAATACTTACTCGGTTTCCAGCCGGATTTTCATTTCTTCCAGTTCAGGCTGACTGGCCGGACAGGGATTGGATATTCAGCTGGAAATGAGATTTCTCCGCATTGAACCGGTAAAATGGACAAAAATATCCGGTTTTCAACTAAAATCCGGCCAGTTTGGCAGCTGGAGCGGCTGATTTGGGCAAAAATAATGCGGTATTTTTAAACAGCTCAACTATGTTGGCAAACAGAATCTGAGATTCTTTTTCAATACTGGTAATAGTAACTCGTTTGAGATTGTCTTTAAATGAGAAAAATGATTGAAAATCTTAGGAAAATAAGTGTAGAATTAAGAAAAAGTGAATGGATTTTAGACATATTTTGATACCATGATCACTGTAAAGGTATAAATTTCAACCTGTGGCTGCACTCAGTCAATCCTGGAAGGAGGCGAAAGAAGCCGCAAAAAATCCATTAAGAAACTGTCGCGTTCCAATTCATACCCGCGTACAGCGTATGTTTGTCTGATGACTTCATACTGAGCCCAGTTCTGGCCCAGACGGTACGCTCCCGCAAGGTCGGAATGTCAAAATGAAAGGATAAGCTTCTCAAAGCGCGATATGAATATTTGAGGCAACTTCTGCAGGATAAAGCAGTAAGCCTGCAGGGGATGTACCGCCGGCTGGGCGGGAATTTACGCATGTGGACTGTCAGTTTTTCTGCCTATGCTTCCAATTTGACTGACAGGAAGAAGCATGAATTGACTGTTCCGGGCATGGAACAAGTGAGAAGCAGGATCTGGCTTTGGCAAAGAAACTCGCGAATGTAGAACTGGAAGTTGGCAGTCCTGAATATTCGGTCGTTCACGCAATTCAGGATACCAGAGAAAAACTCCAGATCACGCAGACCGAACTGGCCAGGCGAATTGGCATCGACCAGGGAGATATTTCAAAGCTTGAAAGAGGAACCCGCAATCCTTCTTTGAAAATGCTCAAGCGGCTGGCCAGAGGTCTGGGAATGGAGCTGAAGATTTACTTTATCCCTATTGATTCAGCACCTCCCGAAGAAATTGAAAGTATGCAAAAAACCGGAAGACAGTAGCCGGTTTTTTTGTGCTTTGACAGGCCTTGACAAAGCCGTCACAATATAAAGATAGACCTGAACGAAAAGACCGGAAAGCTGGCTTATGTTTCTGCAGGTTCTGGACAGATCATGGAGAATCAGCCGGTTTTATGGCCTGTAAGATTAAAACAAAAGGAACAGGAAAAAACAGGAAAAAGGAGGAACAGGCATGGAGTGGAAGGAAGCCGCAAATATTGAGGAAATGGAGCAGGTCCTGCTGCCGCAGCCTTTGATCCCATCGGGCATTTCGAAAAAGAATCCCGAAGAGATCAAGGTTCTTTTAGGACTGAGCGGAGGAGTCGACAGTGCAGTGGCCGCCTGGGTATTGAAGGAACAGGGATTTGACGTAACCTGCTGTTTCATGCGCAACTGGGATTCGTTTGCCAATAATGATGTAGCCGGCAACCCTGATCTGCTTAATTCTGTCTGTCCGCAGGAGCAGGATTACCAGGATGCCCAGGCTGTAGCCGACAAGCTGGGACTTGAGCTTTTGCGGGTCGATTTTGTCCGGGAATACTGGGATGATGTCTTTTCGGTTTTTTTAAAGGAATATGAAAAGGGACGGACGCCAAACCCGGATATCCTTTGCAACCAGTTTATTAAGTTTGATGCGTTTTATCATTTCGCCATGGACCATGGTTTTGATGCGATTGCTACTGGCCACTATTGCTCAAGCCAGGCTGCTGATGATTTCACTTTTCTTCGCCGGGCGGCCGATCTTAATAAAGACCAGACGTACTTTCTGGCCCAGGTCGATGAAGAGCCGCTCTCGAAAACGCTGTTTCCACTAGGATCGCTACTCAAGCCCCAGGTCAGAAAGATCGCACAGATGCTGGAACTGGACAGTGTTTCTGCCAAGAAAGATTCAACGGGAATCTGCTTTATCGGCGAGCGCAATTTCCGCCAGTTTTTAAGCAATTATCTGCCGGCAAAAGAAGGCGATATCGTTGATCTGGAAAGCCAGACCATTCTGGCCAGACACCAGGGGGTGCTTTACTACACGATTGGCCAGCGCAAAGGACTTAATATTACTGCTCATAAAGGTCCATGGTTTGTCGCCGGCAAAGATGTAGCGGCCAACCGGCTGTATGTAGCCAGAACGGATCACCGGGAATGGCTGGATTCTGACAGCGCCCTGATTGAGAACATCAACTGGATCGTCCCGGAAGGCTATCGCTTTCCGGAAAACTGTACGGTGAAGTTTCGCTACCGGCAAAAGGATATCCCCGTAAAGCTTGAAGTCGATGGAACCAGCGCCAGGGTTTATTATCCGCAAAAGAGCGCTGCCGTGACCCCCGGCCAGGAAGCTGTTTTTTACGATGGCGAGTTTTGTCTTGGGGGCGGAGTGATCGAGAAGGTCTTTATCGGCGAAGAAGACTTGTTTGAAAAGATCAGAAAAAAAGGGGCAGGAGAGTGCAATGGCTGACACGTTTCAGTACGAAGGAGCGATTGAAAAAATCTATTTCCAGCGTCAGCCGGATTTCACAATCGGTGCTTTGCGCACGTTCAGTTCAAAACAGCTGGTCCGGTTCATTGGGCCCGTTTCGCACGCCCAGATTGGGCAGGCCTGGCGCCTGGAAGGAATCTGGGAAGAGCATCGGACCTATGGCCGGCAGCTGCAGATCCAGCGCAGCAAGCCAATTGAAAAGCCGGCCGACAACACGCTGGAAAAGTTTTTCGCCTCTTCCACTTTTAAGGGGATTGGCCCGGCCGCCGCGCGTAAAATTGTGGAAAGCCTGGGCGAAAATGCCGTGGATGTAATCCTGAAAACTCCTTCTTTGCTGAAAACAAAATGCGGGCTGAACGATATGCAATGCGAAAACATTCTTGGCCCTCTTCAGATGTATCGGTCAGCCGGGTTTCAGGTGTCCCGTCTGCTTAAATGGGGACTGGACCAGGCGGATATTAATTTGCTGGCGGATCTTCCCCGGCAGCGCTATGGCGATCTGGATACAGATCCATTCTGGCCGTTTTACCATGTTTATGGATTTGGCTTTGAGTCTGCCCGCAAAATGGCGGACGGCCTCGGACTGCCGGCTGATGATTTCCGGCGTATCGAAGCGGAGCTGTTCCGGCTGATTGTCCAGTTTTCCTATTCAACCGGCAGTACAGGAGTCCCTTCATCGTTTATCGAAAAGCGTACCGGATACACGATCTCCGGGCTTGAGCCCGTTCTTTCGAGTCTTAAAGAGCGGGGACTGGTCATTGAGGAAGATGGCCGGCTCTACCTGCTTGAGCTCTACCAGTCGGAACTGACAATTGCTTCCGGGATAAAAGATCACCTTTTTGATGTGGAAAAGCCGGATAAAAAAGAAGTCTCCAGGCTTTTAGACTGGGCCAGCCATAAGCGCTCCATCCGCTATGATGAAAACCAGCGTACAGCCATTGAAACCTTCCTGGAATCTTCCATCATGATTCTCAATGGCGGCCCGGGAACAGGAAAAAGCACGCTGCTGGTCGGGCTGCTGGATGTTCTGCACCAGCTGTATCCGACGGCCCGGACCGTTCTTTGCGCGCCGACCGGCCGGGCAGCCAAACGGATGAATGAAGTGACCGGCCATTATGCCAGCACCATCCACTCGCTGCTGCGCTGGGACAAGAATTTTGATTCCTTTGAAGTCAATGAAAACAGTCCGCTGTCCTGTGATTTTGTTGTCGTCGATGAGTTTTCCATGGTCGATTCCAGGCTTTTTGCCAGCCTCCTTAAAGCCCTGCCAGAGGAGTGCCGGATTTTGCTGATCGGCGATGAAGACCAGCTGGAAAGCGTCGGCCCGGGCAATGTCATGCAGGATCTGATAGCCAGCCGCTGCATCCCGGTGGTGCGGCTGGAGAAGATCCACCGCCAGAAAGAGGGCAGCGGAATTCCGCAGCTGGCCAGGCAGATCAGGACCGGCCAGAAAATCGAGTTTTGCGAACCGGTAGAATTCCTGCAGCCGCAGGGGGAAACTGTTTCCTGCATCCGCAGCCTGGCCAGCCTGGAAGAAGATCCGGAAAGTATCCAGATTCTGGCTCCGAAATACGAAGGGGCCAGCGGAATTTATGCCATCAATTCCATGATGCAGGAACTGGTCAATCCATTTTCGCTGGACAAGCCGCAGCTGGTTACTCATCATACGACCAATAACGGGCGGCTGGAAATCGCTTACCGGGAAAATGATAAAGTCCTGCTCAAGAAAAACATGGCGGAGCTGGATATCTTTAACGGGGATATCGGACGGATCAGCCAGGTTGATCCGGCCGCAAAAACAGTCATGGCCCAGTTTGGCGAAGCAGAAATCGAAATTGAGCGCAAGGACCTCTCCGCGTTCCTGTCCCATGCCTGGTGTATTTCCATTCATAAATCGCAGGGTTCGGAATACCAGAAAGCCTGTGTCGTAGCGGATTCAAATGGAGCGGGCATGCTGCAAAAACGCCTGCTTTATACGGCAGTTTCCCGCGCAAAAAAGCGGCTGACCATTGTCGGGGATGAAAAGCTGTTCCGCCAGGCTGCCCTGAACTCCCGCCAGAACCGGCGGCTGACTACTCTTTGTAACCGGATTGTCCAGCTGGTCAATCATGAAGAGGGCTGGCAGCAAGCTGCCAGCGCTGCCCTCCAGACCAGAAGCCGCTACGTCAAACCAGCAGATCCGCTGGCCCCCTCAAGGCCGGAAGATGAACTGGACCAGTGTTTTGATACGAGCCAGACCTTCTCCCTGGAGGGAGAATTTTCCACGCCTTTGCCAGAGAGTCCCAACAGGGATCCGAATAAACAGCCGGCCATGCCGGTGATGGCCGGACAAAGCCGACCAAAATCACCGAAATAACCAGGAACTGCCCTGAGAAATCTCTTTCAGGACAGTTTTTTTATGAGCGATGTGGAAGACTCTTCCGTAATTTAGTATCGTATTTGGAAACAGGCATAACGAAATATCCACCCCAGGATTGAAATGGGCAACGAAAAACGCTCCTTTGAATCCGGCAGGAAAAACTGTACGATTTTCTGCGAACAGCGAGCTGTCAGAATTCCTAAAATGATGGCGAAGAAATGCCTGATGCAGGCGATTGCTAAAGAGGTGAAATGGTATGGCAGAACGCACACGGAATGAAAGCAGCTCCTTTGACGCTTCAAAACGGGAAATCCAGGAAATACAGGAAATCCTGCTGCAGAAAAGCATAAGCCTGCTGGACAGACTGGGTTTTTCTTACTCACTCAGCGAAAGAGAGTTCCGCATTGATTATGGAATGCCAACGCTCGCTCTGGAAATGCCGCTGATGATTTCAGCTGCTTTTGGTCCTGAAATTTCAACGGTTGAAACCTCTCTGGAATTTCCCTCAGAACTCAAAAGCGGCAGCCCGAAAGAAAAGGAAACGGATGCCTGGCCTGCAGCCCTGGATCATCCGGCTGCTGCAAAGATCAGGCGGCCTGAGCTGGAAATCTGCCAGCGCGAACGGCAGCTGGAGCTTTGCCGCTTTTTGATGGAAGTTTCTTCCCATTCCTTTCCGGGGTTTTTTCGGGCTGATTTTGAAAACCAGAGGCTGATCTGCCAGTTTTCCTGGATGAGTCGGGCAACAGACACCGATTTAAAAAGCCTGCTTACCATCCTTTTTTCCGGCCTGCGCGAGATTGAAACCATATGGCCGGCCTGTCGGCGAATTCTGGAAGGAAAAAGCAGCTGGCATGAAGCACTCAGCCTGTATCCGCTCTGGTATGCCAGTCTGCTGCTGGATAAACGCGACCTGCTGGCCAGTCAGGGGAATGAAGCCCGGCAGAAATCCATTGAAAACGAACTGGAAAGCCTGAGACGGCGGATCGAAGAAGATCGGGCAGCATCTTTTCAAAGCAGCCTGCTCAATGAAACACTTTCCGAATATATTCCCGGATCACGCTGAACCATTCAGGCAAAAAGGATTGCGGGCGAAAAAAAAGCGGTCTATAATGCAAACTGCAGCGACGAAAGGGAAAAGTAAGCATAAATCCTGGTTTCAGAGAGCAGCGGATGGTGAGAAGGCTGCCCGGATTTTGCCCAAAGGCCGCCCTGGAGCTGCCGCCTCCAGCGATAACGGAAAATTAAGGGTGCCTTTTTTAAAGCCTGAAAAGGGCAAACCGGGATGGTATCGCGTGTCAACGTTCCTGGAAACAGGGCGTTTTTTTTATGCTTTTTTCAGGCCGGCTTGGGCCGGCTGCAGGCTATGACACGCTGGAAGACCATCCGCAAAACTGACCAAGCCAGACCTGGCTGACGATACTGTACAGACCGGTAAACAGATACCAGGAAAAACTTTCTCAGGCCTCTCTTGCCTGTAAAACCTTCCTGCCAAGACTGACCAGATTGACCATGATCCAGGCCAGAGCGGTTAATGATTCGTCAGCCGCCAGTCCCCTGCTCACCAGACAGACTGTTAAAAACAGCCGGGGGAAAAGACAGAATTCTGCATGACTTTAAAAGATTCTTAATGGAGAAAGGAGACCATTTTCATGAAACAACTGACAGGAAACCAGGTTCGCCAGATGTTCCTGGATTACTTCGAATCCAAAGGCCATATGATCGAACCGGGAGCCAGCCTTGTTCCGCACAATGACCCGACACTGCTGTGGATCAATGCCGGCGTCGCTGCACTGAAAAAATACTTTGACGGTTCGGAAAAGCCGAAGAAAAACCGGATTGCCAATGCGCAGAAATCCATCCGGACCAATGACATTGAAAATGTCGGCAAGACAGCCAGACACCACACCTTCTTTGAAATGCTGGGCAACTTCTCGATCGGCGATTACTTCAAGCCGGAGGCCATTCCTTTTGCCTGGGAATTTCTGACCAGCCCGGAATGGATCGGTTTTGACAAGGACAAGCTGTACATTACCGTCTATACCGATGACGATGAAGCCTACCGCATCTGGACGGAAGTATGCGGCGTGGATCCAAGCCATATTCTCAAGACCGATGAAAACTTCTGGGAAATCGGCAAGGGACCGGGCGGACCAGATACAGAAATCCACTATGACCGCGGCGAAAAATACGATCCGCAGGGCCTGGGCGAAAAGCTGTTCTTTGATGAGATGGAAAATGACCGCTACATTGAAGTCTGGAACATCGTCTTCTCCCAGTATGACTGCGATCCGGAAATTGACCGCAAAGACTATAAAGAACTTCCGCAGAAAAATATTGACACCGGCATGGGCCTGGAGCGGCTCGTTGCGCTCATTCAGGATGGGGAAACCAACTTTGATACCGACCTGTTCCTGCCGATTATCCGCGAAACGGAGAAACTGTCCGGCCAGAAATACGAAGGCGACAACAAGATGGCTTTCCGCGTTATTGCCGACCACATCCGTACGCTTGTTTTCGCTCTTTCTGATGGCGCCGGCTTTTCCAATTCCGGCCGTGGCTATGTCCTGCGCCGCGTACTGCGCCGGGCTGTCCGGTTTGGCCTGAAACTGGGTCTGGATGAGCCGTTCTTATACAAGCTGGTTCCCGTTGTTTCTGAAAATATGAGAGATTTCTATCCTTACCTGATGGATACGATTGAAGAAAACCAGAAAGTCATTCGCCAGGAAGAAGAAACCTTCAAGAAAACCCTGAAAAACGGCCAGACATTGCTTGATGAAGAAATGGCCAAAGCCAAAGACGGCAAGCTTTCCGGGGAAGTTACCTTCAAGCTGTATGACACATACGGCTTCCCGTTTGAAATGACCCAGGAAATTGCCCAGGAAAACGGCCTTGAAGCTGACCGGGCTGATTTTGACGCGCAGATGGCCAGACAGAAGGAACGCGCCAGGGCGGCCCGTTCAAAGGAAGATTCATTCGCCAGCCAGAATGAAGAGCTGATGAATTTTACTGAACCCTGCACCTTTATCGGCTATGACAACCTGGAAGCGGACGGAACCATTATTGCGCTGTTCAAGGATGGTCATATGGTGGATGAACTGACCGACCAGGGACAGGCCATCCTGGATATTACGCCGTTTTATGTGCAGTCCGGCGGTCAGGTTGCCGATACCGGCGTTCTCGAATCGCCAACTGTGAAAGCCCGCGTGACGGATGGAATCAAGACCCGCAACAAGCAGCATCTTCTCCAGGTTGAAATCGATGAGGGCATTTTGCATGTCGGTGATAAAGTCAGCCAGAAAGTGGATGCCAGACGCCGCAGCGATACAACGGCCAACCACTCCGCAACCCACCTGCTGCAGTCTGCTTTGAAATCCGTGCTGGGAAACCAGATTCACCAGGCCGGAAGCTATGTTGGACCGGAATATCTGCGCTTTGACTTTGCCTCCCGTCAAAAACCGACTGCTCAGCAGCTGGAAGAGATTGAAAGCCTGGTCAACGACATGATTGAAAGCGCCCTTCCGGTAACCAAGGAAGTCATGCCGATTGAAGAAGCAAAGAAAACCGGAGCAACGGCTCTGTTTGATGAAAAATACGGAGATGAAGTCCGCGTAGTCACCATGGGCGATGTCTCCAAGGAATTCTGCGCCGGCTGCCACGTTGGCAATACCAGCGAGATTGGCCTGCTGAAAATTACCGGTGAAGAATCCATCGGCAGCGATACCCGCCGGATCACGGCCAAAAGTCGCAAAGCCGCTTATGACGAGTTTGCTGCCCAGCAGAAAATGCTGGAAAATATCGCTAAATCTGCCAAAGCCAAGGGCATTAAAAACCTGGATGCCAAGGTTGATTCTTCCTTCGAGCAGATGAAGGAAATGCAGAAGGAAATTGCCGACCTGAAAAACCAGATCTTTACCCTGAAGTCCAAAGAATGGGCAGCCCAGGCCAGGGAAATCGGCGGCCTGCACGTTTTAACCCGCCAGGTTTTGGGGCTGGATGGCAAGGCACTCAAGGAAATTGCTTCCTCCCTGAAGGGCAATGACGACAAAATGGTGGCCCTTCTGATTTCCGAAAACGGCGGCCGGCTCAGCATTGTCGCAGCGGCCGGCAGGGAAGCTGTAGCCAAAGGTGTCCATGCCGGCAAGATGGTCAAGGAAGCTGCAGCCATCACGAATGGCAAAGGCGGCGGCAAGCCGGATCTTGCCCAGGCCGGCGGCAGCGACGCTTCGAAAATCCAGGAGGCCTTCAATAAAGCCGTTGAGATGGTCGAGGCACTCTAAGCCGCTCAAAAGTCCAGAATAGAATCATCCTGCATCCGCTTTCAAAGGGACTGCAAAATTAAGGTTTTAAAAGATAAAATACACAGAAAAGATGCCCGGCCCCGGCTGCGGCATCTTTTTGCCTTTCTGATCATTTCAACTGTCAGCATCCAGCCAATTCGCTAAGGTATTCATGCACCATTTCCGTTTTTTTAAAGCCGGATCCGCCGCAGGCGGGCCGATTTGAGCCGGCTTTTCAAGAAATTCGGTTTGGTGTATGATTAAAGCGCTTTAACAGGAAGACTCATTGCCGGAATCTTTAACGGCTGCCCGGTTAAACCGGCCGGCCGGTTCCGGGAATGGGGCTTTGTCCAAGCTTCTGGAAAGCATAAGCCAGTGAAACGTTTCTGTTCAGAAGAATCTGCAGCCGCAATGCTGAATTTTCAGAGTCGTTCTGTCGGAACAGAGAAAGAAGAAACAGGAGGTTAGCTTCAGTTCAGTTGCTGCTTTTCAGAATGGTCCGCCATCTTATGGCCGGGCCGGCCTACCGGCGGGCTTGCCGGGAAGTTATGCCTCAAAACTGAAGGCCTGCCAGAAAACTGTCAGGCGCAAAGCCGGCAGGGCGGCTTCTCTTTACCAGGGAAGGGACTGCAGGAAGATGGAGGAATAAAACTGATTTCTGGTCCGGATTCTGGAACCAGATTTTTCTGAAGCGTGGTGCTTATGGCTCATATTACAGAAACAATGATGTTTACAACGGAAAAAATCCGCCGCGAGAACATTAAACGGATTCTTCGGGAAGTTTCGGAAGCACTGGAGGAAAGAGGCTATAACTCGGAAAACCAGATTGCCGGGTATCTGATCAGTGCGGATCCTGCTTATATTTCATCGTACAAGGATGCCAGAAACACCATTCAGAAAATTGAACGGTACGAAATTATCGAAGAGCTCGTAAGGGCTTATCTGGAGAAATAAATCGCAAATGGAACGTATTATTGGCCTTGATTTAGGTTCGGTCACCTGCGGAGTGGCCATCAGTGATCCGCTGGGCATGATTGCCAGGGCTCTGACCACAGTGCGCTTTGCACCGGACGATTATCATGCATGCCTTGAAGAAGTGCTGAAACTCTGCCGGGAGAACAAGGTAAAAAAAGTTGTCCTCGGCCTGCCCAGGCACATGAACGGCGATATCGGCGTCCGCGGCCAGGTTTCGCAGGATTTTGCAAAGATGCTGGAAGAAAATGGAATTCATGTGGATCTCTGGGATGAGCGGCTGACAACCGTGGCGGCCGAGAAGATTCTGATTTCCGCGGATCTTTCCCGTAAAAAACGCAAGAAAGTCATCGACAAGATGGCTGCTGTCCAGATTCTGCAAAGTTTTCTGGACCGCCAGAACGGCGGACTGGTTTCATTTTAGGATTGTCCTTAAAGAGGCTGGATGATTAATTGTCTGTGCCTCTTTTTTTAAGGATCCGCCAAAACTGCCCTTGTACCTGAACCCGGCCGTCTTTATCCGGTTTTGCTTCAGGCGCTGCTGCCCCGGCTGCTGGCAGGATAAGCCGGCAAAAAGGTTCCAGAGGGAACCAGATGGAAATGGAAAACAAGAAAACGGCTGGTTTGCAGCGAAAAGATTCAGGATCTGGCGGATAAGATCATAAGCGAAAAGGAGAACTGACATGATCGACTCGAATTCTTTGTATGTAAAAGACGAAAACGGCAACGACAAACGGATGGTAATCCTGTTTACCTTTGACAGTGACGACTATGGAAAATCCTATGTCGTTTTCAAGGATCCGGATAATGAAACAGGTGAAATTTATGCTTCAGCCTATACCGATGAAGGAGAACTTCTCCCTATTGAAAGCGATGAGGAATGGGATATGGTTGAAGAAGTCATCAATACCTTCGTAAACGACGAGGAAGAAGTGGATGACCAGGACTAAGGCGAAGAAGAAAAGTCATAAGGGGTTATGGATCACCCTGACTGTACTGGTGATCCTGTTTGCGGCTGTTCTTTCCGGCGCATTGTGGTATTCCAATGCCCTCAAGCCGGCCGGCAGCAGCCAGGAAGAAGTTGGCATCGAGATTTCAGAAGGGGAGAGTCTGGATTCGCTGCTGACCCAGTTAAAAGAAAAAGGACTGATCCGCTCAGATATGGCAGCCAAGATTTATGCAACACTGCACAAAAGCGAACGGTATGCTGGAACTTTTGAACTGAACAGTTCCATGAGTACGCCGGAAATTTTGCGCTATGTCAGCGATCCGGCCAATATCAAGGCAACTTCCGTATCGGTTACCATTCCGGAAGGGAAATGGGCGCGCGATATCGCTTCAATTCTTGGCAATGCACTGCCCAATCTGAGTGCCGATGAATTTTTGCGCCTGTGGAATGACAATGCTTATATCGAAACTCTGGCCCAGAGCTATCCATTCATTGATCCGGCAGCCCTGGAAAATGACCAGTATTTTGTCAAGCTGGAGGGCTACCTCTTTCCCGATACCTATTTTATTGACCTGGATATGAATGAAGACCAGGTCACCCGGATGATCCTGGACCAGTTTGGCAATATCTATAACAAATATGCCCAGGCGATCGCGGATTCGGGCTATTCGCTCCAGCAGATCCTGACACTGGCCAGCATCATCCAGTTTGAAAGCGGGGACGTCGCGGAAATGAAGAACATCAGCGGCGTTTTGCATAACCGGCTCGCGCAGTCGATGCCTTTGCAAAGCTCGGTAACCGTCTGCTATGCACTCTATGACGATTTCAATACATCGGAACAGTGCGAAACAAACACCGATATCGATTCGCCTTATAACACCTACCTGCATAATGGCCTGCCGATCGGTCCGATTCTCAATCCGGGCGAAGATGCCATTGAAGCTGCCCTCTATCCGAACCAGAATGAGTACCTGTACTTTGTTTCGGATATTTATGGGGATGGCAAAACGTATTTTGCATCCACTTATGAAGAGCATCTGGCCAATATTGAACGCTTTAACCTTCAACTGGACCAGGGCCAGTAAGCCGATGTGCTACAATTTTTCTGTTTTGAAGTCTGGAGGAAATTAAATGGCTGAAAAAATTTTTGTTACCCAGGAAGGTCTTGAAGAACTTCGGGCCGAACTTGAAAACCTTGTCCATGTCGTAAGACCGGAAGTCATCAACGAGCTGCAGGAAGCCCGTGCCCAGGGTGACTTGTCTGAAAACGCCGACTACGATGCAGCCCGTGACCATCAGGCGCGCGTCGAAGCCCGGATTAAAGAACTCGAAAGCCTGATCAAGAACTCGGAGATCATCCAGGAAGGATCAGACGGCAACCGCTCGGTTCGCCTGGGATCCACTGTGACCGTCCGGGACAACAGCGACGGCAGTGAAATGACCTTCAATATTGTAGGTACTATTGAAGCTGATCCGTTCAATAACAAGATTTCCAATGAAACACCGCTTGTCAAGGCGATCCTGGACAAGCATGCCGGTGATACCGTCACCGTCAAGGGTGTGGATGAGCCTTATGATGTCACCATTGAATCCGTGATGTAATCAATCTGATCTTTATCTTGTAAAGTTAATTTTTATCTGCAGTTACCCTGCTGCGCAGGGGTGGCATTCGGTTTTCCGGATGCCTTTTTTGACGGGAAAGGAGAGCAGCAATGATTTATATCCTGGTTGGCGAAGATCCATCGCGAATGGAATACAAGCTGGAAACAATCCGGCAGAAAGAAAAGTGCGACCAGTCTGACCGCTTTGACTGCCGCAAAGCCGCAAAAGAGGAAGTTGAAAACGCCCTGGAAACCTTGTCCCTGTTTGCCGAAAAACCGATGGTCATCCTGGAAAATGCGGCGTTTCTGGGGGCAAAAAACGATACCGGCCTGGACCTGGAGCGCATAGCCGGCAAAGCCCTGGCCGGCAAGGACGACAAGGTAATCGTTTTTGAACTGCCGGCGCGCAAGATGGATACGCGCAAGAAGAAAGTCAAGGAGCTAAAGGAACAGGCGACAGTCATCGACTGCATGCCGCTCGATGAAAAAAGCCAGCCTGCCGAAATCCGCCAGATGATGAAAGAGCGCAATATGCAGATGGAGCCAAAAGCGTTTGAGTGGTTTTGCGAAAATGCCGGCTTTTCCAGTCCGTCCCTGGCCAGCCAGCTGGACAAGCTGGCTTTATACAGCAGCACGCTCAAACTGGAAGATGTCCGGGCGCTGACAACGGTTGAACCTACCCACAATGTTTTTAAAATGACGGATGCCCTGTTTGCCCGCAACCGCCTGAAGCTGCTTGAACTCTATCGAATCTTCCGGGGACAGAACATGGAGCCCCAGGCGATTCTGGGCCTGCTGGCCGGCCAGATCCGTTTTGTCTATCAGGTCCGGGTTTTGATGGACCAGAACTTAAGCAAGGAGCAGATCATGGACCGCCTCAATGCCTCGTCCGGGCGGATCTGGAACACGATGCGCAATGCGTCCCGGTTTTCCGCCGGCCAGCTACTGGAAAACCTTGCGCTGCTCTCTCATCTTGACCAGGCCATTAAAAGCGGTCAGATGGACAAAGACACCGCTTTTGAAAACTTCATCCTCCAGATTGGCCAGCCGCCCCCTTCGGCCCGGTAAAGCAAAACAGGCCAGACCAGGACGGAAAGAGCCAGAACAGGAAGACCCAGAACGGATCCGCCCGCAGGCCAGTCTTTGATCCGGATCATCCAAAATGGTCTTTTTGCCTGGCCTGGCCCACACAGCGGAAAAAAGTTGAAAACAGCTTTCTTGAGCAGTTGGTCCTCTGGCTGGGGATGCCAGGCGGGTAAAAAATGCAAGAATCCATCCGCCTCAGGCTGAATTTCTGGATGAAAGGAACGGCAGCTATTTTCACGACGAAAAGATCGCTTTCTTTTGGCAGAGATTGACCAAATCTGGCCAGAAAGCGCAAAATTTGGGCCGCACGGATTCCAGTCCTTTGTTGCATTGTAAAAGGCGCTTTGCTATAATTTCAAAGCGTTACGTCAGGAGGTGTATCCATGCCGCAGATCAAACAGCAGAAAAAGCGTGTTCTCACGAATAATAAAGCAAGAAGCCGCAATGTTTCTCAGAAATCAGCTCTTAAAACTGCTATCAAGAAAGTTCTGAAAGCTGTTGAAGCTGAAGACAAAGAAGCAGCTGTTGCAGCTTATGCTGAAGCCTGCTCCAAACTGGACAAAGCTGTTGCCAAAGGTTTCAAGCATAAAAATTATGCTTCCAACCAGAAATCAAGACTTGCACAGGCCGTTAACTCTGTTAAATAAAAAATGCGATATCATCTGATATCGTTTTTTTATGCCCGGCCAGCGGGCTTCATGCTTTGGGAAAGCTGCCAGGACGCACCGGTATTCTTCTGCAGCCAATCTGATTCAAAAACGCTGCAGCAAAAAGATCAGAACTGGCCAAACTGGCCAGACAGTAAGCAAATGGTTCAAAATTCTGTATAATAACGCCCGAAAGGAGCGATTCCTTTGAACGATAAAATTATTTTTATGGGTACGCCCCAGATTGCAGCCGATGTTTTGCAGGCTTTGCTTGATGCCGGCGCCAATGTTGTTCTGGCTGTTACCCAGCCTGACCGCAAATCCGGCCGCAAAAGCCAGCTGCATTCCTGTGAAGTCAAGCAGCTGGCTCTGGAGCATGACATCCCTGTTTTCCAGCCGCAAAAAATCCGGACCGATTACAAACCTATTCTTGATGCTGATGCAGCCTTGATTGTCACCTGTGCCTATGGGCAGATTGTCCCGCAGCCGGTTCTGGATGCCCCCAAAAAGGGATGCGTCAATCTGCACGGCTCGATTCTTCCCGAATACCGTGGAGCCGCGCCCATCCAGCGGGCCGTATGGGATGGAAAAAAACGGAGCGGAATGTCGCTGATGCAAATGGAAGCCGGGATGGATACCGGGCCGGTTGCGGCCATTGAGCCGGTTGAAATCCGGATGGAAGATACATCTTCTTCGGTTTTTGAAAAGATGGGCCAGGCAGCAGGAAAACTGATTGCTGATCATCTGGATGCGCTGCTTGCCGGCAGCCTGGAATTTAAAAAGCAGGATGAAACAAAAGCAACCTATGCTGCGAAAATCAGCCCGGAAGAAGAGAAAATCGACCTGAGCCGGCCGGATGAGCAGATATTAAACCAGATCCGGGCCCTGGCCAAAGATCCGGGCGGCTATGTGCTGGCCGGGGGTAAAAAGCTCAAGCTGCTGGCGGTACGCTATATGCCCGGCCAGACACCGGGCATTGGCGTCTTCTGCCTGCCGGCGAAAAAGCAGTTTGCCATGGGCGGTCATGAAGGACTGTTTTTAATTGATGAACTGCAGCCTGAAGGGAAGCCGGTCATGAAAGCGGCTGATTTTGCCAACGGCAAGGGCCGCAGCCTGAATGGAAAGAAAGCGGAGGGATAACTTGGACCAGAAAAATATTCGGAATTTCTCCATCATTGCGCATATCGACCATGGAAAATCTACCCTGGCCGACCGGATCCTGGAACTGACCGATTCGGTGGAAAAAAGGGAAATGAAAGACCAGATGCTTGATTCCATGGATCTTGAGCGTGAACGGGGAATCACGATCAAGCTTAATGCGGTAGAACTTGTCTACCATGCCAAAGACGGACAGGACTACCTGTTCCATCTGATTGACACGCCTGGCCATGTGGACTTCTCCTATGAAGTTTCCCGCTCGCTGGCGGCCTGTGAAGGCGCTATCCTGGTTGTAGATGCCGCCCAGGGCGTCCAGGCCCAGACGATGGCCAATGTCTACCTGGCCCTGGAAAACGACCTGGAAATCCTGCCGGTCATCAACAAGGTTGACCTGCCCAGCGCTCAGCCGGATGTTGTCAAGGAAGAAATTGAGAATCTCATCGGCCTGGACTGCACGGATGCCGTAGAAATCTCCGCCAAGTCGGGCCTGAATGTGGACCAGGTGCTGGAAGAAATTGTCAGAAAGCTTCCTGCACCGGCAGGCGATCCCAAAGCCCGCCTGCAGGCCCTGGTTTTTGACTCGGTCTATGATCCATATAAAGGCGTTATTGCCTGGGTAGCGATCAAGAACGGAACCCTGAAAGTCGGTGATACCATCCGCCTGATGCAGTCGGGGGCAGAATATGAAGTCACTGAACTGGGCGTCCGCACCCCAAAACTGCTCAATAAAGAGCAGCTGGAAACGGGGGATGTTGGCTGGGTAGCTGCTTCCATCAAGGATATCAAGACCGTCCGGGTCGGCGATACCATCACCCATGCCGGTGCACCGGCCGATCAGGCCCTGGAAGGCTATAAGGAAATGCAGCCGATGGTCTATGCCGGTCTGTACCCGGTGGACAATGCCCGCTATGAAGATCTCAAGGAAGCCCTGGAAAAGCTCCAGCTCAATGATGCTTCGCTGCATTTTGAACCGGAAACTTCGCAGGCCTTAGGATTTGGCTTTCGGTGCGGTTTTTTAGGCCTGCTGCACATGGATGTGGTTGAAGAGCGGCTGGAGCGGGAATACAACCTGAACCTGATTGCTACATCCCCTTCAGTTATTTACCGGGTTCATAAGACTGATAAAACTGTCGAAGAAATCGACAACCCGGCCGCCCTGCCGCCTGCCCAGAAAATCGACTATATTGAGGAACCATATGTCCGGGCTGAAATCCTGGTGCCCAAGGATTATGTCGGAACGATGATGGATCTCTGCCAGAAAAAACGCGGCGAGTATATCGATCTGCAGGTGCTGGACGATACCCGCATGGAGCTGATTTACGAAATGCCGCTTTCCGAAATTATTTTTGATTTCTTTGACCGGATGAAAAGTTCCACCAAGGGCTATGCCAGCTTTGACTACACTTTCTCCGGCTACCGGCGCTCCGACCTGCAGAAACTCGATATCCTGCTCAACGGTCAGCCGGTTGATGCTCTGTCCATTATCGTCCACAAGGATTTTGCCTATAACCGGGGCAATGCCATGACAATCAAGCTCAAGGAGCTGATTCCCAAGCAGCAGTTTGAAATCCCGGTTCAGGCTGCCATCGGCTCGAAAGTCATTGCCCGCACCAACATCAAGGCTTTGCGTAAGAATGTGCTGGCCAAATGCTACGGCGGCGACATTTCCCGCAAGAAAAAGCTGCTGGAAAAGCAGAAAGAGGGCAAGAAGCGCATGAAGATGGTCGGTTCGGTGGAAATTCCGCAGGAAGCGTTCATGGCAGTCCTGTCCATGGATGAGGACAAATGATCCCTTCTGCCTATGTCCATATCCCGTTTTGCCGCTCCATCTGTACGTATTGTGCGTTTTATAAAACCGCCTCGCCAAAACTGATGGAGGGCTGGCTGGAAAAAGTGTGCGAAGAAATCCGGACATCCCTGGCGGCAGCCAGAAGGGAAAATCCGGATTTTCTTCTGGAAACGATTTATTTTGGCGGGGGAACGCCAACCGCATTAAGTGCCGGGCAGCTGGACAGACTGTGCAGCTGTTTTGACGGCTATTTTGCCCAGGATGGAGAATGGACAGTGGAGGCCAACCCGGACAGTCTCGACGAAAATAAACTGACCGTTTTAAAAAGCCATGGCATCAACCGGCTGTCTGTCGGCATCCAGACTTTTGACGGAAAAAGACTGGCTCTCCTTGGCCGCCGGCACGATGGTCCAATGGCAAAAGAAGCCATAAAGCTGTGCAAAAAAACCGGTTTTACAAACATCAGTGCGGATTTGATGTATGGCTTTGACGGGCAGACTGCCAAAGACCTGCAGACCGACCTGGAACAGTTTCTGAAGCTGGATATTGATCATCTGTCGATTTATTCACTGATTCTTGAACCCGACTCTGTCCTGGCCAGGCGCCAGGTACAGCCGATGGACCAGGAGCAATGCGGCCTTCTTTATGAACAGATCGAAAAGGTGCTGGAAGAAAACGGCTATGTCCATTATGAAGTTTCTTCTTATGCCAGAGCCGGAAAGTTTGGCAAGCACAACATGAAAATCTGGCAGGACGGGCTGTATTTTGGCTTTGGCTGCGGAGCCGTCGGTCGAAATGAAAAGGGGCTGTACCATCACAGTGCATCGCTTGGCGGCTATGTAAACGGGGAAGACCGGATTGAATATGAACCGGATGAAAACCCCTGGTTTGATGCAATCATGACGGGGCTGCGAACGATCTGGGGCGTGGATCTGGATGCCTGGAACCATAAATACCAGATAGATTTCAAGAAGCGCTACCGGCAGGTTCTCGATCGCTATCCTGACGATCTGTCCATTGAAAACGGACATCTTCGCTGCAGCCGGCACGGTATGGAAATTCTGGATACGATTCTTGTTGATTTTTTGATGGAAGACTGATATCATTCTGAAGATTCATTCGCGGCATCCGGATTCTCCAACCGATGCTTCGACTGAACGGCTAATTTGATATAAGGAGAAAAACATGACAAACGCAGAAAAAGCAGCAATTATCAAAGAGTATGCGATCCATGAAGGTGACACAGGATCTCCTGAAGTCCAGATCGCTATCCTGACTCAGCGCATCAACGAGCTGACAGAGCACTTCAAGGTGCACAAGCACGACTTCCATTCCTACAGAGGTCTGATGAAGATGGTTGGTCAGAGAAAGAGACTGCTTTCCTACCTGAAAGACAAGGATCTCGATCGCTATAAAACCCTGATCGCAAGACTTGGTCTGAGAAAGTAAGCGCAAGCTTGCTTTTTTTTTCGCTGTTTTATGTGCTTTTGCCCATTATCTTTTTCGTCTTTTTTTTCAATGACAGGATTTTCAGGAAAAATCGGGACTCGCCCTGCTGAAAAAAGAGACAAATGAAGGCTTTCCTGTGTTCGGGCCAATGCCGGTACTGGTCAGATTGTGTCTTTTGCTGTGCGTCTTTAATCCCCGTTTGCAGACAGGATGGCTAGAATAAAGTGAAGCTAAAGGAGATTTTATGAAAAATACAATGAAGCTGACAGCTTTTGGATCCATGGCTGTCCTTTGTTCCAGCCTTTTTTACGGCTGTGCCGGACCGAGTGCCGTCACAGCTGAAAATGCGCCGAGCGATCTTTTGAAGCAGGCAGCCCAGATTACCAGCGATGCGGCCCCATCCGAAGTCCAGGACGTGTTCAGCCAGATTATTGAGGCTACAGCCAAAAACGCAGACTACCACCTGATCTTGAGCGAAGAAGCAAAAGGCAGCGGCCTGTCGCTGGACAGCGATGAACTGGCCAGCAGCGAGAATACATTCAGGAACTATGATGTCCGCTATGGCACGGATGACTGTTTCTATCAGGTTTATGAAGAAGAGGGAAGCGGCGATGCCATTTATGGCCTGATGGCTTCTGATGCCGATTCGATCACGACGGTTTATGCCAATCCGGCAGGAGATGATTCGTTTGGCAAGGATAACGGCGAGTTTACCATCGCCAGCATCAACACGCAGCCAAGCGAGATCGATGCGGCCAATACCGACATGAAAGCCAGCATTGAAAATGCGGTCAGCTACCCGCTCAACACCATGCTGGGAGCCAGCCTGGTTCTCCAGCCCTCCCAGAGTCCGGAAAGCTACAATTTCGTTCTGGAAAAAAACGGCGGCAAGTACATCTGGACCATGTCCATTGCCGACCAGAAAGAATACAACAAGAGCCTGGACGATGCTTTTGAAAACGTCTATGGCCACAGCCGCCTGGACATCAAGGGCGATGGCTCGATTATGCTCGATTCTTATGACGTAACGGAAGTCAGCCTGAAACTGACCATGAATGAAGACGGGGCTCTGGAAGCCGTCCAGATTGACAACAAGTCCGAAGTGACCAAAGGCGACCAGAAACTCGATCTTTCCAGCGCGGATTCGATTTCAATCCGGAAAGCGGACGATAAGTGGCTGACCTTCTTTGAAGGATTCTTTAAGGAAATCGAAAACGAAAGCCTGAAACAGGATGATTCCTTCACGCTGCTGCAGTCTTTTGGCCAGGATTCTTCAGAATCCGGATCGCAAAGCGAAAGCAAGGCGGACTCCCAGAAAGAAAGTTCACAATCTGCCTCATCCAAAACTGACGATACCGATGAGAAGAAAACAAACAGCAGCAACGAAGAATCAAAGCAGGAATCCGAATCGAAAGCAGTCTCAGAATCAAAATCTGAATCCTCAGAAGATTCTGCTTCGTCAGACTCTGGCAAATAAGAAGGCCAGAAAGCCGGACCATCCGGCCAGGACCATTGAACAATTCAAGACGCTGACAGTCACTGTCTCAAACAGCGACTGCCTTCAGGACAGCCATACCCGGCTGTCCTTTTTGTATGCGTTATTACGGATTCCTGCTGCTTGTAAGCGGTAAAAAAGCGAGTGTCATTTTTGGGCAGTTTTTTAGCGGCTTTCATTCAAAAGATGGCAGTTTCGGGCAATGAATGAACAAAATCAAAGATTGATAGAACGGCTAAAGCGGTTATGTTATCATGAGCCTTGATAACTTATAAGTGAGGTAAATAAACAAGATGACAAAACAGGTATTTCATCTTGACTTTTGCGGTAAAAACCTGACGGTTGAGACCGGAGAAATTGCCAAGCAGGCGAATGGTTCCGTTCTTGTCCGTTATGAAGACACAGTCGTTCTGTCCACGGCCACAGCCAGTGCCCAGGCCAAAGAAGGACTGGATTTTTTTCCGCTGACAGTCAGCTATGAAGAAAAACTGTACTCTGTCGGCAAAATTCCAGGGGGATTTTTGCGCCGCGAAGGCCGTCCGACTGAACACGCGACCCTGACGGCCCGCATGATTGACCGCCCGATCCGGCCGCTGTTTGCCGAGGGCTTTCGCAACGAAGTTCAGGTTGTCAATACAGTTCTGTCTGTAGACCAGGATGCATCATCCGAAATGGCAGCCATGCTTGGCGCCTCGCTGGCGCTGTGTCTGTCCGATATTCCCTTTGGCGGACCGATTGCCGGCGTTAAGGTCGGCCTGGTGGATGGCCAGTTTGTCTGCAATCCGGACGCCCAGCAGGCTGAACGCTCAGAAATTGAACTGACCGTCGCCGGCACCAGCCAGGCTTTGAATATGGTGGAAGCCGGCGCCAATGAAGTCAGCGAACAGACGATGCTGGATGCCTTGATGTTTGGCCATGACAAAATCAAGGAGCTCTGTGCTTTCCAGGAAACCATCATCGCTGCCTGCGGCAAACCCAAAAGGGAAGTCACGCTTTATGCGCCCGATGCGCAGCTCGAGGCATATATCCGGGAAACGTATGAAAACGATATCCGCCAGGCGGTATCCATTCCCGGCAAGCTCGAACGCTATGAAGCCATCGATACGCTGATTGACAAGGCAAAAGAAGATATTGCAGCCAGGGAATATGAAACCGAAAAAGAAAAGGCTGAAGCGATCAAACAGGCTGGCCAGATCGGCCGCCAGATTGAAGCCGATGAAGTACGCCGCCTGATTATTGAAGACAAGATCCGTCCAGACGGCCGGGCGGTCGATGAAATCCGCCCGCTTGACTCCCAGGTTGACCTGCTGCCTCGTGTACATGGTTCTGCCATGTTTACCCGCGGGGAAACCCAGGTCATTTCTTCAACCACACTGGGAGCCCTGAACGAAAACCAGATTATTGATGATGTTACGGAAGTCGAAAACAAGCGCTTCATGCATCATTACAATTTCCCGCCTTATTCCGTCGGTGAAACCGGACGGATGGGCTCGCCAGGACGCCGCGAAATCGGGCATGGAGCACTTGGCGAAAGAGCACTGTCCAAAGTCCTGCCTTCTGTAGAGGAATTTCCGTATACGATCCGGACGGTTGCTGAAGTTACCGAATCCAACGGATCTTCTTCGCAGGCCTCGATCTGTGCCGGAACCATGTCCCTGATGGCGGCCGGCGTACCCATCAAGGCACCGGTAGCCGGTGTGGCCATGGGACTGATCATGGATGAAGAAAGCGGCAAGTATACAGTCCTGACGGACATCCAGGGCATGGAAGACCATTTTGGCGACATGGATTTCAAGGTGGCCGGCACGGAGCAGGGAATCACTGCACTCCAGATGGACATCAAGGTCAAGGGCATTACCAAGGAAATCTTTGAAGAAGCCCTGGCTCAGGCCAACAAAGCCCGCAAGGAAATCCTGGCCAACATGCTTGAAGCGATTCCCGAACCGCGCAAAGAGCTTTCTCCTTACGCACCTAAGATCTGCCAGATGAAGATCAGCACGGACAAGATCAAGGATGTAATCGGCCCGGGCGGCAAGATGATCAACCAGATTATTGCCGAATGCGATAACGTCAAGATTGATATCGAGGATGACGGCTCGGTAGTCATCTACCACAAGGATCAGGCCGCGATTGACAAGGCCCGCGACATGATTGCCGAAATCTGCCGTGAAGCCAAAATCGGCGATGTATACGAAGGCAAAGTTGTGCGGATTGAATCCTATGGCGCTTTTGTCAACCTGTTTGGCAAGACGGACGGCCTGCTCCACGTTTCCAACATCAGCTGGAACCGCGTGGACAAAGTCGAGGATGTTTTGAAAATCGGCGATCTGATTGATGTCAAGGTTACCGAAATTGAAGATGGCAAGATCAAGGTTTCGGCCAAGGCACTGCTGCCAAAACCCGCAGGCTGGAAAGAGCCGGAACGCAATAGCCGCCGGCCTGGCGGCAGGGATGGCCGCAAGCCCCAGCAAAACCGCCGCTTTGACCATCATAAAAATGATGAGCACAGCGACAGAGTTCAAAAGCCGGCCCGGACACCGGAAGGTTCTGAACCTGCCCCGGCTGAACCCTCTGAAAACTAGAGCTGCCGCTTTTGTCTGAAACGGGCAAGGCTGCAGCCGTCAGCCAGAAAATCCAGTGCCGGAAGCAGTTTTGCTTCCGGCTTTTTGGCGTTCAATCTGGCAGTGTAGGCAAAAACAGGGCTTGTGATAGAATGGTTCTGATAAAGGACTGGTTTTATGGATTACAGAACACTTAGTGAAAAATATTTTGACGAATATAAAAAAGATTTAAATGATCTGGTAAGCATCGAGTCCATCCGCGACGTTGAGCATGCAGCACCAGGCGCCCCCTTTGGGCCCCGTATTGAACAAGCGCTGGAAACGCTGCTTGAAAAAGGCAGGCGGGACGGATTTGAAACAAAAAACTATGACGGATATGCCGGAACCATCACACTGGGCGATGGGGATGAGTCTGTCGGAATCCTTGGCCATCTGGATGTCGTTCCGTTAGGCGATGGATGGACAAAAGATCCTCTGAAAGTAACCGAAGAAAACGGCTACCTGTTTGGCCGCGGCGTGCTGGATGACAAAGGACCGCTGCTGGCCGGCTATTATGCCATGCGGCTTTTAAAAGACAATCATGCACCGCTCAAACGCAAAGTCATGCTGATTGCGGGCACGGATGAAGAAAGCGGAATGGGCGGCATCAAGGAATATGTAAAAAAAGGCCCGATCCCGACGATGGGCTTTACCCCCGATGCAGATTTCCCGGTTATTTATGCGGAAAAAGGAAACCTGCACATTACGCTTGACTCAGACATGCCCTCCATTATTGAAAAAATGGAAGGCGGCAGCCGGGCCAATATTGTCATTCCCGAAGCCAGTGCCACCCTCAATACCGGCGTGCTGGATGAAAAGCAGTTTGACTTCTTTTTGAAAACAAACGGCCTGCAGGGCCAGTGCAAAGTGGAAAATGGAAAAGTCCACCTGACTGTCTGTGGCAAAGCAGCGCATGGCTCCATGCCTTACATGGGTGAAAACGCAGGGGTTGCCCTGCTCAACTATATCGGCCAGGCTTATGATGACAAGCTGGCCAGAGATCTGTATACCCTGCTTAAAGACTGGAAAGGAACGCCGGAAAACATCGACATTGATGGTGTATACATGGGTTTTCTGACCATGAATCCGGGCATCATCCGGATTGAAAACGGCCATGCGCAGGTGCTGATCGACATCCGCTATCCTAACGATACAGACCCGGATAAAATACTGGCCGGCTTTTTGGAAGCGTGCAAGGATCTGGGCGGCCAGATTCAGCCGGCCATTGCCTACCAGGGCAAGCCGCTGTTTGTTGATCCGAACTCGAAACTGGTCAGGGACCTGATGGCTTCCTATGCTAAATATTCCGGCGATACCTTTACGCCGCCGGCTGCGATCGGGGGCGGAACGTATGCCAAGATGTTTGATAATTTTGTCGCGTTTGGCCCGGAAAAGCCATGGATCCGGCCGCCTAAAGGCATGGTCATTGGCGGCTGCCACAGCGCCGATGAAGCCATTTCCATCGATGCCCTCAAAGAAGCCATCGCGATCTATGCCGATGCCATCGAAAGGCTTGCCAACGAATGAGGATGCGCAGAATCCCCTGGGCAGCTGATTATCTGAAAGAAAGCGCCAGCCGCGTCCAGGATCCCGAAACCAGAAAAGGGGACTGGAAAAAGGAAACGGGACAGATTCTTCATGTTGAAATCGGCTGCGGCAAAGGCGGCTATTCCGCTGCCATGGCCGATCTGTATCCCCAGGACCAGTTTGTCGCGATCGAGAAAAACGAGAGTGCAGCCGGTCTGGCAGCCAGAAAGTTTGATGAGCAGCAAAGAGAAAACCTTTGCCTGATTTATGGCGATGGCAGCGATATTGACTTATGGTTTGCACCGGGTGAAGCGGATGTTGTGCATTTGAATTTTTCTGATCCGTGGCCCAAAAAGCGCAATGCCAAGCGCCGGCTGACAGCTCCCGGCTTTCTGGAACAGTATTGGAGCCTTCTTTCTCCATCAGGGAAGATCATTATGAAAACGGACAACTCGTCCCTGTTTGAATATTCGATCCTGGAGTTTTTAAAAGCCGGGTTTTACCTGGAAGAAATCAGCGTGGATTTCCGGCGCAATGAGCATCCGGAAGATCCGCTGACTGAATACGAACAGAAATTTGTGGAAAAAGGCCAGCCGGTTTACCGGGCAATCTGGACAAAGACACCGGCCAGTGCGGAGGCAGACTTGACGGAAAGCCAGAATCATGCCGGTGGCGCCGGTTTAAAGACCGAATCGAATGGAGCTGAAGAAACACAGCCTGCTCTTTTTGAACGTTCGATAAATAAAACAGAAGGATGATACAGCAGATGAAACAAATTCACACAGCAGAAGAAGTCAATGCCCTTAAGCAAAGCAGCAGGCCGGTCGTTTTTCTCTGGTCGGCAAACTGGTGCCCGGACTGTCTTTACCTTTATCCTTTCCTGGATCAGATCGAAGCGGACAATCCGGAATTTGATTTTTACCGGCTGGACCGGGATGAGCTTCTGGATGAAGCCATTGACCAGGAAATCCTGGGCATCCCATCGTTTACCGTTTACCAGAACGGCAAAGAACTCGGCCGTTTTGTCTCGAAGCTAAGAAAAACGCCCGAAGAAATCAGCAAGTTCCTCAAGACGATCAAGGAGGCCTAACTATGGGATTTAAAGACATGATGAAATCGTTCCTGTACGAAAACGTTGAAGACGACGATCAGGATCTTGAAGAAGAAGAGGAAGAAGTCGAAGTCAGCGCTCCAGCCGGCGAGAAACACTCCTTTTTAAGAAAAAAAGCGCCGGCAGCCCAGCCGGCTGAGGCTTCGCCGACACAGCCTGAGGCTGTCCTGCAGCCCCAAACCCAAACCCCTGCAGCAAATACAGCTGCTGCCCCTGCAGCGGCCAGCCAGCCTGAATCGGTCAATCCATATGCAGCCGCACCGGCAGGAACTGATTATTCCAATCCGGCCCTGTACACGGAGCCCAAGATCAGTGCGGGTGTTCCGGCTGCTGCCTCCGGGAATTTCCTTTCCCGGATTGATGATGTCATTGAGGAGCCGACCGAACCGCAGAAAAGCGAGCCAAGCCGCATCCGCAAGGCCATGCAGGCTCAGCGTGAGAAAAACCGCTTTGCCAGACAGGATTACTCCTCGGTGATCTCCCCGATTTTTGGCAATGTCTCGGAAGATGAACGCGATGTTTCCATGCTTCATGACGCGATTAACCTGCCCAAGCCGGTAGATACCCTGGAAATGATCGAAATTATTTCGCCGATGTATGGCTCGAAAGCGCCAGCCGCACCGGCCAGAAAGAAAGTGCAGCCTGTTTCTGCCCCGAAAGCCACCCAGCCCTCCAAACCGAAAAAAGCGGCTCCGGGCCAGGAAAACCATCAGAAAGTTACCGATCCTGCACCCGTCCAGCAGCCCGATGAGGATTTGCCGGCTGTTGTCGGCAATGAAGAGCCGGCAATTTCCAATGGACCGGCGGATCTTGGCAGCTTCCTTTCCCGCAAGCCGGCCGGCAAGAAGAGCGGATCTTCTTCAGAAGGCAGACACTGATGAATATCTTCTTTACCGGAATCAAGGGCACGGGCATGGCAGCCCTGGCCGAAATCCTCAAGGACCAGGGACAGAATGTCCGGGGCTCGGATATTGAAAAATATGTCTTTACCCAGGATGGCCTGCTGGCCCGGGGAATCGAGATTCTCCCGTTTAATGCCGACAATATCCAGCCTGGCGATACGGTTATTGCCGGCCTGGCTTTTGACGAAAGCCATCCGGAAATTGGCCGGGCGGCTGCCATGAAGGATGTCGAGCTGTACTGGTACAACGAATACCTTGGCAAACTGCTGGAAGACTATACGTCCATCTGTGTAGCCGGCTGCCATGGCAAATCCACCACGACCGGCCTGCTGGCCCATATTCTTGAGGCCTGGAAGCCGACTGGCTATTTAATCGGGGACGGCCATGGCCATATGCCGCAGGATGCCGAATATTTCGTGCTGGAATCCTGTGAATTCAAGCGGCATTTTCTGGCCTATCATCCGGACGTTGCCCTGATTACCAACATTGAGCTCGACCATGTCGACTATTACAAAGACCTGGACGACTATATTTCGGCTTTCCAGAGCTTTGCCAGCCAGATCAAAAAACGGGCCGTCATCTTTGGCGATGATCCCTACCTCAAGGATCTGGACTACCCGGTTCCTGTGACAACGTATGGACTTTCACAGGGCAACACCTATCAGGGAGTCAACCTGGTTGAAGATGAGCAGGGATCACGGATGGATGTGCTCAAAGACGGCCATAAGATTGCCCATCTGGTCCTGCACGAATCGGGCCTGCCTTTTGCCTGGGATGCCCTGGGAGCCTTTGCGACCGCCTGCGAACTGGGGATGCCACCTGAACTTGCTGCTGTGCAGCTGGAAAATTTTGAAGGCATTGCCCGGCGCTTTGTGATTGATGAAGTCAAAGATTCCATACTGATTGATGACTATGCCCATCACCCGACAGCCATTGAGCAGATGATCCGTTCAGCCCGCAAGCGCTATCCTGGCCATAAGGTCATTGCCCTTTATAAACCGGACCGCTATTCACGTCTCCAGTATTTCCTGGACCGCTTTGCCAAAGCGCTCAATGAAGCTGACCAGAGTGCTGTCCTTGACTTTGATGTCAATATCAAGCCGGAAGATGAAACCATGACGGTCACAATTAACGATCTGCTGGATCGGCTGGATAACGGAAAGCTGCTGGACCTTGACCAGGAATCCGCAGACTGGCTGGCCAAGCAGGGTCCGGCTGTGTATCTTTTCATGTCGAGCAAGAATATCTATCTGCTTAAAGATCTTCTGGCCAAAACGCTGTCAGAAGCCTGAAACTGCATTTAAAACGGCCGACGATCTTTCTCTTTGCAGAAAGATGCAGGAACAGTCCTGGTTCGGCCGTTTTGGATATTTCCGGACTGTTTTTAAGGATTCGTGAGAAGAACAGGACGGAAAATTTAAAAATAAAGGAACGTTTCATTTTTATTTATGAAAAAGTTTTCATTGAGAAATTTTTGAAACGCTCAATAATGGTATAATCAAACGGAACTGAGTGTTCAGGCAAGAAAGGAATCTTATGACAATCAATCTGGATGTCCTGATGTATCTGGCAAGAATCGCCTTATGCGTAGCCGGCGTCATCGCGGTTATTTATCTGGTTTTACTGTTTAAGTCGGTAATTACGACGATGACTGAGCTGCAGGAAACGCTCAAAGCGGTAAACCGGGATCTGGTCAAGCTGGAAAGTCCCCTCGATACGATCGGGCAGGTTTCCAATACAGTTGACGAAGTTCAGGCCTCGGCTAAGAAAGCCGCCATGGGTGCGATCCATGTTTTCAGCCAGGGAACGGAAAAGCTTGGCGGCATGATCAGCAAAAATAAAAACAGCGCACAGCCGGCTGCCCAGGTCGCTGAAAATGATCTGGATGCGATGAAGGCTGATTTCCAGAAAATCACTAAAGATCTCAACCAGATCGCACGGGATGAAAAAATACAGGACCAGCCTGAAAACAATGCATCAAACAATAAGGATGCCCACTAAAGAACAGGAGAATGAATCATGGATGAAGAAAAGAAACTGACTGAAAACGAACTTCCGGAACTTCCGGATCCAAAGGAACAACTCCTCGAAGCTCCTGAACAGCCAGAAACAGCTGCCGGCCAGACAGATACCGCTCTCAGCACTGAAGCCCCCAAAGCTGAGCCGGTCAATGATGACGATGCCAGAGCGGCGGCCATTGACGAAATGGAAAAAGCCAGCCAGAAAGCACTGGATGCGATGCGTGAAAACGGCAACGAACAGAACGAAGAAGTCATTGACGAAGCTTCGAAAAAGCTCGAAACCATCTTTGATGATCTGCGCAGATGGATGCAGCAGAACACCAATCCGGAACGCATGAAAGCCGAATTCAAGGCGGTAGGCGAATCCGTTTCGGAAGTGCTTGAAAAAACCAGACAGGCTGTCATCACAGTCAGCGAAAGCGATCAGTTTAAAAAGACGATGGAATCCGGCAAGGAATTCATTATCGGAACAGGTGCCATGATTGCTGATGGCCTGCAGTATGGCTATTCCAAACTGATGGAAATTCCGGAATTCAAAAAAGCAAGCGATTTTGTTGACAGACAGATCGACAGCCTGCGCCATTCCGAAGTTCTGAAGACATTTGTTGACCGTTCGGCCGAAGGAATCAGCCAGTTTAACAACGCGATTTTCGACGGACTGAAATCTTTCTTCAGCCCGGCCGACGATCATAAGCCAGAAAAGGAAGATCTGCCGGATCTTCCAGAAGAAAACGATAAAACCGGGGAATAGACGAGAATGAAGCGAATTACCATTTATGACGTAGCCAAGGAAGCGGATGTTTCTCTGGCTACCGTTAGCCGAGTTATCAATGACTCCAGTGTTGTACGGGAAGATACCCGCCAGCGGGTTCAGCAGGTCATTGAGCGTCTGGGCTACAAGCCCAATGCGGTCGCTCAGGGACTGGCTTTATCCAAGACCACGACAGTTTCGATTGTCATGTCGGAAAAGCTGCTGGCTTACAATGCAAAAATTCTCAACGGCCTGATGGATGTTGCGAATATTTATCATTACAATGTAATGTTCCATACGACTTCCAAAGGCATTTCCAAAATGCAGGATGTGATTGAGTCCATCATCAAATCCCGCGTTGACGGCGTCATCATCTTCAACGACAACTTTACCGAAGAAGAGATGGAAGTCCTCAATGAGTACAAGATCCCGATGGTTATTGTCGGCAGCAAGTTTGACGGATCCCGGCATGACCATGTCGGCAATGTCTATGTCGATATGGAAAAGCTGACGCATGATCTGGTTCGCAGCTACTTTGACAAGGGAATTACAGATATTTCCATGGTCGAAGACAAGCTTAACCTGTCGATGATGAACCAGATGAAAGCCGGAGCCGCCAAGGCTTTTGAAGAAGAAAACATGGTGTTTAAAAACTATCTTACCTACAACGATACTTACAAAACCAGCTATGAATTCTTCTCGGACTATTTCAAGGACCACAAGCCAAGCCGGCTCAATATTGCCTTCCGCGATTCACAGGGCATTGCGATTTTAAATGCCGCCAAGGAACACGGCTATAAAGTCCCGGAAGATCTGGAAATCGTGACCATTCTGGATTCCAAGTATCTGCCGATGATGCGTCCGGCGATTTCGGCCTATAACATTCCCGATTACGATATGGGTGCGCTGGCTATGCGGATGCTGACCAAGATGCTCCAGGCAGCCGATGACAAGAACGTTGAGCGCGTGATTGAAATCCAGGCTTCCCCCATCGAGCGCGATTCCACAATTGAAATGATCGCCGAAAGCTAGCTGCAAAAATAAAATAAACAGGCGGCCGGACAAGCTGTCTTTGACAAACGGCAGCCGCTGCGGATACCTTCAGGACTCCTTCCTGGAGGTATCCGTTTTTTTCATGCAGAGCCAAATCGCCTCAAACTCTTCAAAGAGGTTAGAATAAGGATATGGAAATCGTATTTAATCAAATGAATGAAGAAGTGCCGGACCATGATTATGAATCCGACTATCTGACCATCATGGAAAAAGCCGGTAAACTGCTGGATCGCAGCAGCGAACTGGTCTGCTCGGTCATTTTCTGCTCGCCAGAGCAGATCCATGAGATTAACCGGGAATACCGGAATATTGACCGTCCTACCGATGTCATCTCGTTTGCGATGCAGGATGATGACTCCAATATCTTCATTGAAGAAGAAGAAAACGAGCTGGGGGATATTTTCATCAATACGCAGGCGATCAAGAACCAGGCCAGAGAGTATGGACATTCGCCGCGGCGCGAATCCTGCTTCCTGTTCTGCCATGGGCTGCTTCATCTGATGGGATATGACCACATGAATGAAGAAGACGAAAAGGTCATGTTCGGCCTGCAAAAAGAGATTCTCAATGGCGTGGCTGAAAAATAGGTTCCGGTATGCGTTTGCCGGAGTCCGCTACGGCCTCTTTCATGATAAGAGCATCCGCTTCCAGGCTCTGGCCGGGCTTTGTGCCGTCCTTGCCGGGTTTGTCTTCAAAATCGGCCTGCATGAATGGCTTTGGGTTTTGCTGTCGATTGCCCTGGTTTTAATGGCCGAGATTTTCAACTCATGCCTTGAAAAAACGATTGACTATATTTCACTGGAGAGAAACCCGCAGGCACGGCTGGTCAAGGACATGGCTGCAGCTGCGGTGCTGGTGGTCAGCTGCTTTGCTTTTATCGTGGCTCTTGCCGTGTTTGGCCCGCCATTTATCGAGTGGTGCAAATCATTTTAAAAACCGGCCAGTCCGGTGTTTAAAAAAATGACGGACCAGCTGTACAGGCGCTTTTTAAAAGCTGCCCAGAATGAGCTGGCCTGGTTTGCTTCAGGAAGCTTTCGTCCAATACAGGATGGACTTGCTTCCTGACTGAATGGAGATGTTTGAATGGAACCTTTTAAATCTGGAGTTGTTGCCATTGTCGGCCGGCCGAATGCCGGCAAATCGACACTGCTCAACGCCCTGCTTAAAGAAAAAATTGCAATCATGTCGGATAAACCCAACACGACCCGCAACAATATCGCTGGAATCCTGACGAACGAAGATACGCAGTATGTCTTCATGGATACGCCGGGAATTCACAAGCCGCAGCAGGAACTGGGCAAAGTCCTCAATAAAAATGCCTATATTGCCATGGAAGATGCCGACGTCATCGCCTGGATTATCGATGTGACCCAGTCTTTTGGCCCGGGCGATGAATTTGTCCTCAACCGGATCAAAGATCTGCACAAACCTGTTGTCCTTCTGGTCAATAAAGTCGACCGCCTGAACAAGGAAAAACTGCTCAAGCGGCTGACCTACTGGGCCGGCCAGTATAACTTCAATGAGATTGTCCCGCTGTCTGCCCTCAAAAAAGAAAACCTCGATGAGGTTCTGATGGTTCTGCGCTCCTATCTGCCGGAGGGGATGCCACTTTATCCGGCAGAAATGAAGTCCGATCATGGACTGGTCTTCCAGCTTTGCGAGCTTGTGCGCGAAAAGGTCCTCCAGAAGACACATGAGGAAATTCCGCATTCCGTGGCTGTGGTGCTGGAGAGCATGGAAGAAAAAGAAGGCAAAGTCTACCTGTCTTTTCTGGTCATTGTCGACCGGGATTCGCAAAAGGGTATTCTGATTGGCAAAGGCGGCGACATGATCCGGGATATCCGCCTTTCCGCCCAGAAAGAAATCAAGGAAAAGCTCGGCAAGCCGGTCAATATCGAGCTGTATGTGCGCGTTGAGAAAAACTGGCGCAACCGGGAATCCAAAATCAAGGAATTCGGTCTGGACGAGCTTTCAGAATAGATAAACCCGGCTGCATTCCGCCTGAAAGCTCTGGGGCAAATCGGCTGCTTTCGGCAGGATTTGAAGAATTTGCAGCCGCAGGCTGCATTTCATCGGCAAAACTCAGGCCACAGCCTGAAGACTGCCCATCAGGCGGTTTAGCCTGGTACAGCAATAAAAAGCCCGCTTATGGCAAAGGAGAGAGCAGGATATGGCAAATCTGGTTCTGCCTGCAGACAAAGCCGGCCAGCATCGCATTGAAGGCCTGGTTCTTTCGGTTATGGACTACAGGGAAAATGACGGAATTATCAAGCTGGCTGCCCCCGACAGGATTTGCACCGTATTTGCCCGGGGTATCCAGAAGGAAACATCTAAAAACCGCCGCCTGGCCATGCCGGCCAGCCGGGTCATTCTGAACTATGACCCGCAGTATTCGTCCAGCATGCTGTATCTGATTAACGGGTCGGTTGAAAAATCATACTGGCAAGTCAGCCAGTCTCTGGAGATGCAAAGCGTCAATGCGCTGCTTAGCGCCCTGATCCAGCGCTACGAAATGACACCGGAAATCTATTCGGATCTTGAAGCTTTCTGGAAGGCAGTTTGTGAAAAACAGGAAAATCGGGCCATGCTGTTTGCCTGCCGCCTGGCGATATTGATCCTGAAACAGGCGGGGACCGTGATGGATGTCGACGAGTGCGCCGTATGTGGAATCCAGAAAAATATTGCCGGGATTTCCATGAACAGCGGCGGCTTTGTCTGCCTTGACGATTTTGATGGAGAAACAGGCGATTTGAAATGGGATAAAGCAAGGCTGCGCCAGCTGCGCTGGCTGGTCCATGCGTCCAGGCCTAACCTGGAGAAACTGGAATCCTTTCGATGGGATCTCGATTTTTTCATCTTCCTGATGGACTGGTACGTTTTTACCACGGATATGCCGCTGCAGGCGCTCAGTTTTCTGAAATCACTGGCCAGGCCGTAAAAAACAAGACTGCAAAAGATTAAGACTAAAATGCACAAAATTAAGACATACAGGTTTTAAAATCCAGGAGAATCGAAAAGAAAAACGGAGTGTTCCTGACTTAGTACGGGAACACTCCGTTTCTTTATCCAGTTTTGCTTATTCCAGTTTTGCACCCCGCTTCTGGCGCTTTGTTTCCGGACAGCGCTTTTGCCTGCCCGAGTTGGGAATCAGAACGTTTCGCTTTCGTCCACCTGCTTGTCATGAAGTGCTTTTTCGATCTTTGAAGCGTCTGGATCGATGTAGATGGTCTGGTAGCTTTTCATGGTGACAAAGCCTGGTCCTTTTTTCGAGACCTTTTTCAGGCTGGAAATCCGGGTGTAGTCGATGGGAACGCTGGATGAATGCCGGCCTTTGGAAAACCAGGCGGCCAGCATGGCGGCAAAGCGGATCTGGTTTTCTGTGGGATGGTCGCTTTGCAAAACAACATGGGACCCATGATAATCCTTGACATGAAACCACAGATCATTGCGCCTGGCCAGATTCCAGGTAATGTACTGGTTTTGCAGGTTGTTTTTGCCGGCGTAAATCGTGGCATCACCCATCCTGATCGTGACAATGTTGGGCATTTTCTTTCGCTTCTGCCGGCTGCTTTGCTGCTTGAGAAGCAGGAAATGGCGGTTTGCCAGTTCCTGGCGGATTTCCAGTACATCATCTGCGCTGCAGTAATTGAGCTGTTCGCGAAGCGTTTCAAAGTATTCCAGCTGGTTGCGGCATTCTTCAATCTGCTCATTGAGCATTTCAATCCCGCGCTTGAGCTTATGATATTTCTTGTAGTAAAGGTTGGCATTGTCCTTGAGCGAGTAGCGCATATCGATCGGGATTTCCAGGATCTCGCCTTCGTTTTCAAACGATTCAAGCTTCAATACCGGCCTTTTTTCTTCATCAAGATGAGCGAAAAGGACATCTCCATACTGCCGGCAGCGGTCAAAGTCCCTGGATTCTTCCAGGGATTTTTCCAGCTTGGGAAGCTTGCGCGAAAGCTTGCGTGTTTCCCGATCGACAGCCTTGAATACATCGCCGCACTGCAGCGCAATCCTCTTGCGGGTTTCATCCCCTTCAAACAGTTTTTCCAGTCCGCTCATCAGCTCGGATGGATGCTCTTTTTGATGAAGGTGAGTCAAAGGGAGGCAATGAAACTCCTTGTCATAGCGATAAAGCGTATTGGAGGCATAGAGTTCATTGAGAATCTGGCTATAGGACTGCCCGTTTTGCATGCGGTAGAGAAATTCGCGGCTGAGAACGGGTGAAAAGCCCTCGATCTGGCTGACCAGCGATTTTTCAAGGTTCAGCTCTCCTGGATCCAGCGGATTATAGCGCTCAGGTCTTGGGGGCAAGGTATACTGGGCTCCTGGATGGAGCAGCCGCCTGGAGTTTTCATAGACCGGGATCCGCTTGAGGCAGTCGATGATTGTCCCGCTGCCTGAGTCAACCAGCACCAGGTTAGCGTATTTTCCCATCATCTCCGCATACAGATCGTATTCAACCCGGTCTGAGAGCTCATTGGCGGCGCTGATATGGAAGCGGACAATCCGGTCGAAACCGATCTGCTCAATTTCTGTGATATAGCCCTGGCCGATCCGCTTGCGAAGCAGCATGACAAAGCCGGAAGGATTGGGCAAAGGCTCTTTATCCTCCCTGCAAAGATACAGCCGGCAGCTGTTGGAATGGGCAGAAAGGGCCAGCCTTGAGCTTCCCATTTTTGGCTTGTGAAGATACAGCAGGACTTCTTCGTCGGACAGGCACTGGATTTTTCCGATTTTGGCACCTTCCAGTTTTCTGATTTCCCGAAGAGTCCGGTTTAAAAGCATTCCATCAAAAGGCATGGAAATCCCTCACTTTCATCTGTAAACAAATCGTATTGTAAATATCTGTTACGAATATCCGGTATCCAGCCTGCATATTCATGCCGAGCAATGTCTGGATCTTTGCGGCCTCTCAGTCCTGTCCTGATGCAGACTGGATCCGTACGGATATGGATTTGGCAGTTTTTGCCTGCAGCCGGTAAAGTCGATGATTTGCAATATTTCCGGCAAAAGAAAAAAGCGTTTTGCGCTATTATCTGATAGAGTATATCAAATTCAATGAACAACCGAGACACCGGGCTAAATCGCCCGGTAAAAGAAAGGATGGACTGAACAATTATGGCTGAACCAAAAATTGTGATTCTTTCCGGGCCTTCAGGGGTCGGAAAGAAGACGGTACGCGAACTGCTCGATCTGGAGGCACTGAATCTTGTCAATTCGGTAAGCTGGACCACCAGAAAGCCGCGCGAGGAAGACATCGAAGGTGTGACCTATCATTTTGTCACGCCGGAAGAGTTTGAAAAAAATGCTGCCCAGAACGGGTTTATCGAGTATGCCGGATTTGCCGACCATGCTTACGGCACGCCGCGCAAAGCGCTGGAAGACTGGCTGAAACAGGGCAAGAATGTTCTGCTGGAAATCGAGGTGAACGGAGCAAAGCAGGTCATGAAACAGTATCCGCAGGCCGAATCCATCTTCCTGGTTCCCCCAACTCTTGAAGATCTGAAAACCCGCCTGACAGGCCGCAACACCGAAGATGAAGAAACCATTCGCAAAAGACTGGAACGGGCAGAAAGCGAAATGGCTTTGCGCAACCAGTACAACCATGTCGTCGTCAACGATGATGCAAAACGGGCTGCCGATGAAGTAGCCGCCATCATTGCCCAGAAGTAATCCGGAATCGACAGGTAAAAGGGAAATTGGCTTTTTAAAAGTGGAATGTCCCGTTGACTTCGCTTGAAGCATAACTTCTCTGGTGCTAAACTGAGTTCGAATCAATCCTGAGGGAGCGGAGATCCGCTCCCTTAGATTTTGTATGGAAGAGCATTTTTGGCCTTCCATGCACCAGCCAGTTTATAAGGAGAAGTAATGGATAACCTGAAAACCTGGATCGAACCGCTGCTCGAATCCAAAGGATGCACTTTGTATGATCTGGAATGGGACAGAAAAATGAAACCGCCCGTGTTGCGGGTCATGATTGACCGGGAAGACGGCGGCGTTGATCTTGATCTTTGCGCTGCCTGTTCGGAAGCAATTTCTGCCCGGCTGGATGAAACCGATGAAATCCCCCAGGAATACATGCTCGAAGTCTGCTCGCCTGGCGCTGAACGCGAACTCAAAACAGAGAAACAGATAGAAGCTCAGGTCGGAAAGTATGTCTATGTACGGATGAAGGAACCCGTTGGCGGTTTTAATGAAGTTGTCGCCAAGCTGGATGCCTGTAGCCCGCAGGAGCTGAGCTTAAGTTTCTTCATAAAAGGCCGTCCCAAAAAGCTCAAGGTAGAACGTGCCAATATTGCACAGATCATGAGTGCAGTCAAAGTTTAATTGCAGAGGAAAGATATGCCTAAAAAAGGAACGAACGAGAATTCAAAGAAAAACAAGGAAAGCGCCCAGAAGGCTTTCATGCAGATTGGCGATTTTCGCAATCTGCCAAAAGCTGTTGTCGAAGAAGCGCTCTCTGAAGCCATCGAAAAAGCTTACCGCAAGCGCAATGATCTTGACGAAGCCCGCATCAAAACAGTTTTTGATGATAACGGCCAGATCAAAGCTTACCGCCTGTGGGATGTTGTCGATACAGTCGAGTTTCCGGATTACCAGCTCGATGTAGAAGAAGCCAAGGATATCACGCCGGATCCAAAAGTCGGAGAAATTCTTGAAGAAGAAACGGATATCGACAATTTTGTCCGCGGCGATATTTCGACTGTAAAAAGTGTCATGCTTCAGAAAATCAAGGAAGCAGAAAAGAAGGAAATCATCGACAAGTACAGCGATAAAGTCGGCGATATGATCACCGGTACCGTTGAATCGGTAGAAAACAAGTTTGTCATGGTCCGTCTTGGCGGAACACCCGACGGCAAGCTGCAGACCGGAGCCACCGACGCCATGATGCGCAAAAGCGATCAGATTCCTTCTGAAGTCTATACAGACGGTGAACACATTAAAGTGGTCATTACCAAGGTGGACAAAGAATCCAAAGGAGCAATTGTCATGGTTTCCCGTGCGGACAATGACATGATCAAGCGCCTGTTTGAAAAAGAAGTTCCGGAAATCTACCAGGGAACCATTGAAATCAAGGCGATCGCCAGAGATCCGGGAGCCAGAGCCAAGATGGCTGTTCTTTCCAAAAGAGAAAATATTGATCCGATCGGCGCCTGTATCGGCCAGGGCGGCAGCCGTGTCCGTGCAATTTCAGAAGAACTCAACGGCGAGAAAATTGATATCTTCAAATGGTCCGATGATCTGCAGGAACTTGTAGCCAACGCTCTTTCTCCTGCCCAGGGTGTAGAAATCTTCCTGGCTGAAGATGCCGGCGACAAGCTGGGGGGCGATCGCAACCGCAAGCCGGCCCGTGAAGGCAAATCCGGTGCTGATCAGCGCAAGACACTTGTTGCCGCTGTACCGACCAGCCAGCTCTCATTAGCGATCGGCAAAAAAGGCCAGAATGCAAAACTGGCTTACAAGCTGTCGGGACATCGTATCGACATCCGTTCACAGGAAGAACTGGATGAACTTGGCATTGACTGGCGAAGCCTGGTTGCCAAGATGCACGATGAGTATGAAGAAAAGAAGGCCCAGGAAAGAGCCTACAAGCAGCAGCAGAGAATTGAGGAACTGAAGAAGTCATCCGGTACGGCTGTTATGCCCGATCTGGACGAATTCGGTCTTGATGAAGAGTTTGAGGAACAGTCTCCTGCAAGCCTGGATCAGAGTGAATCCATGCCGGCTGCAGCAAACGAAGTCCGCTTTGAACAGGATGATATGGAAGAAGCCGCCCGTATTGCCAAGGAAAAACGTCGCTCCCTGGCTGAAAAGCGGACAACTTTCGTCTCCAAGTTTGATATCCCTGCCCAGAAAACCGAAGCACAGCCTTCAAAACCGGCTTCAAAATCCTATAAGCCAAAAGAAGAGCCGAAAAAGGATGAACGCCGCTTTGAGAAGAAGAAACCGCAGTTCAATGCGATGCATCCGATTTATACAGAAGATGAGCTGGAAGAAATCGAGAACAAGGAACTCGAGGAAGAAATGAATGCTTCCTGGAATGACGATATCGATTACGAAGAATACGATTCTTACTATGATGATGAGTATTAATCGCAGGCTGCAACCGATGTGATCTTTCAAATAATGAAATTCAGGCGCTGATATGGTATGATTACCATTCTGTTCCTGACCATGGTCCAGCTGGATTTTGAATCGAAAGATCCAGAGAACCAGAATCTGGTCCAGATTCGGGCAGGAAATGCTGAAAGGACACCGACCCGTCATGCGAAAAATTCCAATGCGTAAATGTGTGGTCACCCAGGAACGATTCCCCAAGCAGGAACTGGTCCGGGTGGTCCGCACCCCAGAAAATACAGTAGTCGTTGATGTGACCGGCAAGAAAAACGGCCATGGGGCTTACATTCAGAAATCTATGGAGACGCTCGAAAAAGCCAGGAAAAGCAAGGCCCTGTCCAGGGCTCTGGAATGTGAGATTCCCGATGAAGTCTACGACAAGCTGGAGCTGATCATCCGTGCCGGCTGATCAGCTGGTCTCCCTGGCATCCCTTTGCGTTAAAACCGGACGCATTGCCAGAGGTGAAGCCCTGCTTCCGTCCATTACCAGCCGTAAAGCCCAGATGGTGCTGCTCAGTGATGGATGCGGAGCCAATCGTAAAAAGAAAATTCAGGATAAATGCCGTTTCTACCAGGTTGTACTGGTGCAGATTCCCGCCTCCCGCTTTGAGCGGATTTCCGGCAAGGTGAATGGTGCTGCAGCGGTTCTGGATCCAGGCTTTGCAAAAAAGCTGACAGAACTGGCCAAAGCTCAGTCCTTGCTGCCGGACAGCCAGGTCCATCTCTGGAATATGGAGCCTGATGTGAATCCGGGCAGTCATGAATAACAGCTGAATGGCTGACTTTCATCACTGTTCCTGATTCAGGGATCCAGACAGAAGTTCAGGCGGCTTGTGCGCAGAATGTCCAGTTTCATTGTGCACTGCAGATCCTGATCCCCGGCATCCCAGAAAGGCGGTCTATCGCCTTATGGAGCATGCTATACCGTTTTTAATGAGAAGGATGGTGATGAAATGGCAAATAAGCCAGCAAGAAGAAAACCGGGAAACAACAGGAACCGGAACAATAACAACCGAAACAATTCCAGGGGGAACTACACACCAAGACCCAGAATTGACTATCCAAAGGAGATCACTTACTCACTGCCTATCACAATCGGTGAACTGGCTGAGCTGATGAAGAGAAACTCCTCGGAGATTATCAAGTTCCTGTTCCTTCTTGGAAACATGTCCACCATCAATACAAGCCTGAGCGACGATGAAATTGAGCTGATCTGTGAAGAGTTCAAGGTTAAGCCGCATAAGGAAGTTGTTATTGAAGAAGACGATATTGAAGACCAGATCGCAAACCGCCAGTTTGACGAAAAAGACCTTAAACCGCGTCCGCCGGTTGTAACCATCATGGGTCATGTCGACCACGGCAAGACAACCCTGCTGGATACCATCCGGAATGCGCATGTCGTTAAAGGCGAATTTGGCGGAATCACTCAGCATATTGGTGCCTACCAGGCCAGCGTCAACGGCCGCAAGGTTACTTTCCTTGATACACCAGGCCATGAAGCTTTTACAGCCATGCGTGCGCGCGGTGCCCAGATTACCGATATCGTTGTCCTGATTGTGGCCGCCGATGACGGTGTTATGCCGCAGACCAAAGAATCGATTGACCACGCAAAAGCTGCGGGTGTACCGATGGTAGTTGCCGTAAACAAGATCGATAAAGCGGGTGCCAACCCAGAACGGGTCATGAGCGAACTGACCAACGAAGGTGTTGTCCCGGAAGCCTGGGGCGGTGATGTCATTTTCAACGAAATTTCCGCCAAGTCCGGACAGGGTGTTGATGACCTGCTTGAATCCCTGCTTCTGGTGGCCGACATGCAGGAGCTCAAGGCCAACCCGGATGTCGCTGCTTCGGGTACGGTTGTTGAAGCCAAGCTTGATAAAGGACGCGGACCGGTAGCAACTCTGCTGGTTCAGCAGGGAACCTTGCATTCCGGAGATTCCGTTGTAGTCGGCAGTGCCTATGGCCGAATCCGTAAAATGACCTCGGACAAAGGCATGGAACTCAAGAATGCCGGGCCTTCCACTCCAGTAGAAATTATTGGTCTGAACGAAGTGCCAAAGGCCGGCGATGTGTTCATGGTCTACGATTCCTACAAGAAAGCGGCTGAAATTGCGCAAAGCCGTGCCGAGAAGCAGATCGAGCAGGAACGTTCTGTCTCTTCTGCCCGGTCTCTGGAAGATATGGCGCGCATGATTTCTGAAGGTGACATGAAAGAGATCAATATCCTGATCAAGGCCGATGTTCAGGGTTCTGCCGAAGCCATGAAAGCTTCCATTGAAAAGCTGAACGTGGATACGGTAAAAGTCAATGTCATCCGCTCGACTGTCGGTACGATTACCGAGTCCGATATCATGCTGGCCAGCGCCTCCAATGCAATTATTTATGGATTCAATATCCGTCCAACGGCGGCCATTCGAAAGAAAGCCGAAGAGGAAGGTGTTGAAATCCGCCTGCATAACATTATCTACAAAGCTCTGGAAGAAATTGAAGGCCTGATGAAAGGTATGCTGGCTCCGGTTTATGAAGAAGTTGTCACTGGCCAGGCCGAAGTACGCCAGATTTACAAGGCCAGCAAGGTCGGCACGATTGCCGGATGCTATGTAACGGATGGCGTAATCAAACGGGATTCTTCCGTCCGCCTCATCCGTGATGGAATTGTCGTGTACACCGGCAAGATTGGATCGCTGCGCCGGTTTGAAAATGATGTAAAAGAAGTCACCCAGGGCTTTGAATGCGGCCTGACGATTGAGAACTTTAACGATATCAAGATCGGCGATGTAGTCGAAGCCTTTGAAGACCAGGAAGTAAAAAATGACGCTTAAACAGGACAGGATGGACCAGATCCTGAAAAAAGAAATCAGCCGGATCCTTCAGTTTGAACTGAAAAACCCCAAACTCGGTTTCGTCACCGTAACCGATGTTGAATGCACGCGGGATATGTCACAGGCAAAAGTCTATGTCTCTTTTCTGGGAAAACAGGAAAGAAACGATGCCGGCATGAAAGTTCTGCGCGCATCCAAAGGATTTATCCGGTCAACTCTGGCCAGAAACATCAAGGCTCGCAAGATGCCGGATCTGATTTTTGTTCAGGACACTTCGCTGGAGCATGGACGCAAGATTGACACTATTCTCTCTTCCATTCCTGCTCCCGCAGCCGATAAACAAACAAGTGAAGAAGAGACAGACTCTGCTTCTGATCCAGCTGCCAAAAGTGAAGACTAGAGCAGCAGCTGTTCATGAACAACACTCCAGAAGATTGTACAAAAAGCAGAAGGAAGCAGCCTTCTGCTTTCTTTGCCTTTTGCCGGGCACTGGGGAAGGGAATTGCCGTCTCTCTGGTTTCTTTTTTCTTCGAGCTTTTGATCGCCGGGCTGTTTCCGGTATGGAAAGAGGCTTTTGCTTACGGGATTTTATGGATCGTTCCCTGCCTGCTGGGAGCTGGCTGTTTCCTGGATGGGCTGATTCGCAAACCCAGAGCCCAGTTCATGCTCTGGCTGCTTCTGCTGGTCTGTGTCTGCGCCGTCCAGGGCTGGATTTACTTAACCCCATCGAGCCAGCTCGGGCAGATCAGGATGCTGAAAAACCAGGTACAGTCGATCGAAGAGCAGAAAAGTGCCCCGCTCATTGAAAACGTGATTGAAAGCAGCCAGAGTGAAGTTCCGTTCTATATCGAAACCATCAATGGCCAGCCTTTGCTTTCAAAGGAAAATGAAGCAGAGATAGCTTCCTATATCCGCCTGCTTCCTGAAGATTTGCAAAAGAAAGCTGGGGCTGTTTATTTCCTTTCTCCAAAGCGGTTTTATGCCATTGAAGGCTGCCTGCCTGATCCGGAGATCAGCGGTATAACCCAGCTGGAAAAAGCTGCAATTTTCATTAAAGACCGCTCCTCCTCTGCTGGCCAGTATCAAGGGGTCTTGAAAGATGGAACACCAGTCGCCCTGGACAGTGCACTGGCTTACCGGGATACTCTGGTGCATGAATTCATGCATCTGCTTGATGTCCAGAGAGAAGGAAGCTATCTGCAGCTTTCATCCAGCCCGGATTGGAAAGAACTGTTTGAAAAATACCGGACGCTGCTGGGGGATTATGGAGCGACCAGTCCGGAAGAATTCTTTGCCGAAGCCGGTGTTTATGCTTTGCTTTATCCGGACCAGCTGCAAAACACGGCCCCGGAAATCTATTTCTGGCTAATGGAAAATGCCCTGAATCCAAATTGATGGAAGCAGGGCTTTTTCATTATCCGGCGGCAGATATCCATCTCTTCAGACTTTGTTCTGTCACAGAGGCACAAGACATCTCAGATCTCCATCCAGAGACTCAGAAAAGCTGCCATATTATTGCCAGGGGCTGTGAAAGGATCGAACAGCTGAAGTATCGGAGGCGCGAAGATAATAATATAGATGAAATAAAACATCCTGAACGATTGATATATATGGGAAGATCGTGGGATTCAGAAATTGTATCATGGATAGTGAAAGCGTTCACGTTTCATTTATAGTCCTACATATTTCAATTCACAGTTGTGTTTTAAATAGTAAATGCTAATAGGACAATATATACTTTATATAAAGCATTTGACAC
>Ash_p2__coassemble_835_pt1 | contig 45459 bp, 35 predicted proteins | sample Ash_p2__metabat2_high_PE_029 | metagenome-assembled genome bin Ash_p2
TATACCAAAAAGGACATCCCTTCACCTTATGGTTTTGGGATGTCCTTTTTTTAGGGCCTGGAAAAATTTTACAGCCCCTTTTTTCTGTTTCGATTGCTTGTTCCTGCTCATCTTCCGGTTTGATGCATCGTCGCTTGCGAATACAATTTGAAAGTTATTGCCGATAAGCGCAAGGCAGTATTTCTCAAAAGTGATGGACAGACTGACATTTTTCTTCAGGCATTGAAGACATAGCCATTCAGTCTGGAAAAAGCTTCCTGGACTTTTTCAAATGGAAGGGCCAGGTTCATCCGGATTGCATACGGTCCATGAAACGGACGGCCATCCTGCCAGATAATGCCGCAGTCAATACCAGCCTGCAAAAGTTCCTGCATGGTCAGGCCATGCTTTTTGCACCACTTCTCGCAGTCCAGAAAAATCATGTAGGTTCCCTGCGGTCTGGTCACGCTGACCCCTTCAAAATGGGTGCGGATATAATCACAGGCATAATCGACATTGCTGGCGATGACTTTTCGCATCTCATCAACCCACTGGCTGCCCATTTTGGAATAAGCACCAATTAAAGCGTGCATGGACAGAACATTCATGGAATTGTAATGGGAAAGTGAGGATTCCTTGTTCATACGGTCCGCCAGTCTTGGATTGTAAATAATGTGGTACGAGCCGATCAGGCCGGCCAGGCTGAAAGTCTTGCTCGGTGCATAGAAAGCAATTGTATTATCTTTCAGCCACGACGAAGCCTGCTGAGTGGGAATATGCTTCATTTCCGGTCGGACAATATCCGACCAGATTTCATCCGAAATAACCTGGACGTCGTATTTTTCGCAAAGACGGGAAAGCTGTTCGAGTTCTTCTTTTTCCCACACCCGGCCGCAGGGATTGTGCGGTGAGCAGAAGACCAGGGTGTGGATATGGTTATCCCGGATTTTCTGCTCCATATCTTCAAAATCCATGCGCCATATATCGTTCTCGTCTTTTTTAAGCAGCGAAAGAACCATATGGTAGCCAGCGTTGGCCATAGAGCCGGTAAAGCCAATATAAGTCGGAGAATGAACCAGAATGGCATCACCGGGCGAACAAAGAACGCTCAAAGCGCTCATCATTCCGCCAAGAACACCATTTTCATAGCCGATGTGCTCTTTTTGCAGGTCCTTGATGCCATGGCGGGATTTTTGCCAGTCAATAATCGCGTTAAAGTATTCATCATTGGCTGCATAGTAGCCATAAAGCGGATGGCTGATTCGCTCTTCCAGGCGGCTGGTAATGGAGGGGCAGGCTGGAAAATTCATGTCGGCAACCCACATGGGAATTGCATCCAGTCCATCACAAATCTTTACCTGACTGGCGGGGACCATCCGGCTGGAAATTCCTTCCTCATCGGGAAGCGGGATAAAATCTACCGCCAGCGCATCATGACCATGCCGGTCATAAAATGTCGAAAAATCAAAACTCATGTTCTATTCCTCTCCTGCTTCTTCTCAAATTCTTCTTTTCATTATCCCTGGTATTCAGTGGTTTACCTTATGGCAGCTTCAGTCATCCTTTATCGTTAAGACCGCCTGCCGGATTTCTTCATTCTGCTGCCTTTTCGCTGCTTGAATCAGTCCGGCTGGTTTTCAAGCAGGCCGAGATACTCAAAAGCCTTATACAGGCCATCATTAAAGAGTGAATCCGTTACATAGTCTGCAGCTGCTTTAGTTTTGGGAGTCCCATTTCCCATAGCAATCGCCAGATCGGCTTTTTCGAACATCGGCAGGTCATTTTCTGAATCGCCAAAAGCAATGGATCGAAACCGTTCATGCAGATAGTCCTGGATTATCTGGAAGGCCGTTCCTTTGGTGATATCCCGCCTGGTGATCTCGCCGTTGAGCAGTTCGTCTTCATCCTGCATTCCAAAAGGCGTAAAGACCATGTTTTCCTCTTCAAACAGTTTGTCTGCCGAACCGGGAAGCAGATCCACAAGTGAGAGCTTCATGGAATCCGCAAAGTCTTCATCGGTCATTTCTTCAAGCTCCGGAACTCTTGAAAAATCAAAATAGTCTTCATCGTCATCTTCATTGACCTTCAGTCCGGTCGATGCGACAGCGGCTTTGGCTTTGGCATTGCCAAAGGTTTTTTCTGAACCTTCTGAGCAGATACCGATATTCATATCGCCCAGTTCTTTAATCAGTCTTTTTGTCCGCTCCATGCCCAGCGGTGCAAAGAAAATCCGCCTGCCGTCCAGCCAGATTTCACTGCCGGACGAATACACCTGCCCGCTCAGGGGCAGATCTTTGATGCCATCGTAAGCCGCATCCCGGCTCCGGCCGGTATTGGTAAAGACCAGGTGGCCATTGGCCATGGCTTTTTCAATCGCAGCAAGCGCGGATGGCGGAATATCCTCATTGTTCCAGAGGGTCCCATCCAGATCGAGAAATACAATCGACTTCATAACTTTCCTGTCTCCTTCAAAATCAAAAGACAGACTGTACAGGCCAGCTGCAAGCTGGCCGCTCCTGCAAATCTGTCTATACCTCTGTCTTCATTATCTGCCTGAAAATCCAGCTCTGGTGATCGTATTTTTGTTCACCACTGAAAATCTGTCTGTTCTATTTCCTTAAACGGCCGCAGATAGGCTTTTTCGTACTGAAAAGCGAGCAGTTCATCCAGCATGGCTTCATGCCGGGGATATTTCTGCTTCAGCGTCTGCAAAGCAATATGGATACCCCGCAGGCACTGATCCTTTTCCAGCATGTCCCGGGTAGCGGAAATCCACTGGTCTTTGTTCGCTTCCAGAATTTTATCCAGTCCATCAGGCAAGTGATACAGGTGATCAAAGGCCTGCTTTTCATCATCCAGCGGCCGGTATAAAGCCTGCAAAAGCTCTTGAAGACTGAGTCTCTCCTGCCCGGCAAAAGCCTGCTCCACCTGGGATTTGATCTGCCTGGCCCGCTCTTTTTCATCCCCCGCAAGACCGGTAAAAAGCCGTTTTCCCCACAAACAATCCAGAACCAGCGGCTCCTTGTCTTCCAGGCGATAAAGATCTTTTAAGGCTTTGCGGGCTTTTTCGTATTCATTGCGCAAAGCAAAATAAAACGGTTCAAGCACAGATGGCAGTCTTTGTTCCTGTCGGACCTGTTCCAGGAGTTTTTTCAGGGTGTTCCCTTCTCTGGAATCCTGGTAATACAGCGAAAGTATGCTGGCCGGATCCAGATGCAAAGCGCCATAGCGAAGAATCACGCTGGCCGGATTGGCCATTCTCTGGCTGCCGGCTGGCTCCTGTTCAAGGTTGGCAGTACAGATCTTTTCACTGGCCACCGAAAGCTCTTCCCATTTTGCGGCCTCGTTTTCAAACTGTTTTAAATCCGGGCTGTATCCCGGATTGGCTGCTAAAAACCGGGCGGCAAATATGGCTTCTTTTGGGCTCGCAGCGGCCGCTTTGGTATACCATTGCCAGGTCTGGTCAAACCGTTTCTGGGATGGATTCTTTTTAAACTCGTCTTCCTGGATCATCGCCCAGGTTCTTTCAAAGCCGGGTTTTTGCTCTTTTTCATTCAGGATCCTGCCGCAGGCTGGACAGCAGTTCAGCTTTGAGGTGGACTGGATCTTCATTTGACAGTTTGAACAGCGCATCGAATTCCTCCATTTCTCAATCGTTTTTTATCGTTTCTTTTTCTGCTGCTTTTCTGGGTTTTATCCCTTTTGCCAAAACCGGCAATCCGGCCAGACAGCAGCTTTCAGGCAGCAGGTTTATTCAGATGGTTTGGCTTGCTTTACAGATCGTACTGCCCTTCATCTTACCGGCGCGCCGCCTGGCTGTCTATGAGTTTAAGACATGGGCCTGGATGAAGTCCGGATTCAAGTTTCTTTACAACGGGGATGAGCCAGTGACATGGATCAGATCATTTATTAACCCCCGCTTCATACCTGAATCATCAGTCAAAATACTCAGTGACTTGTTGCCGTGCGTTTAAAATAGTCTTGAAGTAAGAAAGCGAGGCTTTACTCATGAGTAAAAAAGATATCGTTTTAGGTACACAGTCCGCCCTCACGACTGATCAGGTCGCTGCTGTTGAAGAAATCAAAGAACATCTGATCAAGGCCCAGTCTCTGGTCGATGTAATTTCCAATTCCATCGAAGCAAAAAACAAGGACAACACCCTGGATCTGGCTTCCGAGCTGAATTCCATGGTTAGCGTTTATGATGAACTCGACCATGCTCTTGGCGATGCAGAATCTGTTCTGGATGCTTTAAAAGAAGACCAGACTGTAGACGAAAAGAACGCTTAGTTCCTGTACAGACAAAAAACAGGCAGCCGCCTGTTTTTTTATGCTTAAAAGCAGGGCTCGAAAAAAGAAACCCAGCATTTGGTCTTTATGGCTGAAAGAAATGGCTGGGAATCCCAAAACGGCGTGAAATTCAGACGTTATAACCTTACAATAGTGGATATGAAAAAAAGCAAATCCCTGATTCGCGGCATCCTGTGCGCTATTGGCCTGGCTTTTGCCGTCTACTTTATTTTTTATGGAATCCGTGCAACCGGCATCCTTTCCGGTATTCCGTTTTTGCACTCTTTCATCATGAACATGTCCAATCACCAGATTGTTCTGTTTTCCGGTTTTGTCGGCCTGCTGTATTTTTCCTTTGAGTTTTTAAGCAAAACCCTCGTTTCACTGTTTGCGGCAGCCTTCCTGTTTATGCTTGTTTTCTGGTGCCGGGAAACCATTCCAGGCTTCTGGACAATGATTGAAACGACCTGGAATAATTTGCTTCGTCTTTTCTCCGCCTGACTCCGCTTTTTTACTGGCTGGTTCTGGCTGGCCAGGCTTTTCGCTGCCTGGCTGGGCCTGTTTCTTTCCGGCTCCTGTTTCAGGAAGGCAGGCAGCTTCATGACAGATGCATTTTCAGGCAGAGAGTGATGAAGAGCAGAAAAGCCGTTTAAACAGACAAAAGCGCGCTGGAAAGCGCGTTTTTTTATTTGCTGATCTTTGGTCTGAGATATAAGAAATGAAATGTGTGCAGGATCTGGCAGCATTTCATCACCAGACTCTATCCGGCTCTATCCGGCTGTTTTGGAAAGCTTACAGGGCAGCCTTGAGCTTTTCGATTTCTGCTTTTTCGTCTTCGATTTCCTGCTCGAGCGCGTTAATCGTCTGTTCGGTCAGGGTAATGACAGCCGGCATGCCTTTAAGCTTCATCGCATTAGTTTTCAGATTATCAACAAGCGACTGTTTCTGGCTGATACTTTCCTGAATCGCTTCAATCTTTTTTCCAGCTGCGCTGAGTTCTTTCAGTTTTGTTTCCAGTGATTTATCCATAACAAGTTTCACCTCTTTGCCTTTATTCTATCAGTCCAGCGATCAGGTCATCTTCTGCAGGCTTCTTCTTGCAGGATATGGATAAACCATCAGCAGATGGGCCAAACAGAACCCGAAAAAAAAGCCGTCAAGACCTTCGCGGCTTCAACGGCTTGCTTTCCTGTTTAATAATTCGGCAGGAAATCAAATTTGACTGCGCAGTGCAGACAAATTCAGGCATGAACGGTCTCAGATTTCCTGGATTAATATTTAGCCTTCCATTTCGAATTTTGGCAGGCTGATGGTAAAAACAGCCCCTTTCATACCATCGCTGCGGTTATCCGCAGTGATCGTGCCGCCATGCGCCCTGATGATCGAATCACAGATGGGAAGGCCTAAACCAAATCCGCGCATCGCACCCGGCGCATTGGATTTGGTCGTGTAAAACATGTTGAACACTTTCTCTCTGGCCGCTTCGCTCAAGCCTGTTCCATGATCTTTCACAGCAACCAGCACCATCTTCTTGTCGTCACTTTCACTGACTTCCAGCTCAATGGGCTGGCTGATGTCGGAAAACTTGTTGGCATTGTCAATCAGGTTGATAATGACCTGCTTGATCAGGGAAGAGTCCATGGATGCAGCCAGGACTTCTTCTGGAAAGCGGGTCACCAGCTTTCGCTTGGGAAACCGGGTTTTCATCGTTTCCACCGCAGAGCTGACCACATCTTCAACAACCATCACTTCTTTTTTCATGTTGACTGAGCCATTCTGAATCCGCGTCAGGGAAAGAACATTCTGAACCAGGTTGTAGAGCCAGGATGTTTCACGGCTGATCGTGCTTGCCAGTTCATATTCCTTGCTGGAAGGATCCAGCATGGACATCAGGACTTCCGAAGTACCAGAAATGCCGGCCAGCGGGGTTCGCAGATCATGCGAAATCGAGCGCAGCAGGTTGGCCCGGTAGCGTTCCTGTTCGATCTCGTTGCGGGCCTGTTCCTGGCTCTGGGCCAGGGACAGCTTGTCGATAACAATTCCCCCGGCTTCAACCATGGTACTGACCATGCGCAGCTCTGAAGGCGTCATATGCTCTGCCGTCTGGTTGGGAATCGCCACTGCGCCAATAACCTGGCCGGATGGGGTGTAAAACGGGAATTCATGCTGCTGGCTGTTGATGTAATAGCCTTTGTCCGGACGGATTTCATATTCATGAAAGCTGCGCCGGGTATCTGTCGGAACCATGGCATCAATTTTCCCGTTTTCCAGCAGCGTAAACGTTCCGGCCGGCTTGCCGTCTTCATCAAAGAATAGCAGCCGGCAGTTCGTATGGAAGACATGGGAAATATTTTGCAGGGTCAAATTCACTACGGCGTCAACCGAAGTCACCCCGGCCAGATCCCGGGTCAGGTGGTAAAGGACGGAACTTTCTTCTTCACGCTTGCGGGCAAGAATTTCCTGTTCTTTCACCTTGCTGGTAATGGAAGAGATAATGATGGAAATGGTCATCATCAGACCTGCAGTAACCAGCAGGTATGGCGAAGAGGAGGAAAAAGACATGATCGGAGCGGAAATGAAGTAGGTATAAGCAATGGGCATGATGATCGAAGCAAGAATGCCCCATAAATAGCCGTTCGTCAGATAGGAAATCAGTACATCGCATAAAATATACAGGCAGATCAGAACTTCATCCGGGACTTCAAAAGAGACAACCAGCTGTCCTAGAATCACTGTTCCAATACACAAGGCAACGGTCAGGCAGAATTCTTTGAACCGGTCGAATCGTAAATTGTGATCTCCATTCATATTGTTCCTCCCAGACCATTCATTAACTGGATCTTAACCTTATGATAGTCTTCCTTTTAGCAAGTTTCTACTTGATTTCTGAAAGGAAGCCTGCTCTGCAATTCTGTTTTCTTTCAAACTTGAACTCTGGCTGGATGAAAGAGCTGGCATTCTGGCTTGTTTGCACCTGCAATCAGTATGGATCCGGAGTTAAGATTCGAAAAAGAAAGACGTGAAAATGCCGGCACTTCTTCCAGATCTTCTGGCATTATTATCCCGGGGCGGCTGGCTTGCAGATGGAAGCCTGCTAAAGACAGGAAGCAGCAGCAGGAACAGAAAAGGATACAGTACCCAAATAGTTATCCAGGAATGGCAGTTTTTCCATATTCTTTTGACTCTTTCAGGATTCAACAACTCAGGAATTTGACAATTCCCTAATTTTGTAACAAATCATTTTCAGATTATTTATTATCTTTTTCGTTTCCATGCGCCCGTGATTTTCCACTTTTCTGTTTTTTGAACGAATGTCCGGACGTTTTTTAACGTAAAACAATCAAGTTTAGTTCGAAATTGCAATATAGCTTTCTTTCTTGAAAAGTCTGAAGCTCAGGCTCGCCAGCATTCCATCCGTTTATGTCATCTTAACCCAAAATTGAAAGATTTGTAACAAATTCTTCATCCTTACATTCTTTCATTCTGAAAATCCGCTTACTTATTTTCTGCTCATATTGAATTTGCTTTCAGATAATCTGATTAAGATGTCATGTTCTGGCCAGAGGATCTTTATCCAGGCTGCCTGTACACCCTAAAGAGCGCATAAAGCGGCAGCATCTTTTTGCTGCCGCTTTTCGAATCAGATTCTCATCTTTCGTTTTGTATGGGTAATGGCCTGCAAGGCCGGTAAGCAATCTTCTGCTTTTTCAGCTCTTTCCGCTTCTATTGCTGTTTGCCGGTCATGACCACTTTTTTGTCTTCGCCCTTGCCGTAAGAGATGGCATCGCGCAGGTATTTCTGGTAAGTATCAACCAGGCCATCCAGGTAGTTGACAACACTTTCCGGCTCATCCTTTAAAAGGGTCAGCGCTGCATTGGCTGCTGCGGCTTCAGAACCGGCCAGGATGGTCATGGCAATAACACGCGGAAAGCCTTTGTATTCTTCCGTGCAGATTTCCTTGAATTCTTCGGTATTGACGATGGAATGATAGACAGGCTGGATGTTTTTTGGATCCACGAGCAGTTTCATCATGTTGTCGCGGTTATCAATGTAAAGGCCAGTCTGCTGATAGCAGTAGTCCAGCAGTTCCTGGTAGGTCCTGACATCGGCCATGCCGGAAGCTCTTGCACTGATCGCTTTATAGTTATCATCCATTACCTGATCAGTCAGTTCGATGATTTCATCCAGTTTTTCTTTTGTCAGAACTCTGTGCAGTTCTTCACGAATATTGTCCATAGAAAATTCTCCTTTTTTAATAGTGTATTTCCTTTAAGGCGGATTCTTTTCTGCTTTGACCTTTCATCTTGTCTTGCTGCTTTCTGCCAGACTCTGGTTTAAGCGCACATTCAGGCTTCCAGGATCCAGAATCTGCAGCATCCAGAACCTGTTACCCGCAAAAGCAGCATCATCCGGTATGATCAGCGGCTGCTTTTCTTTTTCGGTCCAGATGTAAAACTTTTTCTGGATGGATGGCCGGAAGCGTTCAGGCTGTTTTTCCGTCCAGATCCCTGTAAGGACCAGCTGTTTTCCGGCCGGCCATAAGCTGGAATCCTCTTTTTTGATGGTTCAAGAAGAACGATGGATTCAATATGCTTCGTATTAGGAAACATATCGACCAGTTCCATGGTTTTTGTCGTATAGCCCAGGCGGGCAAACTGCCGCAGATCCCGGACCTGGGTGGAAGGATCACAGGAGATATAGAGAATCTTTTTTGGCTGCAGGCTGCAGGCGGATTCAATAAATTCCCGGCTGGTGCCGGCTCTTGGCGGATCAAGGACGATGGCACCATAGCTTTTATGGCCTCTGGCAGCCTCCTGCATGAAGCGGGTAGAATCCATAGCGACAAAACGGATATTTGAAATATGATTGGCCCTGGCATTGAAGCGGGCATTTTCCACAGCATCTTTATTGATCTCGACGCCGGTAACTTTCCGGCAGGAATCGGCAAGAACCATTCCGATGGTTCCCACACCGCAATATGTATCCAGAACTTCATCCTGATCGCTCAGATCCAGCATGGTTTTGGCCATTGTATACAGCTTTTCGCACTGGTCATGGTTGATCTGGTAAAACGCACTGGCGGTATAGGTGATATCGAGCCCGCAAAGCTTGTCTGTAATCGTGCCGTCTCCATACAGGACAATAGTCTGGTCCTGCAAAACGACTGACGTATCCCGCGGGTTGACATTCTGCAAAACCGTCTTGATCTGCGGAAATTTTGCACGCAGGGCATTGACCAGGTTTTTGCGGGAAGGAAAAACCGGGCTGGACGTCACAAAGACAACCATCACCTGGTCTGTCGCTTTGGCATAGCGAATGAGGACATGGCGCAGGAGGCCGGTTCCGGTTTTGGGCGAGTAAAGCTGGATCTTCATGGAATCAACCAGGCTGGTGATTTCAGCCAGGATTTCATTGACCAGATCCGGCTGCATCCGGCAGTTTTTTGTATTGATGACTTTATGCGATTTGGCCGCATACAGGCCGCTGAACACTTTCTTCTCTTTATCCTTGGCAAAACCGTAAATGACTTTGTTGCGGTAGCCAATGGCTGACTCGGCCATCTGGACCGGCTGAACTTCAATTTTTAATCCAGCCTTGTTGACCAGGTCCTGAACTTCTTCCTGTTTAATTCGTGCCTGTTTGGCATAAGACATCTGCAGCAGTTCGCAGCCGCCGCAAAGTCTGGAAACCGGACAGTTCATCGTATATCCCTCCTGTATCGTTCGTTTCTCTTTCCTTTCATTATTAGCACAGCTTGCAGGGCTGGCAAAAGCGGACACCTCATGGATTGGGCGGTTTATAATGAGTCCGAATGTGAAAGAATCCATGCCGGATCAGGGCTCTGATCAGACCAAAATCTTTCACAATCCTTTCCAGAATCAGAAAGCCGCACTTTCTGGTTCTGTGTGCTGAAGTTCTTCCTTATCTTACTGGCTGATACTTACTGGATCTTACTGGCCGATACTTACTGGCTGAAAGTTTTACAAGCGCCAGGCTGGCTCCATCCAGAGACGCCTGGGTAAATGAAGCCTTGAATCTGGCGGCTATTGGGAAGAACTCTACCAAAACGCTGCATTTGGCGGCATAAACAGAAAGGAGCATTCATGAGCGAAATTAACAACCAGACTTTGCAGCCGGCAAATCATAAGCGGCCTGATTATGAAAACCAGATTCTCGATCTGATCCAGAAAACTCTCTCGCCCAAGACTTTGCGCGAAGAACTGGAAGACTATCACGCTAACGATATTGCCGATGCTTTTACAAAGCTCGATCCTTCAGCCCGCGAAAAACTGTTCCGGCTGCTGGACGCCGAGCATCTGGCACAGGTTATTCCGTACCTGGATGAAGAAGACCAGGTCGAATACCTGAACACGATGAACATCAAGAAAGCACTGGCTATTATTGATGAAATGGAGCCGCAGGATGCGGCTGAGCTGCTGAAGCATCTCAACAAAACAAGACGGGATGTCATCTTTGAGCTTCTCGATGCAGATACCCGCCGCAAGCTCAAGCGGATTTCCGCCTACAGCGAAGATGAAATCGGATCACAGATGTCGACCGACTTCATTGAGATTCCCCGCTCCTGTTCCATCAAGGATGCCATGCGCTCATTGCGCGACCAGGCAAGAGAAAGCGATACCGATAATATTTCCCTGCTGTATGTCGTTGACGAAAACAACCTGTATTATGGAGCGATCCGCATCCAGGATCTGTTTGCGGCCAGGGTCAATACCGACCTGGATTCCATTATCCAGGTCAATTTCCCCATCGTCTATGCAACCGAAACCATTGATTCGCTGGTCGAGGACCTCAATGACTACGCGGAAGACTCCATTCCGGTTTTAAACAACGACAACCAGATTGAAGGAATCATCACCAAGCCCCGGCTGCTGGAAGTCTTTGCCCGGGCGATGAATGAAGACTATGCCAGGCTGGGCGGCTTGAGCGCAGAAGAAGATCTCAACGAAACGGTCTTTCGCTCCATGACCAAGCGAACCCCCTGGCTGATCATGCTGCTTTTTCTGTCTCTGGGTGTTTCAGCCGTCATCTCGATGTTTGAATCGGTCGTATCCCGGCTGACTGTAGCTGTTGTTTTCCAGTCGCTGATCCTGGATATGTCGGGAAATGTCGGTACGCAGTCTCTGGCGGTGGCTATACGGGTTCTGGCAGATCCGGATGTGACCCGCAAGCAGAAGCTGTACCTGATGGGCAAGGAAATCCGGGCCGGCAGTGCCAATGGCGTAATTATCGGCGGCGGGGCGGCGTTGGTCCTGGGCCTTTTTATCCACTTCTTTTCCGGCTATGACTGGATTCATGCCTATGCCATTTCACTTTGTATTGGTGTGGCCATGTTTGCGGCGATGGTTCTCTCTTCATTTACCGGAACGGCTATTCCTGTTTTGTTCCAGTCGATGAAAGTGGATCCGGCTGCTGCTTCCGGCCCGCTGATTACAACACTTAATGACTTGATCGGTGCTACGACTTATTATTCGATGATCTGGCTGTTTCTGATCCAGATGCTTCATATTTAGGAGGAATAACGATGGATGAAACCAGAAGAACCCCCCAGGAAAATCCTGAAGAAAACCATGACGAAGTCGTTCATTCCAGGCCGCATTATGAAGAGCAGATCCTGGAGCTGATCCGCACCGTCAACTCCCCTAAGCTTTTGCGCGAAAAGCTGGATGACTATCACGCCAATGATATCGCCGATGCATTTGACAAGCTGACTGCCTTTGAGCGGGAAAAGCTGTACAAAATGCTCGATACCGAGCAGCTGACTGAAATTATTGAGTACATGGATGAAGAAGACCAGGCCAAGTACCTGGAAGAGATGAACATCCGTAAAGTGATTGCCATCTTTAATGAGATGGAAACGGACAAGGCTGCCGACTTGCTGAAAGAATTTGACAAGGAAAAACGGCAGATCATTCTCGAACTGCTCGAGCCGGAAATCCGCAAGAAGATCGCAGTCATCATTTCCTACGATGAAGATGAGATTGGTTCGCGCATGACGACCAACTACATCGAAGTTCCAAAAGGAATCACCGTGCGTCAGGCGATGAAAGACCTTATCGCCCAGGCTCCGGAAAACGACAACATTACGACCGTCTATGTCCGGGATGAAAACGGAATGTATTATGGAGCGGTCAACCTGAAGGATTTGATTATTGAGCGGGCCGACACCCCGCTGGAAGAAATCATTGCGACCAGCTATCCGTACGTCTATGCCAGCGAACCGATCGACAAAGTCGTCGATGAACTGAAAGACTACAACGAAGACTCGATTCCGGTTCTCAATAACGACAACCTGCTGCTTGGCGTCATCACTTCCCAGGACCTGCTGGAAGTCATCGACGAAGAAATGGGTGAAGACTATGCAAAGCTGGCTGGTCTGGCCGGCGAGGAAGACCTGGAAGAATCCCTGTTTGAATCGCTGAAAAAACGCCTGCCCTGGCTGGTGATCCTGCTCTTTCTCGGGCTGCTTGTCTCGTCTGTCGTCTCAATTTTCGAGACCGTTGTTGCCCAGCTGACGATCGTCATGGCCTTCCAGTCGCTGATTCTGGGCATGTCCGGAAATGCGGGTACGCAATCTCTGGCGGTTACAATCCGGGTTTTGATGGATGAATCGCTCAAGCGCAAGCAGAAGCTGTCTTTGATCTGGAAGGAGATCCGGGTCGGGCTTGTCAATGGACTGATTACCGGCCTGGTTGCTTTTGCCATTCTTGGCCTGTACATTCACTTTGCCAAAAGCTATGGCTGGTCTGAATCGTATGCCATTTCCCTTTGTGTGGGGGCGGCCCTGTGGCTGTCGATGGTCATCTCTTCTCTGACCGGTACAACCATTCCGCTTTTCTTCAAGAAAGTCGGCGTTGATCCAGCCGTTGCTTCCGGACCGCTGATTACAACGGTTAACGACATGGTCGGTGTGGTGACGTATTATGGACTGGCATGGATCTTCCTGATCAACATGCTTCATCTTTCCTGATGTCTGCTGCCGGGTTTTCCGGCTTCAAAGATGAAAAACAGGAGAAAATCTTTTCACGATTAAAACCGGGATATTCAAAAATCCCGGTTTTTTTCACCCGGCTGCACCGTACCTGCGTTTCAGCCTGCTTTTTAAAGCTGTGTTTTCCCTCTTTGCCGCCGATTTTGCAGTCTGTTTTTGCCTGCAGTTTTGCTGGAGCAGAATCTGTCGTTTTTTTAAAGCCGGAAAGACTGCCGTTTCAGGTATACTGTCAGTTAGAAACCAGAAAGGGTGTTTTTAATGCTTGAAGATGCCAGAAGCGATATTCTTGCCTCCATCGAAAACTGCCGCCGGTCGATGATCAATGACCAGCAGAAAATTGAAAAATATCGCGAGAAACTGAATACCGAACCAAACCAGCTTCGCAAATGGTTTTACTATCTTGAAATTGAACACAAAGCGAACAATATCCTGACCAGAAAGGACGATTTGAAATCCCTTGCCCTCAGCCTGGAGCTGACCGATGAGGCGATCGAATCACAAAGACGGGACTCGGAGCTGATTGATGCCAACGATCATCTGCCATTTTCCGGAATTCTGACCAAGGAAGCTATGCAGCCGGAAAAACAGGGTGTTGCACTGCTTTCTGAAACGGAACGAATTACCAATATTGCCAATACCATCGGCACCATTCTCGTCCGGGCAGCAGAAGGATTCTTCAAGCCCAAAAAAGAAGAACCGGGAATCTCTTCCCAGGCTGCTCATCCTTCCGCCCCAGGCAGTCCAATTAATCCAGCCAGCTCTTTTACCTCTCAGGCAAATCAGGCAGCCGCCCCCGCAGCCAATGTGGATACTAAGCAGACGGCAAATGGCGTTTCTCCTTCAGAAAAAACGCCGGCAGATGCCGATTTTGACGGCGACATCAGCTGCCATCTGGACCGGAAATGCTGAGCTTCGCTCCATCTATACGTTTTTTACGCTTTCTGCACCATACGCAAAACGCCAGATTTCCAATCAAAAAACACAAGGGGCTGTAAAAATTTTCCAGGCCAAAAAAAAGACATCCCAAAACCATAAGGTGAAGGGATGTCCTTTTTGATATTACAGGAACACAATAGATCAATTTGCTCGTCAATTTCCTTTTTCACAAATCCCTTATAATATAGGAATCCAATATTCTATTTGACTTTTTCCGTCGGAACCTATTGCTTCTCCATATTTCGCAAAATCATATTTTGCCTTTTCATTCAGTTGACAAGTAGATTGTGGGAACCACTCTTTGTAAATATAATCTGCGACTGGCTGTAAACTATCTTCACATTTTGCGGTAAAGCTAAACACAATATATTTGCTTGCGGGTAATTCTTTTACAACCATACCTTTGGGAAGATTTTCAATTTTATTGACTTGTGCAGCAGCAAAATAGTCAAATGCGGGTTGTTTCTCGCTATCTATACTCCATTTTGAATAGTCATTTAAGCCTACTAGAAAATCCATATCTGTCCGATGTGGAATTATTCCTTTTTTAGCGTGAATATTACGCCAACATTTCCCTATTATAAAAAATCCAAAACGTGTATTTCCTTTGTAGCCCAACAAGATAATTCTATCACTCTCAACTGTTCGTATATCCATTATCTGATCTCCTCTTAAGCTTTCTTGTCCGTTGACAGCAAACTTTAATTGAAATGGATAAAAATCCCGTTTCTTTCTAAAAGCCTGTGGACTGCACTTGAATAATTTCTTAAATCCGATAGTAAAGGATTGCTGTGTTTCATATCCGGCAAATAAGGCAATTTCCATAATAGGCTTATCGGAAAAAACAAGTAGTCTAGCAGCTTCTGTTAAACGGCGTCTTTGAATATAATTGTGTACTGTAAATCCAACAATATTTACAAACATTCTGCTCAAATGGTATTTTGAGTAATTCATCTCCTTTGATATGCTATCTAAACTCAAATCTTCTTCTATGTGTTTATCTATGTAGTCAACCACTTCTTGAATAGTTTCGATATTTCTTTTCATTGATAGCCTCAATTAACATTATATTTTTTCTTGATTTTCAGTTTTCACATTTCTTGCTGTTTTTCGGTTTGCCTTTAATCGGCTATCTATAGGCTTTTTCGCATCTTTTGGTATCAGCCACATACGGCTGATTTTGCCACGCCGGTATGCGGTTTTCCTCACATAGCTTTTGTACCCGTCTTTCTGAAATGCCTTATTTCTTCGCTGCTTCCGGGGCAGAAATATACTCTAACATTTTCATTCACCACTTCTATAAGTTCTAGTACTAAAAATTCCGCGAAATCTGAAGCAACAGACAATAATGTGATTTATTAAACAATCTCTGAGGGCGGTGAAAGAAACGTATTTATTTACGATTGATTTTCCTAAGCAGTTACTTTAAACGGAGAAGATATCGAATTAAGAATTGAAAAGTTCGTAGATCCTAATTTAAGTCATATTAATGTAAAAATGGCTGGCACCTCTTATACGCCTTTTTACGTCAACACTCAAACTATCATTTAACGATATTGTGACCAGCATCAGCACAATAGCCACATGAATTGGAGGCATTATTAGCGTAGCTCACCTTATGGGTCTTGCCTTACAGGGTGATTAGGGACAGGGCAGGCGCAGCAGTTCTTGGGTCATTAGCCGCTGGGTGGAATTGTTGCGATGGTTTTACCTGTAACCTGTACCGAACTACAGGCGCTGTTCAGCTTAATGGAGCTCTTAATCCAGAAATTGCATATCGATACCAAGCCTGCAGTATCAATTTTGCTGTATAAGAGATATCCATGTCTTATAATTATAGCTAAGTTAGGTCGTGGTGGTATGCAAGCATTCCATATTGAGTTTTTGATTACAATGGTTATTTTCATTTGTGATCTGTGTCTGCAAGCTTATGTGGGATGGGCGAATGGAATATTTCTTGTACTGAACAAGTCTAAATACAGGTATCTAATTGCGACAGGCATGCTTGCAATATTGGTTTACAGCTTGATCAGCAAGAAATTTCTGGTATTTCTCTCCTGTCTATTTTTATTGCAGACTATCGATCATGTGATCTATATCTTCAAAAAGAAACGATAAAATCCTCTCGGAAATCAGGTCTTACGCAAACTTTGTTGGAACCCTGGTTCGCCCGGCTTAAGAGATGTCCAATGCGACATCTCTTTTTTTGATCAGAAATATATAGCTAAATTAGAACGTCTCATAAAAAGATACAGCCAGAAATGTGAAGCGAATGGCATAAAATGCCCGATCATGTTCATTGTCATACATTTCAAAAAACAAGAGCTATGAACCTTTACAGCGCTGGAATTCCTTGGCCTCAGATTCAGCAGCTTCCTGGTCACAAGGATGTTTTCCGTTTACCGGCTCCAGTTTTCCCCGCTCTTTTTCAATTCTTGTAGCAGGCCATCTGGGAAAAGACCGGTGATCTTCACTTCCGGCTCCAGATCGGCTTCAAACCCGCAGCCATTAAGCATCGGCATCATAGCCGGCAGTCCTTCAGCTTTGGGCAAATGCAGATACAGCAAAATCAGAAGAAAGGAGTGACTGACAACTGCCGCAGTTTCAAAATCCATTTTCTTCAGCTGTTCAAGACCATCCAGTGCTCTGGCCAGAGCTTTGTCAGTACTTTCGGCATGATTTGCCAGGGCATTCTGGTCATATTCATCCAGATCGATCGCGCCGGATTTGCCTTCCAGGTCGCCGACATCCACTTCATCAAATTCGTTCATGACGATTTGCCTGGCTTTCTGGTCTTCAGAAAGACCCAGGGCCGTTGCTGACTGGACCGCCCGCATCAGAGGACCGGAAACAACCAGGTCCGGGACATTATCAGAATGGTCCAGAAGATAGCCGGCCATTTTCATCGTCTTGAGGCCGGCAACGGAAATGGGGACATCCCGCCGGCCTTTCATTCCGGCCGGGCCGTCTGTCTGGCCATGCCGGATCATGATTGCTTTTTTCATTTCTGACTCCTTTGTCTGCAGTTTTCATTTACGGTCATCCTTTCAGGATGAATTTCCTGCTTATATTTTGCACTTTATTAAAATGCCCAGCTTGTCTTTCTGATTTTCCAAAAGCGCTTGCACAGTCCCTGGACTCCCATTCTTATTCATCAACAGGCAGGCAATTGAGACTGATCAGACAGCTGCGCCCTTATTCCTGATAAAATGAAGCTGAAAACGAGGTCTGAATCTATGCAAATTTTATGGTTTATTTTAGCCTGCCTTTTTGGCTATCTTTTAGGATCAATTCCTTTCGCCCTGGTGATTGGACGAGTCTTTTACAAAAAAGATCTTCGCCAGTATGGATCCGGTAATCCAGGCGGAACAAATGCCGGACGGGTCCTGGGCAAGAAAGCCGGCGTTTCGGTCATTGTTCTGGATGCGCTGAAGGTTGTCCTGTCAATCTGGGTCGGCTCGCTGGTTTCGCCTGACTGCGCCATGATCAGCGGACTGCTTTGCTGCGTGGGGCACTGCTATCCAGTCTTTGCCCATTTCAAGGGCGGCAAGGCTGTGGCCAGCATGTATGGTTTCCTGCTTGGAATTTCCATTTTCATCTTCCGCAATGCCCTGTATTTTGTCGCACCGGTCCTGATGTTTTTTATCATTCTTTACCTGTACAAATGGGTATCCGTGGCTTCAATCTGTGCGGCTCTTTCCAGCTCGCTGCAGATTCTGTCCATGAACTGGTCTTCCAATATCCAGAGTATTATCCTGATCATCGGTTCCTGGCTGCTGACTCTTTTAATCATCTACCGGCACCGCGCAAATATCAAGAAGGTTCGTGAAGCCAAAGAAAGCAAAGTCACCTGGATCTGACCGGGACTGGCGAAAAATATCTATACTCCTCTTTTCCCTGTAAAAGTGAATTTCTATAATCCGAAACCGAAAGCCGTTTTGATCTGCCAAAGACCTTCAGGCCTGTACCTGAAGGTCTTTTTGCATTTAAACTGGACAAAGCCAGAAACCTGCCCAGGCTGGCTTTGAGCGTGATACTGGCCGGCGGTCTGTTTCTGCTCGATTTCATCTCATATAAATTGTGTTTATAAACTGGGCTAAAACTGCCTGAAAGGCAGCTTTGACGGACAGGCACCAATCAATAGGAATCCGTTTTTTCTTTTTTTAAAATTGTGTAACAAAATGACCTCTTGTTTCGTCTAAACAGTGAAAGGAGGCAGAGCTTTGAAAAATGGAATTGAAGAGATGTACCAGAGCTATTCCCGGAAAGTGTATTACTACCTGCTTTCACTGTGTCATGACCCAGCGCTTAGCGAGGATCTGGTCCAGGAAACGTTTCTGAAAGCAGCCCGCCAGATCGATACGTTTCGCCATGACTGCTCTCTGTCTTCCTGGCTGTGTGCCATAGCCAAAAATGTCTGGCGCGACTGGCTGAGAAAGCAGAAACCGGCTGTTGATATTGAAGAAGCCCTGCTGATTCATCACGATAAGCCACGGGATCTGCGCATCTTTGGCTGCCTGCACCAGCTGGAAGAACCTTACCGGGAAATTGTCTATCTGCGCGTTTTCTGTGCGCTCTCCTTCAAGGAAATCGGCGAAATTCTTTCCCGCTCAGATACCTGCTGCCGGGTCATGTATGCCCGCGGCAAACAGAAACTGCGCGATTTATGGATTGAGGAGGAAAAGCTATGAATAAAAACCGGCCGCAAAGCCCGCTTGATGCAGGCTCATCCCCGGAAGCCAAAAATGCCCGCACGGAACCCGGCAATAAAACGGGTACTCCGGTAAAAGCGGAGTGTGAGATCGTCCAGGATCTTCTCCCTTTATATGCAGAAAACCTGGCCAGCAAGTCATCAGAAAAATTGGTCGAAAGCCATCTTGAAAACTGCAGGGACTGTCAGGAGAAGCTGAAAATTCTTCGCGAAGGAGAAAGCCCGGCCTTCAAGCCGGAAGATGTACCCATGGAAGATGCCTTTAAGAAAGTCAGCCAGAGATTTCACCGGCATCATCGCCTTTTTGCCCTGCTGGGTGTTCTGGTCGCCATACTGGTCATCAGCTTTGGGCTGTTCCTGGCCAGAACCCTGCCCCTGCCGGCAAGGGATGCTGAGGTTTCGGTTCCGGTTCAGGATGAAAGCTCCATCTCGCTGGTCATTGAAAGCCACTACGGAAAGCTGTTCTGGACCAGCGTAAAGGACCAGGGGGATGGAAACTATGCTATCAGCGGCAGCAGCTGGCATAATTATTCTTTGCAGCCTTATTCCAATACCTTCACCCTGCAAAAACCCGTCAATGAAGTTTCTTTTAATGGAGAAGTGATTTACCAGGATGGCGTGGTCATTACGCCGCGGTGCCGTCAGGAATTTCAATACGCCAATGGCTATGCCGGCGATACCCGCCAGATGAATTTTGGAATGCCTTCGATTGGCGGCTACACCTTTCATATTGAAGCCGATACGGATACTCCAGAGCGCTGTATCTGGGATTATGTTCTCAATCCGGGACAGAGCGGCGAACTGAAACTCAGTGAAGAAGAAGACTATGCGCTGCACTCCCAGGCGCTGCTGAAGATGGCACTGACCCCGAATCTGGCCGAGATCCGCTACAGCTATCCCGATGGAAAAACAATATTAAGCATCTCCCGGCTGCAGCTGATAGAAAAGCTGGAAGAGCATGGTGTTTCTGAAAAAATCGATACGCTGGCTGATCTGCAAAGAATCATGAACATTATCCTTCCGCCTGCCGGATAAGATAAAACTGCCTGGATATCCGGGCAGTTTTTTTGAGAGGAAAGATTTCTGGAAACGAATGTTTCGTGCCGTTTCTTCTTTAAACCAGTCCGATAGAAAACAGGTCGGAGTCTGTTTTCAAGTATCTTTCACTTACGGTAGACTTTGACATCTTCCACGGCTTAAGCCGTGGGATTCTTCTTTAGATCTACAAGCGACACAATCCTTCAATAAAAATTCAAGAATCGATATTGGCCTGTATTTTCAAGATTTATCGCTCGGCGGATTTCAGCCGTCAACCAGAAAACAGAGTCTCGCAAAATACTGCTGGCTTTATCTCCTGGAACGCTGCTTACTTTCCTTGCGAAAGGCGAATGTCTGCGCCTTAAAGATTGTTGTTTGTCAGCTTTCTGCTTTCTAAAAGCCGAAACAGGATTTTTTTGAAATATGGTTTTGCTTCATGGTTTCAATGGCATAGTCGTGCATGTCAATAAAACAGGGAAAAGTTTGCCTGCATTTCTGGATATTTGGCTTTGTTCCTGCCTTGTTGGAATTCTTGAGCAAAAACGCACTATACAGATCGCGCTGAACAACATGGTTTTCGATTACCTTGCTCCGCTTTGAAAGCGGATCTTTTACATATTCGCCGGTATCGTGATGAAACTGGCTGGCCTTAAACTGCTTTGTCTTCACTCTGACCAGTTTCCCGCCATGCTGCCTGCATTTTCTTTCCAGAATGGAAACGAAAGAAGCCGGCGCGCGGTTATTCATCGAACGCCCAAAACGCTTCTTTTTTCCATTCGGTTTTTTTGTCTGCTTCGCTCTTCTGGCCAGGCCGGCAAAACTCATCTGCTCAACATAAAAAACATGGTTATCCTGAATGAGGATATTGCACAGTTTTTCATGCGATTCCTTGATATAGGCCGCTTTCTTCCGGTAGAGCGATTTCATCCGGTTTCTCTTTTTCAGACAGGAAGCCGACCAGATCCACCTGTCTTTATTTGCCTGGTTGATCGTGCCGTCCGGATTGAACTTTTCTGGATTCATGTCTCTTTTAGAGCGGTCCATACTTTTCTGGAGTCTGGCAATTTTCCTGTTATAAGTTTTAACTTCCGGTGCCAGTTCTTCCAGGATGACCTGGTGATCGGTCACAACAGCAGCTGTTGATGTGCCGGTATCCAGGCCGGCAGATCCTTTATCCGCATCTGTATAACAGGCTTTCTTTGGAGCCTCGTCATCCATGACAATGATCACGTAGTAATGCCATCCATTTGGAAACATGAGCCTTTTCAGTTCGCAGTACTTGATTTTACTCTCCAGGCTTTTCATTACATAATCGCGGTCTTTTGGACGGCGGGGAAGTTTTACCGGCATGACCAGCCCGTTATAGGTGACTTTCATTTCTTCCCTGTCAAAACGGACACCGTTTTTACTGGATTTGCCGCCGATAGTCGAAAAATCCCTGTTCTTCTTGAAATGCAGCTTTTTTCCATTCCCAAACAGAACTTTTTTAACCCCGCTCCAGACCCGGCTTGCTTCTTTCTGGACAGGCTGCGACTGAAGGCACTGGCCATTGCGCTTAACCCAGGGCTTGATGTAATCCTGAAGTTCATGCTCACCAAGTCCGATAGAGAGGCGGAATTCCATCATCTGCCCTGAAAGCTCTTCTTTCCGGACAGTCTCCTGTTCAGAAAGCTTTTCTTTTTTGAGAAGCCTGACATATTCCGTTTTCATCTTCTGGTATTCCTTGTCGTGATCCAGCCGGTTGAGCAGCTTAATGGCGTGCTTAACCAGTACGTTATGGCATTTGCACATGGCGGCAAACCGCTTTTCAAGTTCTGCCCTGTCTGATTCGGTTGTTATCAGTTTAAGCCGTAAAGTGTGCATAAAAAATGCCCTCCGTTACCTGGTTTTCTGTGTTTCTACATAATGCCTGATGGTATCCGCGCTGACCTGCCCGGCACTGCTGACAAAATAGCTTCTTGTCCAGAGCGAGGTCATGCGTTTTAATTCATCAAATTCATCCCGAAGCTGACGGGAAGTACCGCCCTTTATATATTTCATGATATCTGCAGGAGATAAGCCCGGAAGAGCATTCACAAATAAATGGACATGATCGACATGGCATTCCATGGCCATGATTTCAATTTCATGTTCATCACAGATTTCTCTGGTCAGCTGTTTAAACCGGTCTTCCACGCCTGGAATAAGGAATATTTTCCTTCTGTATTTTGGACAGAAGACAAAGTGATAGCAGAGATAGGATACTGTAGTAGATGTTCTTCTATATAGGTCATTCATAAACACATTATAACAAACACATTGATGTTAAACAATACAACATCAACAAATATCTAAAAAAAAACGCGTTCATCCCATGGCTGAAGCGGTTTTTACGCAAACTTTGTTGGAATCCTGATTCGGATGGCTTAAGAGATGTCCAATGCGGCATCTCTTTTTTGCGTTTCGGCCAGATTTTTCTTGCGGTATTTTCAAGCCAGTCTGTAATCAGTTCTTTGGGATTTAGCGATTGGCGCCTTATAATAGAGATCGCATAGGTTTTGTGGAACAGGTGGTCCTGGCCGGCTCTTCCGAACATGAATCGCTTCACAGATTTATATCTGCAGTTGCCTTCTTCTGCGAAACCGCTGCTAAGGCTGAAGGATATTGCGTTCTTGACCGGTACAATATCCTTTTTGTATGCCATGCCGGGCACACAAAAAAGAGATGCGGCGTAGGGCATCTCATAAGGCAGCCGAACCAGGGCTCCAACAAAGTTTGCGTAAGAACCGCTGAAGCCACGGGCTTTCTCGCTTTTTTCGTGTAAGTACGCAAGAAACAGAAAGGCTGATTAGCAGAGCCGGCAGCTTTTTCCATCAGCCCATCCTGTTATTCATGCCTGCAGCGAAAAACAGAATTTCTGGAAAGGATATCGGGAACATTATGTCAATCACTGTTAACATTTATTACACGGGAAAAAACGGCGAGGCCAGGAAGTTTGCCAGGGAAATGATCCGCAGCGGCACCATCGAGCAGATCCGCCAGGAAGAAGGCAATCTGCGCTATGAGTACTTTTATCCGATGGATGATGACCAGACCGTCCTGCTGATCGATTCCTGGAAAGACCAGGCAGCCATTGATGCCCATCACCAATCCCCAATGATGAAAAAGATTATGGAGCTGCGAAACAAATACGACTTGCACATGGAAGTTGAGCGCTATCTCTCCGATGACGAAATTCCCCTCCATGATCAGGCGTTTATCCGAAAATGATTCTTCACTGTTTCAAGTCCCCTGGATTCTGCTCTTTCCTGATTATGGCCGGAAAAAAGCAGTCAGCCTGAGGGCTGCTAAAAAACAAAAAAGCATTTCACGATGCAGCCATGGAAACAGGCTGGCAGACTGTGAAATGCTTTTTAATTGGCACTTCCTGCAAGGATAGCTGCTTTGTGTAAACAGATGGAGCTGACTGCAAGGCGAAACTAGCAGTTAATCCATGTGCCTGGATGGAGCAGCTTTTTCTTTGGATGAACAAACTGGTATTTTTCAAACAGCTCGCGCTGGCCGGGAGTCAGGTGGTTGAGGAATTCACGTTTGAGGGTGACAAATTCCTGCAGATCATAAAGCAGAAAGAGCAGCATGGCCTTTTCCTCGAACGTAATCTGCTCTTCTTCGGCCAGGGCCAGCCGTTTTTTCAGTTCATCATTTTCGGCCAGCAAAATGTCCGGGTCGGTTGCCTGCGAAACATGAGAGGCCAGTGAGGCAATGTATTCCGAAATGATTACGCCGCATTCATGAAGTTCCTTGATTTCGGCTGCATGCTCGTACAGCTCGTGGAGCAGGGCGTACTGTTCCAGGCGCAGTTCAAAGTAGCGCAAATAGCATTCATCGTTTTCAGAGAATGAATTCTGGGCATACCAGGAGGCTGTTTCAACGCTCTCGAGCAGGTTGGCCCGCAGATCGGGCAGCACATGCCGCCTGGAAAAGTCCTTTTTGTTCTCATCGGTGAGCCAGTCAGAAATCTCCAGCAGCGATTCACGCATGTTTTCTTCAATCCGCAAAACCCGCTTGTACAGATCTTCATGAATGGAAGCGTCGGGCTGGATGAGGTTCATCAGCAAAGCGACGGCAATACCAATGCATAACAGCCCGAATTCATAGCCGACAAAAGCCAGCGAAAAATCCTGGTTAATCAGGAAGTGGGCCCCAATGACGGCATTGACTGAAAGTGTTGTCTGCCATCCCAGCAGTTCCAGGACAAAAACGGTCACAATCAAAAACAGCGCGTAAGAGAGGTAAATGTTGCTGATGGTCGGGAAGATTAAAAAACAAAGCCCGACCGTCATGATATAGGATAGAAACCGCCGGCCAATCAGGGTGAGCGTCTGTCTGCGGGTCTGGGCCATAATCGTCAGCAGGGCAATTGTTCCGGCCGAAGCCGCATTGGGCAGATGAAGCAGGTAGGCAATAAAGATCGCCAGTGCTGATCCCAGGCCGATCTTGAGAGCAGCGATCAGGTTCATTTTCATTTTCTGCCTGTCCGGCAGCTGGAAAAAGTTTCTGGTTTTTCCCCGGATCTGTTTTAAAAAGATGTCAATTGTATCCATTATTCGGTAATCCTTTCCCTTCGGCTGTATTCACTTCCTATTTTATCTTCGCCTGGCCCTGCTGCCTTCCGTTTTTTCCAGAATGCGAAAACGCCTCCTCCTGAAATCACGGCCTTTTGTGTAAACTTTTACACAAAGAGGGCAAAACAAGAGGGGATCAGCCATCATCCCTGTCTTCGCTATGCCGGTTCAGACAGCCCAGCAGATCCCCTGATCAGAAGATTATTTCCTGCTTATCCAGGAAACAGCGGTGAATAAGGGCCTTCATCCTTCAACCCCCTTAGAAGTGCATGATTTCAGGAGTGGAAGCGATATAAAAATTATAATGGAAACCTTTACATATTTACAGCACGTTTTGAAGGATTATGCCGGTTTGCACAAACCTGTTTCGATTAACAGGAAAAAGGCAGGCCAAAGACGGGTGCTCAGGTCTGCCTGGATTCTGCGGATATCTTTTGCTTTTGTTTGGCGTATGGAAGCTCAGGTACTGTTCCGTCAAAGAACAAGGAATGATGCTTAGCTCAGTTCAAACATGCCATTATACAGCTGGTAGTAAACACCTTTTCTGGCCATGAGTGCTTCATGGTTTCCGCGTTCAATAATCCGGCCCTGGTCCAGGACAACGATGCAGTCGGCATTGCGGACCGTGGAAAGCCGGTGGGCAATGACAAAGGTCGTCCGGCCGTCCATCAGCGATTTCATTCCTTTTTCAATCTGCTTTTCGGTACGGGTATCAATACTTGAAGTGGCCTCATCCAGCACAAGGACCGGCGGATTGGCTACAGCCGCCCTGGCAATGGACAGAAGCTGCCTCTGGCCCTGGGAAAGGCTGGAGCCATCACTGCTGATGCGGGTCTGGTAGCCTTCGGGCAGCCGGCGGATAAAGGAGTCCGCATTAGCCAGCTTCGCGGCTGCAATGCATTCTTCATCGCTGGCCTTCAGGTTTCCATAACGGATATTGTCGATGATGGTCCCGGCAAACAGGTGCGTATCCTGCAAAACCATCGCGAGCGAGCGGCGCAGATCATCCTTGGCAATCAGCCGGATGTCAATGCCGTCATACTGGATGCTGCCGGAATCAATTTCGTAAAACCGGTTGAGCAGATTGGTAATGGTCGTCTTTCCCGCGCCGGTTGAGCCGACCAAAGCGATGGTCTGGCCCGGTCTGGCATACAGGTTCAGATCATAAAGAATCTGCTTGCCCGGGACATAGGAAAAGTCAACGTTTTCAAAGTGCACATCACCCTGCAGCGGTACGTATTCAACCGAGCCGTCGCTTCTGGGATGCTTCCACACCCAGCCATCGGCGGGAATTGAACTTTCTGTCCATTTCCCGGTTTGTGGATCCTTGCGGCCGCAGGCCAGGGTGACTTTTCCTTCGTCGGTTTCCGGTTCCTGCTCCATGAACTCAAAAATCCGTCCGGCTCCAGATAAAGCAGAAAGAAGCATGGTCGCCTGCTGGACAAACTGGTTAATGGGGGCTGCTGCCTGGCGGACAAAAACGAGATAGCTGGCCAGTGATCCGACATCACTCTGGCCATTGAGTACCATATAACCGCCAAGAACCGCAACGATCGCATAGTTCATATACGAAAACGAGACGACGACCGGAACCATGGTCTGGGAGTAGGACAGAGCCCGTTCGGAAGCTTTTTCCAGTTTCTGGTCATAGTCCTCAAAATCTTTCATGCTCGCTTTTTCATGATTGAACACTTTGATTACCCGCAGTCCGGCAATCGCTTCTTCAACAAAGCCATTGAGTGCCCCGATATAGTGCTGCTGAGCGCTGAAGTAGCGGCGGCTGATTTTCGAGGCAATCAGGATATAGCCAATCATCAGCAGATAAAATGCCGCAACGATTAAAGACAGCTGCCAGTTCAGTACAAACAGAAGAATCAATGTTCCGGCGGCCTGGATAAAATTCTGGATAACCGAAGCAAAGGCATTATTCAATGCATCGGAGACGGTATCTACATCGCTGGTAAAGCGGGCCATCAGGTCCCCGTATTTTGTGGTGTCAAAAACTTTCAGCGGCAGGCTTTCCATTTTTTCAAACAGGTCAGCCCGGATTTCCCGGGTGACCTGCTGGGCGCCTTTGGCCATGATACGCGTATAGCCCCAGGCACAGAGAACCCCGCAAAAATAGATCACGCCCGTCAGGATCAGAAGGCCGGAAAGGGCAGAAAGGTTTTTGGCTGCCGCTGCATTGACAACCGGACGGATCATGTATGTGCCACCAAGATTGGCCATGCCGGAAATGCACACCAGGATGCCGACAAACAGGAATTCAAACTTATGGTTGCCCATATAGGAAAGCAGCTGGCGGAATGTCCGGGTACGGGTTTTCGAAGGGCTTTTTCCTTTTTTACTGCCCTGCAGGGCTGATGATTCACTGGCCATCATCCATTCCTCCTTTCTGCGATTCAAAGATTTCCCGATAAATCGGGCTGGTCTGCAGCAGCTGCTCATGGGTTCCAACCTGGGCAATTTTTCCGTTGTCCATGACGACAATCTGGTCACAGTGCCGTATAGATGAGATACGCTGCGCAATGATAATCTGCGTCAGATCCTTGATGGAAGCCAGGTTCTGGCGGATCCGGGCATCCGTTTTCGTATCGACAGCTGATGTTGAATCATCAAAGATCAGGATTTTCGGCTTTTTAAGCAGGGCTCTGGCAATACACAGGCGCTGTTTCTGGCCGCCGGATACATTGACCCCCTGCTGCCCCAGTTCCATATCCAGGCCGCCTGGAAAGCGTTCAACAAGCTCTCTGGCTCCAGCCATCTCAATGGCCTGCAGGATTTCATCATCCGAAGCATTCGGATTCCCCCATTTCAGGTTGTCGCGGACCGTGCCGGAAAACAGCACATTTTTCTGGAGAACCATGCCGATGCCATCCCGCAGTTTTTTCAGATCGAGATCCTTGATGTCTTCCTGCCCGACTTTGAGCGTTCCCGAGGACAGGTCATAAAGCCTGGGAATCAGCATGGCCAGTGAAGACTTGGCCGAGCCGGTGGCTCCGATAATTCCGGTACGGCTGCCGGAAGGAATCTTAAGCGTGATATCCGAAAGGACATCTTCTTTGGCCTCTTTTGAATACTTCATGCTGACATGATCAAATTCAATGGATCCATCCTTCAGGGCTTTGCCTTCTTTTGGCAGCTGCATGGTCGGTTTTTCATCAAACACTTCCTCAATGCGGCCAAGTGAAGCAAAAGAACGGGTCAGCAGCAGAAAGACATTGGACATCATGATAAATGAGTTCATGATCTGTAAAACATAGGAGAGAATTCCCGTCAGCTCGCCAACCTGGATCCTGCCGGCAATGATCATGGAGCTGCCGACAAATAACAGCAGGACAATGACGGTATACATGGAGCCCTGGAAGACCGGCAGGTTTAAAAAGGCATACCGGTTTGTCTTTTCATTCAAAGCCGCCAGCTCTTCGTTGACCTGGTCAAACCGCTCCACTTCATAGTCCTTGCGTACAAATGATTTAACCAGCCGTATCGCTGTCAGGTTCTCTTCCACAACACCATTCAGGACGTCGACTGCTTTCTGGATCAGGCGATACTGCGGGGCGACTTTCGAGACAATCCAGCACATCAGAAAAGCCATCACCGGAATGGCCCCGAAAAAAATCAGTGAAAGAGTCGGATTGATCGCCAGGCACATAATGATGCCCAAAACCAGCATCAATGGCCCGCGGGCAATCGGCCGGATGCCGCTGGTAATTGTATTCTGCAAAACAATCACGTCGCTGGTCATGCGGGTAATCAGGCCTGAAGATTCAAAATGATCGATGTTCTCAAACGAATAATTCTCGATCTTGTCAAATTCGGCCCGCCGGATTTTCTGGGCCGTGCGGGCGCTGGCTTTTGCGGCGCATTTGGCATACAGCAGGCCAAAGACAAACGAACCGGCGGCACACGCCAGCATCCATAAGCCCCGGTTAAAAAACACGGAAGTATCCCGTCTGGCAATGCCGACATCGATAATATCGGACATTAAAAACGGAATGATTACTTCAAAACAGGTTTCGATCGTTACAAAGACAAGCGAGAGGACAAACCAGCGCCTCAGCCCCTTCACCTGCTCAAAAACGGAAAACTTCAATCTTTCCACCGCCTTCTATTTTCCATCAGGCTGCACAGGCTGCACCTGACAATTTCTCACATTTTAATGCACCAGTCCGTCCGGAAAAAACAGAATGTCTAAAAAAATGCGAATCCTTCAAAGGCCGGTCCAGGCCTGACTTTGCCAGGTCTCTTCCCTGCTGCTCTTTTGCGTACCGCCGGCATGGACCCCATTGAAAACAGGCTGCTCAGCCGTTTTGGTCTCTGGGAATTTGAAGATCAGATACTGGAAAACGTCACGGATAAAGCAGAAAAGCCAAAGCCGGACTCAAACGGGGCCGCTTTTTTCCGGAGCGGATAAAAGTATAGTAATATCTACATTAGCGACTCATGCAGGATTTTCCTGCTGAGTTTTGGAGGTAAACAATGAGTTATCAGATTCCCAGAGGAACACAGGATCTATATGGAGAGGAAGTCTACAAATGGCAGCAGCTGGAAAAACTGCTCCGGCAGTTCTGCTACCTGTACAACTTCGATGAAATCCGTACACCGATCTTTGAGCATACCGATGTTTTCAAACGGGAAAACGACTCGAGCGACATGGTCAACAAGGAAATGTATACCTTTGTTCCGGCCAATTCGAATACATCTTTGACACTGCGCCCGGAAGGAACCGCAGGAGTAGTCCGCTCCTATGTTGAAAACAAAATGTTCTCAAACCCGGATCTTCCGGTTAAGCTTTACTATCTTGGGCCGATGCACCGTCATGAGCGTCCGCAAAAAGGCCGTCTGCGCATCTTCAACCAGTTTGGCATCGAATCTTTAGGCCTGAAAAGTCCTTATGCCGATGTGGAAGCCATGGTCATGGCCTATTCCATTTTAAAAAGCCTTGGCCTGGAACATATCACCATTCTTTTAAATACTCTTGGCGACGACCAGTCGCGCGCTGCCTACCGGGCCGCTTTAAAAGAATACTTTCTCCCATATGTAGAGGATCTTTGCGCCGACTGCAAGCGTCGCTATGAGCAGAACCCTTTGCGGCTTTTAGACTGCAAAGTCGATCATGACAAGGAATGCATGAAGAATGCTCCAAGCATGCAGGACTATCTCAATGCAGAAAGCCGCGAGTATTTTGAAACCGTCACCCGGCTGCTCGACGAAATGGAGATTCCCTACCGCGTCGATCCCGGCCTGGTGCGTGGCCTGGATTACTATACCCACACTGTTTTTGAGATTGTCAGTGAAGATGAAGCGATGGGCGCCCAGTCAACACTGCTGGCCGGCGGCCGCTATGATCATCTGATCCCCTATTTTGGCGGACCGGAACAGTCCGGCATTGGATGGGCTCTTGGTGAAGAGCGCCTGCTGCTGGCCCTGGAAGCTGAAGGCATTGACCTGGGGGAAAAGCCGGCCCTGGATGCTTATGTTATGGTGCTCAATCCCGAAGCCAGGGACTATGCCTTTGAAATCCTGACTGCGCTGCGTGCAAACGGATTTCGCTCGGACATGGATTTCATGCAGAAATCCTTTAAGGGCCAGTTCAAAGCTGCAGACCGGGCAAAGGCAAAATTCAGCCTGCTGATTGGCGAGGATGAACTGAACAGCCAGATGGTCACGGTCAAAAACAAGATAACACGGCAGCAGGAAACCGTTCCGGCTGACCAGCTGATTGATTATCTCGACCAGGCGTTCGGCGAAGACGAAGATGACCATGACCATGATCATCATCATGAAACTGGCGGACTGGAAGAGTAGCTTTGCAGGCAGCAGGCTGACGCTCTTTTTTGCCTTATGGTCAAAAGTCATTTGCCTGCGCAAAGAATAGTTTGCGCGCTATGATCGAAACCGGCCGGCCGTAATCCAACGCAGCAGCCTTATACCCTTCAGGCGGTACAGCAGTAAGGCAGATCAAGACTGAACCATCAGCTCCAGGGCAGAAATGACTGCCCCTGCCCCCCTGGCAAAAGGATTTGCCCTGGGCTGACTGAATGGCCGCCTGAAACTGGCCGGGCTGATCCCCGGCTTTTTGATCATTTAAGAAATACCGGAAGGAATACTCCGGGATACAGGAAAGGACTAACAATTTTTATGAACAGAAGCCATCATAATGGCGAGCTTCGCCTGGAACAGGAAGGCCAGCCAGTGGAACTGGCTGGCTGGGTAGCCAGAAAACGGAACTTCGGGGCGATGAATTTTATCGACCTGCGCGACCGCAGCGGAATTGTACAGCTGGTTTTTGATGAACGTTTTAATGACCAGCTCAAGGATGTCCGCCAGGAATATGTTCTGCATGTTAAAGGAACGGTCAAAGAGCGCAAGGACAAGAACCCGGCACTGGATACCGGGGACATCGAAGTCATTGTTGATGAAGTTGAGGTTGTCAACCCGGCCAAAGTGACGCCGCTGATCATTGCGGATGAAACCGATGCCCTGGAAGATACGCGCATGAAATACCGCTATCTCGATTTACGAAGACCATGCATGCAGCATAACCTGCTGATGCGGGCCCAGATTGTCCGTTCGCTGCGCGATTTTCTGGATCATCATGATTTTGTTGAAATTGAAACGCCGGTTCTTGGACGTTCCACTCCGGAAGGCGCCAGAGACTTCCTCGTGCCCAGCCGCGTTCATCCTGGTACCTTCTATGCCCTGCCGCAGTCTCCGCAGCTTTACAAGCAGCTGCTGATGATTTCCGGTTTTGAGCGCTACTACCAGTTTGCCCGCTGCTTCCGGGATGAAGATCTGCGTGCTGACCGCCAGACTGACTTTACCCAGCTGGATATCGAAACGTCCTTCCTGGATGAAAACCAGATCCTTTCCCTTTCGGAAGCCATGCTTAAAAAGATGATGAAAGATGTCAAGGGAATCGACATCCAGACACCGTTTTTGCGCATGAGCTGGGAGGATGCAATGAACCGCTATGGCTCGGACAAGCCGGATAACCGCTTTGGAATGGAACTGCAGGATTTTACCTCTCTTTTTACAGACTCCCAGTTTGTGCCGTTTAAAAATGCCCTGGAAGAAGGCGGCGTGATTAAGGGAATTACGGTCGAAGACTTTGCACCGTCCAACAAGGAAATCAAGAAGCTGACCGCTGACGCCCGCAAAAACGGAGCCAATGGCCTGGTTGTTCTCAAATACAAAGACAATGCCTTCACAGGCTCCGCTGTAAAATCATTAAGCGAAGCCGAGCTCGATGCGCTGGCCAAAGCCTCCGGTATTAAAGAGGGCGGCAGCATCCTGATCGTTTCTGACAAATGGCTGAAAGCCTGCAACGCCCTGGGCGCGCTGCGCACTAATATCGCTTCGGAAAAAGGCCTGAAGAAGAAAGATGAATTCTCCTTTTTATGGGTTGTCGATTTTCCGATGTTTGACTGGAGCGAAACGGAAAACCGCTGGGTCAGCGAGCATCATCCCTTTACCATGCCCAAGCGCGAAGACATCCCATTGCTGGATACCGATCCAGGCAAAGTAAAAACCAATGCTTATGACTGCGTGCTCAACGGCTATGAACTTGGCGGCGGATCGCTGCGAATTTACGAGCAGGATCTGCAGGACAAGATCTTTGAAGTGCTTGGCTTTACGCCGGAACAGACTAAGCAGAAATTTGGCTTCTTTATTGATGCCTTCCAGTATGGAACACCTCCTCATGGCGGGCTGGCCTTCGGTCTTGACCGGATTGCCATGATTCTGGCTGGTGCAGACTCCATCCGTGATGTGATTGCCTTCCCGAAAAACGCTTCGTCCAGAGACCCGATGTCCGATGCCCCAAATACAGTCGATGCTTTGCAGCTCGATGAACTGGATTTGGCTGTCAATGTCGAACCGGCTCAGCGCATGCTTTTTGAATCCTTCAAAGCTGGTAAAGTTCCCGTTACCCTTTCGGATGGAACGGTGGAAGAAGTCTCGCTTGACGAAATCCGCCAGTGGAAAGAATCCCAGAAATAGTCTTTTCTGGCCTGTATTTTAATGGCTGACTCGGATGGTCAGCTTCATCTGGCAAATGCCGGTAAAAGATAAGAATTAGAAACGATAGCAGCAAAAGTCCTCTGGCTTCTGCTGCTATTTTCTTTCTCCTGCCGGCGTTTTTCGTTTTCCGGCTTTCTCTTTGCCTGGCTGGCAACAAAAAAAACCGCAAAGCAGAGAGACTGCTTTGCGGTAAAAGGTGAAAACGATTTAAAGCCGTGCGCTTACTGCTTTTCTTCTGGAATTTCTGCCATCTGCGGATGATCTGAAGAATCAGACGGGATATCCTGCTCTTCACCGGTTGCCTGTTCCTCCTTTAAGGCTGCGCTTTTTTGCCCTGCCTTGTCATCATCATGTCTTGATGACGGAATGGGATCAGGCAGAAAATCGGTCTGCGACAGAATTTCATAGGGAGTGCCAAGCATTTTTCTTGGCGAAACGGGCTTGAGCCATTTTTTCAGGGCAGTCTGCATCTGCGACAGAGCCGGTTTTAAAATCCGCTCAAATTCGGCATTCTGCTCCTTCAGCAGGCCATTTTCTTCGCTCAGCAGCTCATTCTTGCGCTCCAGATCCTCCAGACGCAGCTCGAGCAGAAAAGATTTCTTCTTTTCCTGTTCCAGTTCCGCCTGCAGACTTGTGACGTACTCTTCATTGACCATTGCCGGTTTCATCTTCGGCTTGCGGCCTCGCTTGCCGGTTGGAACAATTTCACCTGTTTTCGGATCAATCTTGCCAATGAGTCTTCTTTTTGCACGGGACTGCTTTTTTTCCTTGTCCCAGACACTGATGGATTCAAAGACATAGGTTGTTCCTGTCTTCTTTTGATATTCCTTAATAATTGCCATGTGTAATCCTCGATTGATCTCGTTTTAGACAACCCTTACTATAGTGTATTCTTACATTAATTCAAATGAAGTTTTGCGATTTTTGACCAGTTAACCAATTATTTATAAAGATCTTCCCGTTTTTTACAGTCCTCCTGCCGGATAAAACTGGAAAGTGAGCTTTATTTATGGCCGTGAACACAACTCTTCATAAACATAATACGTGGAAAATGCCGTCGTGAACCAGATCAGGCTCTTTCATGATTAAGTTCATTCTACTCGATTGCAGGCAATAAAAAAATGGGAGTCAGCTATTTGCTCTCCCATTTTTACTGTGGCCATAATAGTTCTTCATGAATTCATTTTTATACTCTTCAAACCGGCCCTCCAGTATGGCCTGCCGGATCTCTTCTGTCAGACGCAAAGTAAAGCGCAGATTGTGGATGCTGGCCAGGTTGAAATAGCGGGCGCGTTCCTGCGGATCCGGGCTTTTTAAGAGTTTGCGCAGCGCATTCCGGGTCCAGCCGGCTTTACAGGTTGGGCAGTCGCAGCCTTCATCCAGCAGTTCCATACTGCCATCATATTTTTCAATATTGATATAGCCGTATTTTGTATAAATTCTGCCGTGCCGGGCTTCACGGGTCGGGGCCACACAGTCAAAGGTATCGGCTCCCATTTCCGTCCCGATCAGGATATCATCCGGCCGCGAAAGTCCGAGCAGGTGTCTTGGCTTTCCATCAGGAAGCTCTTCATTGCACCAGCGCAGAATATCGCCCAAATCGCTTTTCAAAAACGCACCCCCAAGGCCATAGCCGTCAAAATCCATTGCTCCCAGCTTTCTGGCTGTCGAGCGGCGTAAATCCTCCCAGCGGCCGCCCTGGAGCACGCCATAAAGCGACTGGCGATAGCCCAGATCATCCCGGTGCTTTTTGTGCTCGTCCAGCGAGATCTGTGCCCAGCGCTCCGTTCTGGCCAGGGCTTCCTTGTTATATTCGTACGTATCTGCCAGCGAAGTCAGTTCATCAAAGGCCATATGAATATCAGCCCCAATCCGGTTCTGGATATCCATCGATTCCTTCGGCCCAATAAAATCATCCTGGTCCGTAAACGGATCATGGAAATGAATTCCATCTTCGCTCACCAGGGCCAGACGCTCTTTTTTCGGGGCATTGACAACTTCCTTTTCCCGCTCCATGGATACGACTTTGCCAATCCCGCTGCCCAGCGACATGACCTGGAATCCGCCCGAATCAGTCAGGGTCGGTCCATTCCAGCCGGACCAGGCGGCCAGGCCGCCCTGGGCGGCAATTTCAGGCGAGACGTTGCGCAGATGGTAGCCGTTGGACAGCATCGCCTGGGCCCCGGTGCTTTTCAGATCGTCCATGCTTAAAAACCGGACTTCGCCATGGGTTCCCACACACATAAAAGCCGGTGTCCGGATATCACCATGCGGAGTGTGAATGATACCCGCCCGGCCCAGGGCTCCGGGAATCCGGGCTTCGATCTCAAAGCTTAATCCTTCCGGCTCGTTTTTGCTGCTTTTATCGGCCAGAGCGCATTGCGCCTGGATATCGTCTGCCGCATTTTTACGGTTTTCATCCTGCCTTGCAGGTTCATCCATTGCACCCGGATTCAATGGTGCTTCATCAGGATCCTGATCCTTTATCGAAGATGGCTGAAGTTTCTGCTCGTCCATATAGAATACTCATCTCCTTTTTTACTGTTTCTTCTTAAACTGCTTCTATTGAACTTCTTTGCTGCACGCATCCGAGGGCGTTTAGTCTGCCATAAGGTTGATCGCCTGAAGGTCAGCAGCCGGTACAGGAAATCATCACTGGCGGGCCAGACCAGCTTTCAGCTTTTTTTCAATCCAGGCTTCCAGCGGTGAAAGAATCAGTTCCAGCCCCATCCCCAAAAGATAGGCGAATACGGCCTGGGCCAGGAATTCTGAGAAGGAAAGAACGCCCAGAAACGCAATGGTTTCAAAAACCGCTGTGTCGACGATATGGGCGAACACCGAAGAGCCAAGCGCCCTGGCAATGAAGCTTCTGGCAAAAAGAGAATCGGACTGCTTCATCCGGATAAACAGGGTGTTGTTCAGCAGGTTGCTGGTCAAATATCCGCAAAGACTTCCCAGAATGATCCGCGGCGAAAAGCCAAGAACCATGGCATAAGCTTCCTGCATCGTCCAGCCAGGATAAGGCGGCAGGGCGATGACGATATAAAACACCGCTACGGCAATCAGGTTAATCAGAAATCCTGACAGAATGACATTGCGGGCATTTGTTTTCCCAAAAATCTCGATAATCAGATCCCCCAGGATGTAGGTCAGCGGAAAAAGAACCAGGCCTCCGTCGACTGCAATTCCCCACAGGTTCCACAGCTTGATGGCTGCCAGGTTGGATATCAGCAAAGTGCCGGCGGAAAGGCTGGTAAAGTAAATCAGCAGCCGGATTTTCTTTTGATCGGCCAGAAGAAGTGCTGATGATTCTTCTGTTTGTTCTGTTTCTATACTTGTTCTCATAAGCATTAGTATAGCTTGCTTTTGGCCAGGGTTTCCCTTTGAAAGCGGTACACTGAAGGCCTGGTTTTGCCTGTTCCTGGCTGTTTTGCAAAAAAGCCGTCCATCAGGACGGCGGGTAAGCCACTATGCCGGCTTTGGCCTGCTCATGAGGCTTAATCAGGCAATAAATGAACTTGGATCAGGCAATGAGTAAACTCAAGTATTGCACCGGTAATTAAAGATTTGCGGTCTTACTCGGCCAGCAGGCTGGCTACCTTGCGGGTATAGGCTGCCGGATCCTTGATCGCAAAGCCTTCAATCATGCAGGCCTGGTCATACAGGATTTCGGCAATATCTTTTACTTTTTCCTTATCCGTAGCAAATTCAGCACGCAGCCTGGCCCAGATGCGGTTTTGCGGATTGATTTCCAGAATCCGGGAAGCCTGAATTCCCTCCACTGGTTTCTGGCCGGACTGTTCAGCCATCAGGTTAAACATCTTCTCCATCTCAAAAGACAGCCCGTCACCGGCTACCAGCAGGACCGGATCGTCCACCAGGCGGTTTGACAGCCGGACTTCGCTGACTTCCGGCAGCACAGATTTCATGTAGTCAAGCAGGTCCTTGTTTTCTTCATTCTGCTCCTGGAGAGCTTTCTTTTCTTCTTCGCTGTCCAGATCCAGATCTCCCTGGGAGGCATTGCGGAATGAATGATCCTTATAGCTGCCAATGGCCTGCAAGACAAACTCATCGATCTCATCGGTTAAATAAAGCATCGGGATATTGCGGGCTTTCAGCTTTGCGGCTGCCGGCTGGCTTGCCATTGCTTTCGGATCGCTTCCGGACAGGTAATAGATTTCTTTTGCATCGGCTGGCAGTCCTTCTACAAATCTGGCAAGGCTTACCATCTGGTCGGACTGGGAGGTGTAGAACAGAAGCAGATCCTGCAGTTTGTCCTTGTTGGCTCCCATCGAATTGTAAATACCAAACTTGATATCGAGGCCAAAATTTTTCCAGAAGGTTTCGTATTTTTCCGGATCTTTTTTCATCAGGGATGCCAGCTCAGCCAGCACCTTCTTTTCAATCCGGTTTTTAATCAGCTGCAGATGGCGGTCATGCTGGAGCATTTCCCGCGAAATGTTCAGGGAAAGATCCTGGGAATCCACAAGTCCTTTGACAAAGCGCAAATAGTCCGGAAGCAGGCTTTCGTTATTGTTTTCAATCAGAACGTCGCGGGAATACAGCTGCAGCCCCGGTTTGTATTCCCGGGAGTAGAAGTTTTCCGGACGTCTGGCCGGGATGAACAGCAGAGCACTAAAGGATACATTTCCTTCTACATTGAAGAAAATCGTATCGAGCGGCTTGGTGAAATCATAAAAATGATCCTGGTAGAAGCGGTCGAACTCCTCCTGGGAAATACCGCTTTTATCGCGTTTCCAGAGCGGGACCATCGAATTCACCGTCTGCAGTTCCTTCACGCTTTCATATTCCGGCGTTTCCTGGTCTTTTGTCGATTCAATCATCTTCTGTGTTTCGATGGTCATCTGAATCGGGTAGCGGATGTAGTCCGAGTATTTCTTGACCAGTTCGCGAATCTGCCACGAATCGAGGTATTGGGAATACGTATCCATGTCATCATCCGCTTTAAGCTTCAGGATCACTGTTGTACCGTGATCAGGCCTGCTGCCGCTTTCCAGGGTATAGCCCTGGCTGCCGTCTGAAACCCACTTCCAGGCTTCGCTCTGGCCGGCTTTTCTTGAGATGACAGTCACTTCGCTGCTGACCATGAACGCCGCATAAAATCCGACTCCAAACTGGCCGATAATATCGACATCCTGCTTGCCGGCTTCTTCCTGTTTTTTAAGCTGTTCCTTAAAAGCCAGCGAACCGGATTTGGCAATTGTTCCCAGATTTTCTTCCAGTTCGTCATGGTCCATGCCAATTCCGTTATCTGAAAGTGTCAGTGTCCGGTTTTCCTGGTCCAGGTCGATCGTAATGGCCAGGTTTTCAGGTGTCTGGCCATGTTCCAGAGCATACAGGTAATATTTATCAATCGCATCGGATGCGTTCGAAATCAGCTCCCGCAAAAAGATTTCCTTGTGTGTATAAATCGAGTTGATCATCAGATCCAGCAGGCGTTCAGATTCCGCCTGAAATTTCTTTTGTTCAGCCATGAATGTCCTCCTGATTAGCACTTAAACATATTAACTGCTAACACTATAGTTCCCGGCTGGTCTCTTTTCAAGCCGCAGGCTTAATTTGAATTATTTTCGTGACCGGCTATCGCATGCTTATGAAAAAACTCCAGCCGTTCTCCCTGAATATTTTCCTTTTGCCTCACAGCCGGAAAAAATACAGCCAGAATGGCAGTGAGGATATAGGAAGACAGAAAGAACCGCTAAAATAAAATCGATAAGAAGCCGTATAATTCCCTGCCATGCTTTCTGGATATCCAGAGGCCTGATCAGCACATCAGGGATGGAACAGTCCAAAGCCAGTCTGGGAATGATGGCTGGAGAGGAAAAACTATGATTCGCTTACTGGAACAGAGACCGGATGGAATCTGTACTTATGAAATGGAAAATGATGATCTCAAGGTGATCGTTTCCAGCTATGGGGTTACCCTGATGGAAATCGACATGAAAGAACCCGATGGAAGCATGGAAAATGTCATTCTCGGCTATCCGTCCATCGAGGATTACATGGCCAAAAGCGGCACCTATTTTGGTGCTGTCGTTGGCCGGACCAGCAACCGCCTGGCTAATGGAAAATTTGTTCTCAATGGCAAGGAATACAATCTGGCCATCAACAATGGCCCCAACTCACTGCATGGCGGCAATGACGGCTTTTCTTACCGGAATTTTGAGTCCCGGATCGATGGCGACCGACTGATTTTTACTTATGTTTCCAAAGATATGGAAGAAGGCTACCCAGGCGAGCTGAAACTGACCGTCTCGCTGATGCTCGAAAGAAATGAGCTGAAAATTGCCTATGATGCGATTTCTGATCAGGATACCTTATGTGCCCTGACGCATCACACCTATTTTAACCTCAATCCAGATGCCGATATTTCGAATCAGCTGCTTCAAATCGGAGCCTGGCGCCATGGACTGATTGATGAAAACGTCCTGTTTACCGGGCAGTTTCGCGAGATGGAAAACACTCCGCTGGATTTTCGCCAGTTTGCGCCCATCAGCCAGGGCTTTGATGAAACCGATGTCCAGATTCGAAACGCCAAAGGAATCGACCACCATTTTGTGATTGAAAAAGGACAGACACCGCTGACTTTGAAGGATCCGGCCTCCGGACGCATGCTGGAAGTAGAAACGACGATGCCGGGCCTGCAGGTTTATTCCGGCAACTATCTTGAACAGTGCAATGGACGCAACGGGCGCAGTTATGGCCAGCACTGGGGCCTGGCTGTCGAGCCGCAGTATGTTCCAGATTCCATTCATACCCAGGAACATCCCGATGCCCTGCTTAAAGCCGGCCAGCCGCTCCATGAAGAGATCGTTTATCGTTTTACAAAAGAAAGCTGAATACCGTTTATGATTCTGTGACGGTTTTTGCGGATATTGGTCAAGAAGCCGCGAAGAAAAGGAATCAGGAAAATAAGCAATTGGGGAATCCAGTCCGGCCGGACTGGATTCCCCAATTTTTTATTCAATAATTTTTGTGAACTGCTTCAGTATTGTACCGGTGCAGGTCAGACTCTTTGTAAAAGGAGAAATCTTGCTTGAACACTACTGCCGCCAGGCTTTGCCCAAAGGCGCCTTTACTGCAGGTACAGGATGGGCACCGGTTTTGAATCATTCCTTTTCGGTTTCCGGTTTTGGCTGAACATCCAGGCCGGATTCCGCTTCTGGTTCAGGCAGGCTGTCGACGGCTTCAACCGGAGTACTGGCAGCAGCCGGAACTTCAGGCTCAACCTGCGGTGCTGTATCGTTTTCCGGCTGCCCGTGCAGATCCACAGCTTCTGTCTGACTGGACGATGGAATGTCTTCGCTTTCTGGTGCGAGACTGGAAAGCTGGTCATTCGATTCGAACAGAGCCTCTTCTTTCTGGCTGTTCTGGCCTTGATCAACAGCAGCAGCGACATCCTCCTGGCGGGCAAACGGGTCCTGCGGGAAAGTCATGAAGAATGAGAAGCGATGACTGTTGCCGGCATGAATGCGATGCCGCAAATCCACCCGTGATCCCCAGGAGTCGACACCGCCTACACCCATATGCTCCGCGGCAATCCGTACAAAAGTTCCTTCTGCCATTGGCAGGTCTTCCTGATGGGAAGCATTCTGCAGGACATCGAAGGAATATGGCAGGACGCTCGCTTCAAAGGGGCTGACCAGTTTAGAAAAGCGCAGACACTGGGCATCGGAATTAAACAGTTCAATCCAGCGCACCCCCGTGTGATTGCCGCTCTCCTGCGGCCTCAAATACGGCTGCAGGCTCGACTTTGCATCGGATTCATACACATCGAGTCTTGCCCCTTCCATGCGGTCGGTATAGTTTTCCATCGGACCGTTTCCATAAAAAACGAAACGGTCGCAGTGGGCGGGCAGTTCAAACTGGACGCCAAAAACAGGCAGATCCGGAAGCATGCGGCAAGGCTCCATGGAAAAGTCTACACCGATCGTTCCCGGTGCAGCTATTGTATACGAAAGGGTGCAGCGAAGCGCCGAAGGAGCGGGATAGGGCAGTTCATACTGATAGCTCAGGGTATGAAAGAGCCCTTTAGGATCCGAAATCAGTGAAAAACTGCGGACTCTGGCAAACAAAGATGCTCCATACCAGTAGCTGCTTTCCAGATCAAAGCGGCATCCCAGTTCATTGTCGGTATAGGCATGTGCAAAAACCGGCCGGGGCATGCTCTGGAGCCACTCTTTGCCTTGATGGCGCAGCGACACCAGGCCTTTATCATTGAACAGCGCTTCAAAACCGGCTGTTTTAAACCCGATATTTTCGCGTCCCTGAATCATCTGCACCGGCTCGCTGACTGAAGCATAATAGTCGGTTTTTCCTGTGATCGTCTGCCCAAAGGCCACCATATCACCTGCCCGTCTGGCTTTGTCGTGATCGCGCAGCAGCGCATAGACAGTGCAGACGCTTTCCTGCTTTGTCTGTTTCCAGTCCACGGGAAAGTGGGCATATTCGCCGGCAGCCAGGTCGACATCAATTTCCCCTTCCAGAATGGGGGTATTCTCCATTTTCTGCTCATAGAAAAAGCGGTAGGACGAAGTATCTATAAACAGGTTGCCATTCAGGATCTGGACCCCGGTTTTATCCGGCACAATCCGGATGGGCGAGTAGAGGGCCTTGACTTCCTGGACTTTTGCGGACGGCTGCCGGTCTGCAAAAAGAAGACCATCCCCGCTGAAATTGCCGGAGTTTGGCTGATCGCCGAAATCGCCTCCATAGCCAAGGACTTTCTGGCCATCTTTGTGGTATTCAATCGCCTGGTCGATCAGATCCCAGATAAAGCCGCCCTGATAGTGCGGATAACGTTCCAGCTGAATATACCGGTACATTCCGCCCAGCGAATTGCCCATGGCATGCATGTATTCACAAAGGATGACCGGGCGGTCCGGATGGTTTTCCAGGATCTGTTCCAGTTCTTCTACCGGTGCGTACATTCTTGAATAAACATCAGAACACTCTTTGTAGTCCGGATCATTCCAGGCTCCTTCATAATGAATAATCCGGTGCGGATCCTGCAGACGCAGCCAGGCTGCTTCCTCGAGCAGATTGTCTCCAGAAGAGCTTTCGTTGCCCAGCGACCAGAACAGGATGGAGGGATGATTCTTGTCCCTTTCCAGCATGGACCGGGCCCGGTCAATCAGCGCATCCCGCCATATGGGCAGGCTTGCCGGCAGCGGGCTGGCTTCCAGATTGTCAAAGCTGGACGTCCATGTTCCATGCGTTTCCAGGTTGACCTCATCCATGACATAAATTCCATATTCATCGCACAGGTCGTAGAATTCTTCCTGGTTTGGATAGTGAGAAGTCCGGATCGCATTAATATTGTTCTGCTTGCAGAATTCAATATCGCTGACCATTTCCTTGCGGCCAATCGCCCGGCCTTTTTCCGGCGAGAATTCGTGCCGGTTCACGCCATGAAGCATCAGTCTTTTCCCGTTGAGCCGTAAAATTCCATCGACAATCTCAATCTGCCGGATTCCGATTTTCTGGGTTACGATCTCTGCCGTCAGCGACTGTTCATCGAGCAGCCGGATTTCAAGCGTGTAAAGATCCGGCTTTTCGGCTGACCACAGCCTGGCCTGTTCAATTTCAAGCTCGAGATCCCTTAGATCCGTCTTCTGCCGAAGCAGAATTTCACCATCCGGATCCCGTAAAGTCAGCTCAAATTCGCTGGCCCCCTGGTCAAAGAGCTGAACGCGAATCAGGCCATCTTCAAAATCGTCGGACAGTGTCGTTGTAATTTTCAGATCATCCAGGTGAATATTGCGGAATGCTTTCAGTTTTACCGGACGGAAAATCCCGGAAAAGCGGAAAAAGTCCTGGTCTTCCAGCCAGGAGCCGGCGTGGAACTGGTAGACCGCAACCCGCAGCTCATTGCCCTTTTCTTTTACCAGCCCGGTGACGTCAAATGCCGAAGGCGTAAACGAATCGGTTGAATACCCGACAAATTCGCCATTGAGCCAGACATAAAAAGCGCTTTCCACTCCTTCAAAAACCAGTTGAATATTCTCCCTTTCCAGCTTTGGATCCAGGTCAAATGAATGGCGGTAAATAGCCTGCAGATTGTTTTGCGGTGCTGTTCCCTGTTTCACATCTTCCTTGCCATCCCATGGATAGGCTGTATTTGTATACTGGATCTGTCCATATCCGGCCAGCTGCAAGTGGGATGGTACCTCAATGGGTTCCCATCTCGCATCATTATCCGGTATCTTTTCGGGCGGTATGCTCCAGTCCGGCTGATCACTGACCTGGACCTGCCACAGCCCATCAAGGCTTTGAACCGCTCTGGTATCGGGCAGCTGCCTTTTGATCGATGCTTTGGGATCGAGCCGTTTAACCTGAATCGTCCTTGGCTCATTCAGCCATTTCAGGTCGGCCTGATGATTGTTTCTCATTTCCCCTGTCCCCCTGTTCGTCAAAGCCTGGCCGCTATCCTGTAAAAGAAAAGGCCGGCTTATCCTTTGTAAAGAAACTTGCTGAAATCCATTTTAGCAGTATGAATCCTGCCTGTCCTGCCTCCTGTTGGAAATCAGCCCACCGCCCTCTCCCTCATCCAGGCCGAGCGTTTAACCAGACTGACAGCAGTTAAATGAAAATGCAATCTTATTCTCAATCCGATCCATCTAAACCTGCCGCATCCGTTTTGAAGATATTCAGCCAGCTAGTCAGCATCCAAATAAACTGAGCCGGCTTTTTTCAGGCAAGACAAGCGGCCCGCTTAAAAACAGAAAATTACAGATCTGATTGATTGTTTGTCTGTTTCGTTTTGCTTTATAGGCCAGGACAAAAAAAGCCATCCAGATTCATCAGCCTGTCCCTGCTTAATTGATCAATAAACTGGCGGGAAAATTGAACAGGAATGCTCAGGACGAAAGGCTGGCGAGTGTCTGGATGGTTTTTATTGAAGTGTGTCCTTTGATTTCAAAGCGAATTGTAAAGCAGAAAGTGCAGTCACTTTCATTCATAGCGGCAGAAAACTGATGACAGCTTCGAAATCGCGGGATTTTGTGTCAGCATGGAGGCTGATTCCTTCTTAAAGAATTGCTTTTTTAAAACGAAATGCTTCTTTTCACACCAGCAGCAGCGATCCTCTGTTTTGCATCCGTGCCATCCGGAAAAAGCAGACCCTTTTCCCATGTGCTTTTGCCATCTTCCAGGCTTGTCTGAACCTGTGCCGTGCAGAAAATCAGATGGCCTGAATCCGCTTTTCGGAATAATGAAGACGGGCCGGAAATGCGGGCTGAAATTCCAAATCAGGCAGCGGACTTCATTTTCTGGGTGTTTAATTGTATCAGTCGCGGGTTGCCGGTGGTGATCCTTATTTTCTCCTTGGTTTTTACCTCCTATCAACGAAAATATATACGCGCCTGTATTTATCGACAACACTTGCAGAGTTTTTATCAAATACGTTTCTCAATCTGAAAATTCCGGCGGTTTTTATGGCTCTAACGGTCGTTATTCCGGCCTGAACGGTATCGAAAGAAATAATTGCTCAGATATTTTTTCAAAAGTACTATATTTTCGAACTGTTTTTTTCATTGATTGAATAAAATCAGAAGATCTTCTCTTTTTTAAAAGGAAAATTCTGAAAAACTGATACACTATTGTCTCATATCTGGAGTGACAGTCGAAAGGAGGCTTTTTGATGAAAAATGCAATCAAACAGCTGGAAACTTATCTTCCGCATGCTTCTGCCACTGAAGCCCAGGTTATTGAATTCATATTGCGCAAGCCCCAGGAAGTTCTTGAAATGAATCTGCGGCAGCTTTCCAGAATCAGTTATGCATCGATGGCGACACTGGTCAGGATCTTCCAGAAAGTCGGCTTTTCCGGCTTCAAGGAATTCAAGGTCGCCCTTTCGGCAGAACTTGGCTACTCCCGGAAACTGACCGAAACGCTGATTGACCAGACGGCTTCCCCGGTTCTCTCGCCTGGTGCCATGTCCCGGCAGTATCTCAGCGCGCTGGAACTGACGTTCAACCAGATCAATCCGGAAATCTTTGACAAGCTGGCCCAGATGATTATCAGCTGCGATACCATTCATCTTTATGGTGCCGGTATTTCTTATATTGTGATGGAAGATTTCATGCTGAAACTCGTCCTGGTCAAAAAAGCCAGTGTCCTGTTTCACGATATCCATTTGCAGATCGTTGATTCATACAATATAAAGCCGGGAACCCTCTGCTTTATCACATCGGCTTCCGGCCAGACCAAGGAAGTCCTGCAGATCGCTGAAAATATCAAGCAAAATCACGGGATCCTGATCACCCTCACGCAGCAGACCAATAACGAGGTCGCTCAGTATGCCGATTACAATCTATACATCCCAAGACTCAAGGATGTTGACCGCTATGGGGTAGGCAGCGGCAGAATCTGTCTGCTCGCTGTGATGGATGTCCTGTACAACCGGATTCTGGACCTGGCCCATGTTCCGGATGAATTTCATAACCTGGTCAGTGATGATGAATACCTGGCCAAGAAACCGTATCCGGAAGATTTCATGCAGGAACCAGAACTCTATGACGACCTGGATGAAAGCTTCTTCTCCTGACTAGAGCTGGATGCCTAAGCCAGTATCGCTTTTCTTCCAGGCCAAGGCCAGCCAGTTCAGGCCAGAGTGCAACACCTGCAAAGCCGGGCAATTCCTGCTCAAGCCATCCTTCAGGCAAAGAGTAAAGAAAAAGAAGAAGATCAGCAAAAGACAGGAAGGAAAGGCAGATAGTCCTTTCCTTCTTTTTTTGCGCTTGTTTTAGAAAGGGCTCAAGGCCAGGTTCGAAAACCGGAATTCTTGAACGTAAGTACTCTATATTTGACGGGATTCAGTCCTCCAGTAAATTCTTGTAGTCTGT
>Ash_p2__coassemble_839_pt1 | contig 44614 bp, 36 predicted proteins | sample Ash_p2__metabat2_high_PE_029 | metagenome-assembled genome bin Ash_p2
GTCTGTTTTAGAAACAAGACTGGACTTATCGTCCGTTTGGGTGGGGAGGTTCACCGCTGATGTCTATTGGCTTTTCTGAAGACAGGCCCGTTTGAGCAGACTCGACTAGCAGGACTCCTTGCGCTTCTGGTCAGCAGCCTGAATGAGGGCTTCGAAAATAGCCAGCTGCTTTGGATTTTCTGTGAGAAATTCCGGGTGCCATTGAATCCCCCAGACAAAAGTGTAATCTGGATGATAAATCGCTTCCACCAGGCCGTCTGATGCATGAGCCATGACGCGCAGCTCACTGGCACATTCCTTTACTCCCTGGTGGTGCAGGGAATTGACGGGAAGCAGCGTTGTTTTCAGGACTCGATAGAGCGGGGAAGCCGGATCAATCTGGTCCATATGGGACGGAGTTTCAAAAGGTTCTTTCTGCCAGTGGACCAGGCTGTCTTTGCGCTGATCCAGAATATCCTGATAGAGCGTTCCATGAAAATAGACATTGATAAACTGCATGCCCCGGCAAATGCCAAGAACAGGCTTATTCTTGGCCAGAATGGATTTCATCAGGCTCAGTTCCATTTTTTCGCGGTTGACGACACAGTTTCGGGTGCATGGCAATGGCTTTTCGCCATAGAGCGATGGCGAAAGGTCCGCACCGCCGGTAAACAGAAAGCCATCATACAGGTCGGTAATCTGGTCAATATCTTCCGCTTCATCGGTCAAAGGCAAAATGAAGGCCAGTCCGCCGGCTTTCTGGATGGCCCGGGCATATTGCGGGCGCAAAAAGCATTGCTTTTTTACCGGGTCATAAGCCGGAACCATTCCGATGACAGGTCTTTTTATCAAAGTCTCCATCTCCTTTTTAATTCTCTCTGATTACTCTGTTTTATTCTGTTTTGCTCGTATTCTTTGCAAAGCGCAAGCTTCAATTGTGCCGGCGGGGCGGAGGGCTTTTTCCATATAGTCTTTCATGATGGATAAGCGCAGCTGATCCAGCTTTTTTTGATCAGCTTTCTCTGGCAGCCGGCTTGTTTTACAGGCGGCAATAATCTCTTCATTCAATGTCTGCAGCCGGCTTAGATATTCGAGGTTCAAATGCAGCTTATTACCACCAGCTGAAAAGAAGAAGTCGTTTCGGCCGGATTCATTACTGACCGGTCCGCTCTGGACTCCGGATTTTTCTTCGAGCCGAAAAGGAGGGATCCATTCTGGATTCCAGGTGGAAAAGGTACCGGTTTTTAAGGCCTGGTCCAGCTGAGTGAGCAGGCGCTCGATGTGGGAGGTGTGCTTTTCGATTTTATGCAGCTCTGTCTTTTCTGACCTGGTACTGAGATCCGCCTGCTCCATCATCCGGCCAAGCTGTTTCCAGCTGCTGCAGGCATAGCCAAGATAAGCATCGACCATGCGTTTTGACAGGAAGAGTTCGCGGTTTTCCAGAAGCGCTTTTCCTGCCTGGTCAGCATATAGAACATGTTCAGGTTTTACAAACAGCCACTCCAGAACATTGGGATTGCCGGCTGCAGCCAGGCGGAAATACTTGGCCAGTGAAAACAGCACCAGATCTTCCTGTCCGGCAAACTCGAGAGTTTCTTCTTTCTGTTCCAGAAGAATCTGGCTGGGAGAAGGCAGGTAAATCCCTCTTAAATCAAGATCGCTTTCTTCTGTATTGCGGCCATAGGCTCTTGAACCGGCCAGCACCAGCAAAACCAGCTGCTTCTGGTCCAGTCTCTTTGCAGGCGTCTTGCCTGTTTCTGAGGAAGACTCTTCATTCTGGGTCCTGGATTCAGGTTTTTGTGGTGAATGAATCCCTTCTGCAGACTCAGCGGGCTCTGGGCTGATCCCCTGGCTTTGGGAAACCTGGCTGGAAAAGAGCGAAAGCGGACTGGTTTGCCAGTATTCCTTTTCCAGACATACTTTCTGTTCCAGGCTGTCGGCCAGATCTTCCGGCAGAGTAAATGCCTGGCTGCCCTGTTTGGGCTGGTTCTGGCTGCTATTGTCCGTCTTTTGAGTCATTGGTTTCATTCAACGGATTTGCACCGGTATTTTCTGATTCAGGCTGTTTTGTTTCCGGCCCGGCTTTTCCCGGCAGATGAACCGGAATGTGGTCCTGTGGTACAGATTCCTGTTTTAAGACATCCTGGGCATCCTTTTCAGCCTGAGCATTTTGATCAAGCTCGAGGCGCAGGTGGTTTTTAAAGGACGTCTCCAGCAGTTTGCGGCCTTTGGCTTTGAGCAGGTCCTCTTCGTCGAGTTCGCCAATCAGCACAGACTGGCAGACATCGCTGTACGCTTTGCCTAAAGCAGCCGTTAATGCTGCACCGGTCGTTCCGCAGATCGCCGCTCCGCCAACCGTACCGATGCCTGGAATCAGCTTGAACAGGGAAGAAGTAATCGTCTTGCCAAGAACGGTCGTTCCAGATACGCCAAGCACAGTGAAGACCAGCGATTTGAGGCCGCTTTTTTTCATGTTGAGACCATAGACATCGCTCAGTTTGGCAATCATTGCCACCTGCTGGGCAATTAAAAGCGGGGTATCGGCCAAAGGAAGGGGAATCGCTCCTGTCGCGCCGGTACTGAGCGTAAAGCCAAGAATCACCTTATTGGCCTGTGCCTTTTTGATCTCCAGTTCGCTGAGTTCTTCCTCTTCAAGAATATCGACCACAACAGGCAGGAAGCTCTGTTCGTCCAGATTGTCTTCATCCTTCTGAACTTGCGCTTCCGGATTTTCTTCGATGCCTTCATCCAGGGAATCAGACGGAGTGCTTTCTTCGGATAAGCCAGGTCTGGAAGCATCAGCGGCTTCTTCCTGAAAGTCTCGAATATTTTCATCATTTTCAGTGTTCGTGCTGTTTTCGTTAAAAATGTTTTCTTTATTATTGTCCATTGTTTCTCCTCATTTCTTTTGTGTGAAAGACAGGAACAGCAAGCAAAACAGGTCACAGGCAGGTTATAGAATCCGCTGGATATCTGATCGATTTTGCATGATTTCCTGCATTCGAATTATCAATATCATACCTTTTTTGCGCGCTTTCAAGATACATTGTGAAATCTTTCGAAATTATTTCACCGGTTTTTTGCCAATGCTTCTGTGTTTTGCCGTTTCATGTGGTTGAATGGAATTCGAAATTAAGCAATAGAAAGGAGCAGAGAATATGTTTTTTTCATTTCTTTTGGTCCTGATCCTGATCTGGGCTGCCTGTCAGATATTCTGGGCTGTCATCAATGCCATCTTTCATCCGATCCGAACCGTAAAAACGATTATTAATGCTGTCTTTGCGGTAATTGGGATCCTAATCCTGGTCTTCCTGTTTTCCAGCTGCTGAAGCATCGGATCCTTGCTGTTTGTCTTTTATTCTGGATACGGACCAGCCAGAAAACCGGCATCTGTAATGTTGGACAAAGCTCAATTCCAGCCGCTTTGCACTTTTACTGTCCAGACCGGCAGGAAAGCCAGACTGGCTTTAACGGGTGTAATGGGAGTAATCGGATTTTTTGATCCGCTCTCGGGTCTGCAAGCATTGAAACAGAAAATCGGACTTGCCCTGTCCTGGAAACCACGTTTCCAGGGTTTTTATTTTTCGGATAGATTCTGGACTAATGCCAGTCTTCTCTTCTCGAACTTTCGCAAGTGCTGGCAAGAATTGCAGGCATGCCTTGATCCGGACCGGCCTTTCGTATGATAAAAAGGGAATGTAAACAGGATGGATGTCTTTTCTGGTCTGCGTCATTCTTCCTGTTTTTCCATTTTTAACCAAAACGATTTAATTTTTACATTCAGGAACAAGACATTATGATACTTTCAATTATTCAGGGAATTCTTATCCCGTTTCTGGGCACGACTTTGGGAGCAGCCTGTGTCTATTTCATGAAAGGCCAGCTTTCCCTGTCGGTCAACCGCGCACTGACCGGTTTTGCGGCCGGGGTTATGGTTGCGGCCTCGATCTGGAGCCTGATCATTCCAGCCATTGAACAGTGCGAAGATTTTGGGAAACTGTCTTTTCTGCCGGCTGTCATCGGTTTCTGGATTGGCATCCTGTTTCTTCTGCTGATGGACAAGATGATTCCTCACCTGCACCAGTTCTCGGATGAACCGGAAGGGCCGAAAAGCAAGCTGAGACGGACGACAATGCTCGTCCTGGCCGTCACCCTGCATAACATTCCTGAGGGCATGGCCGTTGGCGTAGTGATGGCTGGCTGGCTTTCGGGAAATGGAACCATTACGGCAGCCGGCGCGCTGGCCCTTTCTATTGGCATTGCGATTCAGAATTTTCCCGAAGGAGCGATTATTTCACTACCGCTTCGTTCGGAAGGCATGAGCAAGAACAAGTCATTTTTCTATGGCTTCCTCTCCGGAGTAGTGGAACCAGTTGCTGCAGTCATTACACTGCTGCTTTCTGAACTGATCCTGCCGGCACTGCCTTATCTTTTAAGCTTTGCAGCCGGAGCCATGATGTATGTCGTTGTCGAAGAGCTGATTCCGGAAGCCAGTGCAGGCAAACATTCCAACCTGGCGACTGTGTTTTTTGCCCTGGGCTTTACTGTAATGCTGGCGATGGATGTCGCTTTAGGCTAGAATCAGCCTGTAATACTTTCAAACAGTCCTCTGGAATGAGATCAGACTGGAACACAGAGACGATTATGATTTAAAAGCAAAAGGAAGCCTTCATACCGTAAAACGCTTCGGTATGAAAGCTTCCTTTTTTGTGGAGGATTCTATTTGCCAGACAGCAGCTGCCTGGATTGGCAGCAGACAATTCATTATCCTTTAACGCTGCCCCGGTCGAGCGCTTCGAGATCATCCCCCCGATAGAGGACCACTGTATCGTCTGGCTGGAGAATGGTGCTGCCATCGGGAATGATGACCTTGTGATCTCTTCTGACCATAGCCACCAGCAAATCATCGCCAAGATTAAGCTGGGCCAGGGAATGATTGACCCAGGGATCCTGCACACTCAGTGTCCGTTCTTCCAGCAGCTCGGTTTCGGCCGGCTTGTAAGGCGGGACACTTAAAATCAGGATATCGCCAGGCAGAATCAGCGTGTCGCCTTTGCACACCAGGCTGGTTCCCTTGCGGTTGACCAGCAGCGCCAGTGAATTTTCCGGAAAGCGAATCTCCTTAACCTGTTTATTGGCCCATTTGTGGTTTTTGCTGATAAAGACGCGCATTAAGGAAAGCGAGTTTTCTTCGACATAATCATTGAATGTCCGGAAGACATCTTCCCTGTCATCAGTCATGTCCAGCTTACGGGCAGCCCAGGGCAGCAGGGAACCCTGGACCGATACGGAAAGAAGCGTAACCGCAAAGACAATCTGGAACAGGTCAGAGCCCATTGGTACGCCGGCTGCTACAGCCATAGCCGCAAAGACGCAGCTGGCCGCTCCGCGCAGACCTGCAAATGAGACCAGCATGCATTTGGGCCAGGAGGCTTTAAAACACTTCAAAATCAAAGACACAATGAGCGGTCTTGCAATAAAGAGCAGGACCAGGAAGATGGTCAGTGAATACTTCAGCAGCCGGAAGGTGGATGCCGGATAGGACAGCAGGCCGAGCAGGAAGAAGATCAGAATCTGGGCCATGCCGGTCAGGGAATCAAAAAAGGAAATAAGATCCGCCTTAAACGGCAAAGACTTGTTGCCCAGTACAATTCCCATGACATAGACACTCAAAAAAGCGTTGCCCTGCAGCCCATTGGCCATGCTGTAGCAAAGGATCACCATGCCAATCAGAAAAAGGCTGGCCATGGACGAGGAAATCAGATGCTGAATCCTGAACAGCCTTTGGGTCAGCCAGGCAAAGACAAAACCCATGGCCAGCCCCACAATCAGCTGCAAAGCAATATTGACCAGGATATTTCCTTCAATTCCTGTTGTCAGCATCTGAATGCCGATCAGCGTCATCATGTAGGAGATCGGGTCATTGGATCCGGATTCCATTTCCAGCAGCGGCGCTGTATTGTCCTTGAGGTTGAGTTTCTGCCTTCTCAAAATCGAAAAGACACTCGCGGCATCGGTCGATCCTAAAACCGAACAGATCAGAAAGGCCTCTTTCCACTCCAGCCCCAGCAGAAAATGCAGGCAAAAGGTCGCCGCAAAAACAGTGCCGGCTACGCCAAGCGTGGAAAGGGAAATGGCCTGGATGGCAATTGGCCGGGCGGCTTTCCATTTCAGGTTAAAACCGCCGTAAAACATGATAAAAATCAAGGCTGTTGAACAGATCGTCTCACTGAGCTTAAAATCATCAAACTGGATGTGGAACGGCCCGTCGCATCCAAAGAACATCCCCAGCAGCATAAAAGCAACCAGCGCCGGCAGGCCGATTTTATCCGAAATCCGGTTTGCGGCGATGCAAAGCAGGATCAGAATCCCTAAAAGAAATAAAATCATGGCATCCCTCCTTATCCTTAACCTCTTCAATCATTCAGCCATTCAGCCAGCCGGAATGGGCTGGCAATTTAAACCTACGGTAGCGGAACACAGTTTTTATGGCTATTGATTGGCATGGTTTTTTGTCAGTCACACTGGTACAGCTGCACTGATCGTACAGAGCGGTTGAAAGCAAAAAACCGGCAGATCCATCGATTAGCCGGTTAAAAAGAATATTCATGCTGGATGCAAACTGGATCTGAGCCAGAAGAAGTCTGCGTTTTTCAGCAGGGAAAGCCAAAAAGCAATGTTTTCAGGAGGCAAATGCGGGATTGGCCTGGCGGATCAGTTCTGGAAACTGAAGAGCAAGGCGTTTAAACGCCTCTAAGACAGGCTGAGGAATGTCGACATGGGCAATATAGCCGGCACCATTGGGGCCATAGCCTTCTGGGGAGTCATAAAGCCTGGGAATTTCACCCAGCAGCAGGCTCAGATACCGTTCCGGTTTCCACATGCCAAGCGGTTCGCGATCAAAAGCAAGCCGGCCCTCCTTTATAACTGGCTGTGGGCGGCTTACCGCATAGTTAATGATCGTTTTGGGCAGCATATAATGGCTGCTCCCAGCGGTAAACTGGTCCAGAAGCTGTTTTTCCAGCCCGGCACTCATTCGTCTTTGCATACTGGAATCCTGGCAGAGAATAACGGAATTCCAGCTCACCTTGTTTTTTTCGAGCACATCGAGCAGGAAGGTAATATTGTTGCCGCAGTTGGTCGATTTTTCTTCCAGCAAATCGGCTTTCATTCCATACCGGCTTTCTAGAAGCGTTTCAAAAAGGCGGGCTTCACTGACACCCTCATCCAGCCTGACATCAACAAACAGCTCTCTGGCTTTATCGCGCAAGGACTGGGTCGTATGGCCAGCGCCTCCCACGATGACATAAGTTCTCGCCAGATGGTTTTCAATGGCTTCATGAAGGACTTCTACGCCTTCTAAAATGCTTCCGCCAAACAGGACAAAAACATCCGCCTGGTCCAGGCCCGTACTTGTTTTCAGCGACTGGCGGGTAAGGAGCGGAAAATCCCGGGGGCCTAAAAAATCGGCCAGAAGGCGGATATCGCCCAGCGTCTGCGGCGTGATCTGGTCCGTCAAGTTTTCTTTTTCCATTGTTCTTTCTCCTGATCTAATCGGCACTTTCTGATATAAATGATTTCTTATCAATGATTTCTGCTCTGGACAGCTTCTTTCTTGCCCGCCTGCTGTTTCTGAAAGCTTATTCTGGTCTTCATATTTTCCAGAAAGAGTGCTGTATAGTCATTTCAGCAAGCCTGGCCTGGCCGGAGAGCAGCTCAATCTTCTGCATTGATCTCAGTATTCTTCCACGGCTGATAAGCCGCCTGGGCCAGATCGAGATAGACCTCAAGATCCAGCCCGCCCAGCAGTTTTTCCTGGCGATCCTTATCCATGGTAAAAAGCGAATCATTTTCGATTTGAATGTTCCATTCGGGAGAAATCCCGGTAATCTTGCGCAGACTGGCTTCCCGGTTTTCAGGCATTTCTTCCAGCAGATCCGGATTCTTTTTAAGCAGGATCTCAAGGGCCTTTGGATCATGATTCTGGGCAGGCAGGCCTTCGCGCAGCCGCTTTTTCTGGCTGGCTGGCGTAATGGCAGCGATGGCAGCGGCCTGCAGATGAACTGTATCCAGAGCCGAATCTTTCATAATGAAGATCCGGTTGTAGCGCTGAAGCAGTTTAGGATTGCCTTGCTGATCGATGGCAAATGGAGTGGAAGCACTCGTTCCAGCAATAATATTCTGGAAATAGCGCAGCAGGATGGCCGGCTGATCTTTTTTCTCCTCCATAAACTGGCAAAGCAGGTTCCGCGCCAGATTACGGTCAAACGGTTTTTCCAGGAAATCTGGATCATTTCTTCCCTGGAGCAGGTAACGGCTCAGGATCAGGTCAACAACGGCTGGATGGTTGAGCGATCGGGTCACACCCGGTCCGCCCGCACTGACCGCATAAGCTCCGGCAGCTGAAGTCATTATTCCGGTGGCGGGATCGTATTCAAGGCGGGTATTGGTATCCTTTGAAATCAGTCCGGTCTGCTCAGGTTCAATCCGGATATGGATATCCCGTGTTTCTTCTTCCAGGATTTTTCGGTTGACTTCCTGATCCAGGATGGAATAAAGACCATCTGTGTTGATTGAAACAATCCGCGCGCCCGCCAGCGTCTGGGCCTGGGCCAGATGCCAGGAGAGCAGCTGGCCTATGATGCGCATTGAGAGAATGCGGTTGTTCATCCGGATAGGCGAGCGGTTCTGGGTATCCGCTGCTCCGCTGGCAGCATTGAGCAGCAGCTTGGTTCCTTCCCGCATCAGACGGTACCGGTTGCGCTCTTTTTCGCTTAATGAAGCATCGTTCATCTTCCGGCCAAATTCGTCCTTGTTTTGCAGCAGCCTGGCATACCGGTCTTCACCCAGATCCGGATTCTGGAATGCCTGCAGGTTGATCAGCAGGCCAGGATAGTAGCTGACAAAATCTTCATGATTGACAATGGCACTGGAGCTTTTATGATAGCGGTCATTAAGGGCTGCTCCTGATGCTTTCGAAGCAAACAGAACCGGTTTTTGCCTGGCCAGATCTTTCCATTTCAATACGCCTTTGGAGGTGGTCAGAAAATCAGAGGCTTTATATTCTTTCCCGTCCTTGGCTGTAAATGTTTTGGCCTTTTTGAGTGCTTTTGGATCCGGGTAAAGCTGCTGAACCTGCTCCATGGCTTTTTCCAGCCGGGAAAAATTCTTCTGGTCTTCGTGAAGTCTGGCCGCATCGTACTCAGCGCCATGCAGGCCGCCAATGCTCATGATGGCATAGCACCCTGATGAGGAGCCATCCTGGTTAAACAGCTCGATTCCCGGATTGTCAGCAGGCAGCTGGTCCATGGAAAGATAAGGAATGTTTTTCCGGACAGAGAGGGGATAGTCTTTCTGGTACTGCTCAGAATCGTTGATGTTTTTCCCGCGCAGCGAAGCATAAAAATCATAGACCCGGTCAAACTGTTTCCGAAGCTCGGGCTGTTCAAACCAGCTGTAAAAAGCGTTCCGGACTTCTTCGAGGATATCCTTCTGTACCATACCAAGATTCTTTGCCTGCTCTTTGGAAGGATAAAGAAAGCTGATGGCTTCGATATCCTTCAGGGGCGAGTAGGGAGCCAGGATGCGGGAAACAAACGAAGCGGAAGTTGAATCCGGCAGCAGCCGGCGCATCGATACCGAAGCCGGCTGGATATCTGCCTCGAACGCCTCTTTCTTTTTCTGAAAGACCGTATCCGGATAGTCTTTGAGCAGCTGCTGCTTCATTTCAAAATTGGATGTATAAAACGGGTCCTGGAACAGCTCGTAAAGCGAAAGGACATCGGAAATGTTGTAGGCGCAAAGCGAAGCGAACACAGCCGGATCTTCAATCTTTGCCTGATCGTTGTCCAGGCCTTCATACTCCCGGATCTGGTGGCCCATTAAGCCGGCTAGCCGCTTCAGGCCGGTATGCTGCTGCTTTTCATTCAGCCGCACCGCATCAATATAGCGGCCTGACAGCTGAAAATTGCGGCGGATCATGTTGGGGGTAAAGAACCAGCCTTTCTCATTGCCGTCTTCATCAAAACGAAGCCGGCCAGTCATGGCATTACGGTGCTGCCTGGAAAACAGCTCATCATTAAAAGCCCGCATTTCATGGGCTGTGACAGGCTGAAATTCTGCTTTTCCCTCCGTGATGGGAAACAAGCGGTAAAAAAGCCAGGCGAGCATGACGGTATCGTAGTTAAAGGAGTTATAGCCAACCAGGTAAGGATATCGTTCCGGATCAAAATCTGGATCGGTATCACAGACCATGCGATATCCCGCCGGAAAGGAGCTTTTTGCTTTTGGATTATTGACCAGGGAAGAATCGGAAACGCCAAAGTATCTGGCCATCGCTTCAGCACCTTCCTGGCTGGAAAGATCGTGAAACTGGAATGCGGTATCGGCGGGAAGGTTCCTGTTTTTTGCACGGACTTCTTCAAGAATTTCAGGATAGCGGTTTTCATTGATCAGCTGCGGATCATCCACCAGGTAAAAGAAAAGAAGCCGTTTTCGTGAAGGCTCCCACACCGCTGTGGTAAAGACATTAGGAAGAGATTCGACATCGTAATAGACAAAATGATTCATTTAAACCTCGATTCTTCAGCATCCTCTCAAAATGGCTGCCCATTCATGGGACCGCTTATGAGCAGTCAGCTTTCAGGTGAAGAAACAGGAGGAAACCCCAGCTTTTTCAAAGAGTTCAGGATGCAGCCAGATCATAAAATGAGGATTTGGGAGAGGAAAAAGCCTGGATTTGTTTAAGAAAACAGGCATAGTCCGTCCAGTCTGGATATTCAAAGCATGCACCAGCTGACTTCAAAATACAACGCATGAACCTTTTACGGCTTTCGCCTCTTTTCCAGAAAAAACAGGCAGGATCGCGAAAGATCCTGCCTGCAAAATGACTGAACTTAAATAAATTCGCCAGAGAACAGCTGCTGTTAAGCAGGCTGTAGTGCCATTATAAACTGTGCGATAATGCGGGTCGACTCAAGACAGTTCGATACTGATTCAATACGCCGGTGCTGCCAAGCAGCAAAGCCGTCCGGAATCTACTGAATCGATGCGTCAAAGATTTCCTGGATTGAATTGTCGAACATTTTGTTGAAGTCTTCTTCGCTCTGGCTGACATTCAGGCCTTCGGAAAGGGCTCTGGAGAAGGAAGCGATTAAGCCTGGGTTTTTGGCCAGCTTGTCGTTGGCTTCATCACGGCTGTAGCCGCCGGAAAGGGCAACAATCCGGACAACGTGCGGATCTTTCATCAGATCAGAATAGTGTCCTTCTTCTGTCGGGATGGAAAGCTTGAAGATCAGCTTGGTATCTTCCGGCAGTTTAGCCAGTTCTTTCTCGATATCGGCTAGAAGCAGATCTTCGGCTTCTTTCTTGTCGGGAATGGTAATATCAACTTCTGGTTCAAGAATCGGAACCAGCCCCGCATCCGCAATCTGTTTACCGATTTCAAACTGCTGTTTTACGATTTCCTCAATGCCCTTGGGGTTAGCGGCATGGATTACCGAGCGCATTTTCGTTCCGAAGATATGCTTGTTCTTTGCCCGTTCCAGCAGCTTATCCAGATCGGGGATCGGCTTCATCAGCTGAACGCCGTCTTTTTCCGGCATCAGGCCGGCATCGACTTTCAGGAAGGGGATTACGCCTTTTTCTTCCCAGAGATAGTCAGCGGTATCTTTGCCATCAATCTGGCGATCCATTGTATTCTGGAACAGGATGGCTCCCAGAATCCGGTCTGAACCGAAAGCAGGGGATTTAATCATGCGGGTCCGCATGGCATGCATCAGATCGAACATTTCTTCATCTGTGCTGTACTGATCTTTACCGATTCCGTAGCGCTCCAGCGCTTTTGGGGAGCTGCCGCCGCTCTGGTCCAGAGCAGCGATGAATCCCTTGCCGGAATGCATTCTGTTTAACTGTTCCTGATTCATAAATTGTCCTCCGTAAACAGTAATCTTATATGAAAAGCATAGCACCATCCGGTTAAGAGACAGGGGAAGAACGGCCGAAAAAAATATGCACATTCTCCATCCTGGCCGGCTAAACATTGATTTTCCAATGCTGGAATATCCGAATCCAGAACTTTTGCCGGCAGCATAGTGGATTCAGTAATATCACTTTTATATGCTGTTTTTTACATAAATCAATTACTGATTCTGGCTGATCTGCTGCTCAAGATAGAGAGAGTTGGAAAGGATTTCCGGCTGGCCTCCCGTAAAAGCTGCGGCAGCTGCCTGGTCATTTTGAAGCAGCTACATAAACCAGGCGACGACGTAGCCATTGGCCGCATAAAGCATCTGGCTATGATCAGTATCCTTGCGAAGGGCCATAATCCTGAACGCTTCTTCAGGATAGGAATCGTAGATTGTCTTAAGCCCAGCAGCGTCCAGAACAAATCCCTCATTTGTTCCGCAAAGCAAAAGGGAAGGAATGGTTATTTTTGAGACATCGTAATTCCAGTACAGCTTTTTTGCCAGTTCAGGGCTGGTCGGCGAAAGTATGACAGCCGCTTTATAAATATTTCCATGATCCTGGTCATCAATGGCATTGATCACGCCAACACCGCCCTGTGAGTGGCCGACAATTCCGACTTTATTCAAGTCCAGCTTCCCGTAAAACGGGTTGGGATCTTTTTTATTCCCCAGTTCCGGCTGATCCTGAAGATCTTCCAGGACCCGGATGGCCATTTCCGCTCCAAAGCCATGCCATGAGTATTCTTCTTCGCAGCCCACTACCACAAATCTCCAGGAAGCCAGATGGCGGAACAATTCCTTATATTTTGATGCGGGAACCCCCGTTCCATTGCAGACAACAATCACCGGAAACTGTCCTTCAGGTTGTTTTAAAGACTGCGGATAATAGATCTCGAGTTTTTTAAACTCTGCATCATTGGATACTCCTTATACAGGACTTCTTCATCACCTTTTCTCATATATCTTGCTTCAATACTTCCTCCCGTTGATGCTGTATTTTCGTAGTTTTCCGGCACCATTTGCCGGCGGCTTCCATACCATAGCAGGCCGGCGAGAACCAGAGCCAAAACGGCCAGCACAATCACCATCACTTTTAACAATTTCTTCACCATACTTTTTCCTTCTGCAAAAAAGCAGGCGTAGCCCGGACTACGTTTTACCGGAACTCTTCGAGAAAGGAAGACGTTCTGGCCGGCTGGATTGACGAAGTGACAGACCGGTTTTTATCAGCTTCAAATATTTCTTTCAGTCCGGATTCTATTGAAGACTATTTCGTCAAGCTGATGGAACATATGCGAAAATACAAAGCGGTCTGCTTACGGCTTTACCAGAATAGTCTGCTTCATCTTGTCCAGCAGAAATTTGACCAGGTCTTTCTGGAGAAGTACTGCAGCCAGTTTGGTAAGTATACGTGTGCTTTTTTCTCCGGTGCGGTTTTTGGAGTCTATATCCTGTGGCTGAAAGAAGGAGGAATCCTTTTGCCAGAACAGCTGGCCAGGCAGATCCAGCTTTCAGATCTGCGCGACATAAATGCGAAGGATACTCTGGATGAAGCAGCGCCAGGAAAAGCCAGTGCCTGAACGGGTATTTTGAGGTTGGAATATAAAATACCGATATGTTATTTAATGCAGTCTGTCCAGGACGGATTTTAAGCTGAGAAAATGAGCAGCGAATCAGCAAGAGGCTTAAAAAATAGATTTGGCAGCAGATGAGGTCTGGCTGCAGACCGTACTGGAAAGTCTGAACATACAGGTTATGGGGCTATCAATCAGGCTGGCTTACAGGCGGCTAATGAACATGGACTTTATGGATCGTGCCAGAAGATCTGAGCAGCAAAGAATATAAAGAATATATGGAAAGAAAAGACAGGCTCGATAAGAAATTTGAAAAAAGAGTCCGATCAATGAAAATCCGGTGCAACGATCAGAATGGCCAAACCAGAATACGCCTTACACAGCAGATTCTGCATCCCAAGCCTTGACTGAACATACAGGCGCAAAAAAAAATACGTCAAATACGATACACAGATATTCTGGGTCGTATTTTTCAAATCAGCATGGTTAAAGCCGGCAGAAGAGCTTTCCGGACTGTAATTCCTGGGACTGACAACTTCGTATAATATATATTATGAAGCAGTCAGCATAGCTGACTGCTTCGGAATACAGGTTATACGAAGTTATGTCAAGTACCAGATCCAGCCTGGATCTCAGTGTTTTTTCAGCGATTACAGATTTTGGATATTCTGTTTTTAAGCCTTAAATTTCCAGAATGCATTCCAGTTCGCTTGTCCTGAACTTGATCGATTCCATATGCTGCCTGGCTGGCCATCACCTGGTTTTATGTACGAGGCTTGAACCGGATCGGTTCCTGGCGAATTCAGTGATTGAGATCTGGTTCTGATTGAGCCGCGCCGCTGGCTGGATTCGCATTGGATCTGGCCAAATTTGCACTGGATTTAAACTCCTCATTCAGCCAAACTTGTTAAATAAATCACAAAGCTGTTTTCACCTTTTTCTCTTCGCTTTTGATTCTTTATTGATATTGATTCCTTCACTCCTGGCGTTTTCCAGGTCGTAAATACCAGGAAGACCAGACAAAAACAGCCGGCAAAAAGCCGGATCGGATGGTTCCTGGCAGCTTTACGCAACAAACTATAGCCGGATGTTTCGCTTCCCTTTCATTTTGTTCGTTTATGGTAACCGTCAAAGGCAGATTTGCTACAATTTCCCCATATCAGATGGTTTTGTACAGCAGCAGACTATCCTGATTGCCCATATTACTGGGAAATCAGGGATTAACGACAGGCTGAGACCAGTTTTAATTTTATGAAACACTTCTATCAGCCGCTGGACAGAATCTGAGATAAGAAAGGATAAACTATGCTTCAATGCAAAAATATTGTTAAAGAGTATTATGCCGGCGACCAGATCGTTAAAGCAGTCAATGATATCTCGGTCACGTTTCGCGACAGCGAGTTTGTCTCCATTCTGGGACAGTCGGGCTGCGGCAAGACAACTTTTTTGAATATCATTGGCGGCCTGGATCAGTACACGAGCGGTGACCTGATTATCAATGGCAAAAGTACCAGGCAGTATACCGATAAGGACTGGAATACTTACCGCAACCATCGGGTCGGTTTTATCTTCCAGACGTATAACCTGATCATGCATCAGTCGGTTCTTCGAAATGTTGAGCTGTCCATGACCCTTTCCGGCGTCCCGAAAGAAGAACGACGGCAAAGAGCCCTGGCTGCTCTGGAAAAAGTCGGACTGAAAGACCAGATCAGCAAGAAGCCAACCCAGATGTCTGGCGGCCAGATGCAGCGTGTTGCCATTGCCAGAGCTCTTGTGAATGATCCGGAAATCGTGCTGGCCGATGAGCCTACAGGTGCCCTGGATTCGGAAACATCAGTCCAGATTATGGAGCTGCTCAAGGAGATTGCCAAGGATCGCCTGGTCGTCATGGTTACCCATAACCCGGAGCTGGCCGAAAAATATTCCACCCGAATTGTCCGGCTGAAAGATGGCAAAATCACTTCGGATTCGAATCCGGTAACGGAAAACGAAGTGCAGGAACAGGAAAGACCGATGAAAAAGCCTTCGATGTCCTTCTGGACTGCTCTTTCCCTTTCTTTTAACAACCTGATGACCAAGAAAGCCAGAACCCTGCTGACTGCCTTTGCCGGGTCCATCGGCATCATTGGCATCGGCCTGATCATGTCGCTGTCCAATGGAATCCAGTTATATATTGACCAGGTCCAGAATGATACGATGGCTGATTATCCTATTGAGCTGGAAGACAATACCATGGATATGTCCGTTCTGATGACGACCATGATGGATATGCACGATGAAGATGAAGCCAGCCAGAAAGATAAAGGCGGCAAGATTTCGACTTCCAAGATGGTGGAGTCGATTCTGAATTCCATTTCGAATTCGAAGACCAATAACCTGGCTGATTTCAAGAAATATCTTGAATCCGACCAGGGTGAAGAGTTTAAGAAGACCGCAAAAGCCATCGAATATACGTATCCGACAACGATGAGCGTCTACAACGAAAAATCGAAATATGGACTGGTCCAGATGTCGCCAAACGGCCTGATGGATAAGCTGGGCCTGAATACGCTTGGCAGCCTTCAGTCGACGATGGGCATGAAAACGCCGATGAACCAGGAAGTATGGATCCAGATGCCGGATTCCCAGGTTCTGCGCGAAGAAAACTATCAGCTGATCGATGGCCAGTGGCCGCAAAGTGAAAACGAGATTCTGCTTGCGGTAAATTCCCGCAATGAGATTACCGATTTTGCTTTATATTCCATGGGCCTGCTTAACCAGGACCAGCTGGTCAAGAACTACGAAAATGTCTTAAACGGCAAAACGGACAAAATCGAAGTGACGGAATCCACGAACTATACCAACAAAGATTTTCTGGGCATGGAATTCCATGTCCTTCCCGACTGCGACAAATACCAGAAGGAAAACGGCCTGTGGATTGACCAGAGCGACAGCGAAACCTTCATCAAGGACGCCATCGCATCAAAAGGCAAAAACGTGAAGATTGTCGGTATTGTCAAGCCGCAGGAAAAGACAGTCAGCTCCACACAGATGGGCGGCGTACTCTATGATTCTTCCCTGCGCGACTGGGCCGCAAAACAGGCTGATGCCAGTGAAATTGTCAAAGAGCAGAAAGCTGATCCGAATATCAATGTCTTTACCGGCCAGGAATTTTCCAACGGCGAAAAGTTCTCCATGGATTCGCTCACTCCTGAGCAAATGATGCAGATGCAGTCACTGCCCCAGGAAGAAATCCTCAACTACATTACGACCTATAACAATAACGCCAATGCAACTTATGATGGCAATCTGTCCACTCTTGGCGTGATTGATAAAGCGGAACCCTCAAGCATCAAGCTGTACGCTTCCAGCTTTGATGACAAGGAAAAACTGGGTGATTTGATTACGGATTACAACAACCTCCAGGAAGCCGACAACAAACCAGCCAATATTATCTCCTATACCGATACAGTCGGAACCATGCTTTCGGGTGTTCAGACTGTCATCAACATGATTTCTTATGTGCTGATCGGCTTTGTATCAGTTTCTCTTGTCGTTTCGTCGATCATGATCGGGATTATCACCTATATCTCTGTTCTGGAGCGGATCAAGGAAATCGGTATTCTGCGGGCCATGGGTGCATCCAAGCGGGATATCCGCAATGTCTTTAATGCGGAAACATTTATTATCGGCCTGACTTCGGGTGTCATGGGTGTGCTGATAACGATTCTTCTTGATTTCCCTGCTTCCCAGATTATTGAGAGGATGACCGGAGTGGCCAATATTGCTGTCCTGCCCTGGCAGGGAGCGCTTATCCTGATCCTGATCAACCTGGTCCTGACGATGATTGCGGGCCTGATTCCAGCTTCTATCGCTTCCAGGAAAAATCCAGTTGAAGCTCTCCACACTGAATAATCGAAAAGCTATCAATCCTTCAGACAGATTCCCAAATAAAAAGTCTTCAGACAAAGCGCTGAGGACTTTTTTACGTCAGGCAAGATTCAAATCTAACAGCCGGAAACGTCTTTATTTGGCGCCGCCTTGATAAAATGCTCAACCTGGCCTGTTCTTCCTGCTGTTCAGGATCGTTTTGCTGCTGGATCAGGCATCCATCTGGAACAGGCCGCCGGCTTTGCTCATCAGGAAAGCGTACTGCTGTCGCAGCTCCTCTCTGGGATGCAGATCAAGCTCCCGGACCGCCTGGTCATAAAAACGCAAATACAGGTCACTGCGTTCTGCCTTGAAAAGACAGCGCAAAAGGATGAACAGTTCGCTTTCCATGGTTTCCTGCTCTGCGCGGATACGCTCCGTTTCTTCCAGTGAGTCAAACTGCTTATTGAAACCCGTCTCCTCTAACCGGGTACGGATCTGCTCCATGCAGCCGGCCAGAATCTGCGTATCCAGGCCATAAGGATCCCGGGCCATCAGGTAAAGCTTTAAAAGCGGAATATTGATCGTTTCCTTATAGAGCATATAGTTTTCATAACTCTCTTCCCGGTTGATTTTTGTGCGGGCCGGCAAGGCTGCGCCCAGCTGGTCAAGAAGCTGAATGCAGCGGTTGCGAAAAGACCAGTCGCCAAACTGGTCGTCAATGATCGGATACAGATCGGTGTGCCTGGTCCGCTTATCCAGGCCGCAGGCGGCTCCAAGAACCAGGATATCCAGTATTGCCTGATCGTCAGCCTGGGGGATCAGACAATGCCGGCACAGCTCGGAAAAAAAGGCGCGCTGAGATATGCTGGCGGAATTAAACGGGTCAGCAGAAGGCAGGTTTGGAAAAGCACAGGCTCCACTGAGCGTGATGTACAGTTTTTTCAGCAGCAGCGAAGCCTGATCATAACCCGGATCCTGCGGGTTAAAGCAGAGCAGCGATTTGTAATAGCGGTTTACTTCATAGCGCCATTGAGCATGAGCATGACTTTGCAAGGGATCACTGACCTCATAGAAACCGTCTTTGACAGCTTCTGTAAATTCCAGAATGCTGCGGTTCAGTTCCTCAAGATCCGGCAGTTTGTTCTTTTTGCGGATCTTTTCATTTTTGCCTTCAAGGATATTGAGCAGGCCCTCATCGATGAGATTCTTTTCAGTCCGGCTAAGCTGCCGGTAGACGTAGATGGCTGCTTCTTCCAGATTTGGGCGGCTGGAAGCCTGAGCAGCTTTTTTAAATTCTGCGATTTTCATTTATTTCATTTAATCTCCTGGTCACTTTACTAGATCGATATTCATTAAAAACCTGGGATGGATCTGATTCAGATCCTGTGCAGGACACAGGTGATTCTGGATGAAACCATTCCATTTCATTGATTTGATTATTGTTCAGATTTCGTTAGTTTGTAACCACTGTTTCTAAAATGTGCAAATGGCTCGCGAATTTTGATAATAGAACTTCACTTCCATTTAAAAGGATCCGCTTTATCGCCTGCTTCCCTTCAATTCCGTTTTATTCTCTCTGGCCAGATGCAGGGAAAAAACAGGATAAATCCGTCAGTTCTTAAAACTTCGAGAATTGCTTTATAAACAGGCTTTTTCAGCCCAGTGTTTGCCTGTCTTGCAGGCGGATGATCTGTCTTGTACTTTCTGGCAGCCGGTATATGAAGAAAAGACAGGATCTCTCCTGTCCACGATATGATTTCATGATTTCGAGAAATTTCCGGCCTTTCGTATCTGGCCTTCCGTATCTGGCCTGCAATGGATTTTCTCGTAAAGCCGCTCCCTGGCAAAACTTCGTGATTTTGCCGTTTTGTGCAGGCAGAATCTTCACCTTTGGGCCTGCTGTTCCCGGTAGAATTTGGGCGAAATATTGTAAATGCTCTTAAACGCTCTGGAAAAGTGAAGAGGGTTTTCATACCCGACTTGTCTGGCGATATCCGAAATGCTGAGATTGGTCAGCTTAAGCAGGTCTGCGCCTTTTGTCATCCGGTATTCAATCAGAAACTTCTGCGGCGTCTTGCCGATGGAACGGGCAAAAATCCGTCCGAAGTAGGTCCGGGTAATCCCAAGAAAATCAGCAATCATTTCCACTGAGATATTTTCGTTGTAATGCTGGGCAATATAGTTGATTGCTTCGCGGATATAGTATTCGCTCATGGATCCGGAACGGCTCTTTTTCATCATCCGCGTGGCTGAGATCAGCTGGCTGAAGAAGAGATAGAGGTGGCCAATGATCGCAAAGACATCTTCCTGCGGATGTTCAGCAATCCATGTCACCTGCTCTTTCAGTTTCTCGCTGGCATGGGCATCCGGCAGATTTACAACAGGGTGATCAAGCGAAAGGACAGTCTGCTCAAGATTTTCCTTGACCCGCATGCCGTCAAATTCTACCCACGCATAACTCCATGGCTCTCTGAAATCGGAAATATAAGTAGCCACCTGTCCGGGAAATAGCAGAAACCCCTGGCCCTTTTCCAGCTGGTAGTTTTGCGTAATTCCTTTTTCGTTATCAGCCATCAGCTTTCCTTTGCCTTCCAGAATGTAATGAAACAGAAAATGATTCCTTGCAGCAGGCCCGAAGGTATAGCCCGGGCTGCATCGCTCCCGTCCGGACTGGAACATGGTCAGGTCGATAAAGTTTTCGCTGGGAAAAATGGAGAAGATTAAATCCGGCATATAAATCCCTCTTTTTGAGACATGCCAGAATGCAAACAATCTTGCAGAAATCGCATAGAAAATTGCATTTTGATATGAATAAGCGCTTTCTTTACCATTTTAGTACGTTTTATGGATTGTTACAATAAAGCCGTAATCAGCTGATACACATACCTTGATTCAGATTAAAACGAGGAAATTATGATGAGAAAAAAGTTCGATACGCGCTGGCTTGGCGGCCTGGCGGTATTATCAACGGTTCTGGCAGGATGTACTGCTTCTGCCGGAGCGCCGGATAAGGTCACCGAAATTGAAATTCTGAACTATAAGCCAGAAGCGGTAAAAACATTTGAGGAAATTGAAAAACGGTTTAATGAAACCCACGATGACATCAAGCTGAAGGTCTCCAGCCCGAATGAAGCGATGACAATCCTGAAAACCCGGCTGGTCCGGGAAGATTATCCAGATATTGTCGGCATTGGCGGCGATATCAACTACTCGAATTTCCTGGATGCCGGCCTGTTCGAAAATCTGGATGGTCTTGAATCGCTTGACCAGATCAAAGAAGGCTACCTGCAGATTGACAAGGATCTGGAACTGGTGGAACAGGAAGGCACTTATGCCCTGCCTTTTGCTGCCAACGCAGCGGGAATCCTCTACAACAAGGAAATGTTTGAAGAGCATGGCTGGCAGGTTCCCAGGACCTGGGATGAACTGATCGACCTTTGCGAACAGATCCAGTCTGAAGGCATTCTGCCCTTCTATGCCGGGTATAAAGATACATGGACAACTCTTGCCCCCTGGAACGCCCTGGCGGTCGGCCTGGCCGATCCGGATACTCCGGCCCAGGTCAATCGCGGCGAGACGACTTTCAGCGAAGCTTACCGTGAACCGGCTTTGCGAATCAAGGAACTGCTGAAATACATGGAGCCCAATCCTTTCGCTTATTCCTACAACGATGCAGCCACCGCCTTTGCCCGGTCGCAAAGCGCTATGTGGGCGATTGGATCCTATGCAATTCCGCAGATCAAGTCCGTAAATCCGGATATGGAAATTGGGTCCTTTACCATGCCGACAGGCGAAACGAAAGACGAAAACACCCTGAACTCCGGTATTGACCTGCAGTTTTCGATCCTGAAAGATTCGGATCATAAGGAAGAAGCGAAGGAAGTTCTGGAATTTTTGAATTCTGATGAAATCATCGCTCTCTATCTGGATCAGCAGGGCGGCGTAGCGGCCAAGGAAGGCGATTTCAAGATTCCGGAAGAACTTTCCGACATGAAAGAATATATCGAATCCGGCAAAGTTGCTGACTTCCAGGATCACCAGTACCCCAGCGAAATGGCTGTTGATGCCATGATTCAGACTTACCTGCTTGATGACTCGGAAGAATCTGTCGATACCTTCCTGGCAAAATTTGACAGCGACTGGCAGCGCTACAACCGCGATCTGATCCGCCGGCTGAAAAACGAAAAGGATGATCCGGCTGCACAGAAGGATCTGGCAGCCAGCCAGAAAACAGATAACGACAAGGAGGAAGCCAACGGATGAAACAGCCATCTGGAAACTCTGCTGCAAAAAGCAGATCCAAAAAGAAAATGACGGACCGGCAAAGAACGTTTCTGATGATTCTGGTCCCGGCCCTGATCCTGTTTTTCACCTTTAACACCCTGCCCATGATTCAGGGCTTCATTTATGGATTTACCAATTACCGCGGCTATGGCGGGTTTGACTGGGTCGGTTTCCAGAACTACTTCGACCTGTTTCATGATCTGCGGGTGGGCAAAAGCTACCTGTTTACCTTCAAGTATGCGATTTGCGGAACAATCCTGGTCAATGTGCTCTCGCTTTTGATGGCTTTGGGCCTTAATGCAAAAATCAGGGCCAAGTCGTTTTTGCGCGGGATATATTTTGTCCCCAATATCCTTGGCGGACTGATTATTGGCTATATCTTCAGCTTCATTTTCACCTACATCATTCCAGCTATGGGTGAAGCCTGGAACATTGCCTGGATCAAGAACTCGATTCTCGCTTCACCGACATGGGCCTGGGTCGGCGTATTGATTGTCGGTGTCTGGCAGGCTGTTGCCATGACAACCATCATCTACATCTCCGGTCTGCAGACAGTTCCCGATGATGTCTATGAAGCAGCCAAAGTCGATGGCGCTTCGAAATGGAAAGAATTCTGGAAGATTACCTTCCCGCTGATCATTCCTTTTGTCGGCACGAACCTGGTTCTGACCACCAAGAACTTCCTGATGGTTTTCGACCAGATCATGTCCCTGACCAATGGCGGCCCGGCCCAGTCCACAGAATCCATTTCCTTTCTGATCTACCGCAATGGTCTGGACGGCGGCCAGTTTGGCTTCCAGTCCGCAAACGCCGTGATCTTCTTTATCGTGATTGTGGTCATTTCGGTGATCCAGCTCAATATTACCAATAAGAAGGAGGAGCAGTTATGATGAAAAAAGCCAGACAGGAAGGCCGGACCAACTGGGTCTTAACCATTGTCCTGTTTCTGGGAACACTGACTGTACTGTTCCCGCTGTATATGGCGATCAATATTGCCTTTAAAAAGCCGGCTGAAATGACCAATGACGTAGCCGGAGCCCTGGCTTTGCCCAAAACGTTTTCGTTTGAAAATTTCTCCGAAGCCATGCGGGTGACCGATTTCTGGCATTCGCTTGGCAACTCGCTGCTGATTACCGTCAGCACCATCATCCTGGCCATTCTGGTCTACTCGGTAGTCGGCTATGTCTTTGGCCGGACGATCAGCTCTAAAAAAGGTTTCAAGTGGGCTTACCTCTATGTTGTCTCCGGTATGTTTGTCCCGTTTGCGATTTTGATGATGCCGCTGGTCAAGCAGACAGCAAGGATGGGACTTGGCAACCAGCTTGGCGTCATCATCCTGTACCTGGTTTTCTACATGCCAATGAATGTGATGCTTTATGCCAGCTACATGAAAAATATTCCCGTCGGCCTGGAAGAAGCCGCCAGCGTTGACGGCGCCTCGACCTGGTAAACATTCTGGAAGATTATCTTCCCCATGATGAAGCCGATGCATGCGACCGTAGCCGTCCTGACAGCATTAGGAACCTGGAATGACGTCATGACACCGTTAGTCATCATGGCCGGTACTGGACAGAATACCCTGCCCATCGCGCAGCTGAACTTCCAGACCCAGTTTGGAACAAACTACAACCTGGCGTTTGCTTCCTATGTGCTCTCATTGATCCCGATTCTTATTTTCTACATTGTCTGCCAGAAACAGATTATCGGTGGTGTAGCCAATGGAGCCATCAAGTAGCAGCAGAGAGGAAATACAGATTCATATCTGTCAGGAAATGAATCCTGTACAGGCCAGATTCGCCATAAATACAATCAAAAAGCAAACACAAAAACTATAAGCAGAGAGGTGGGCAGATCGAGGGTCTGCCCATTCTCCTGTTTGGAAGAAAGCTCATATTCTTTTTCTTTTTCAAGCCGCTGCAGACAGAAACTGAAATCCAGCAGGCAAAAGCTTCAGAATATGAAACTGCCAGGTATAAAACTGCGAAATACAAAAATTAAATACAGAAAATCGAGACCATAAAATTGAGACCATAAAATACGGAAAGGAAAAAGCCGGGATTCCGGCTGGTTTGTGTATGTCTGTAACTATTGAAAACAATCTGATTACCATTGATACCCGGGATTCCAGCTACCAGATGAAAGCTGATGAGTATGGTGTTTTACTCCATACCTGGTATGGGCCTAAAACCCGGGATGATATGAGCGAACTGCTTCGCTATCCGGATGTCGGCTTTTCGGGAAGCATTCACGATGCCGGCAATGACCGGACGTATTCTCTTGATACCAGGGTCCAGGAGCTTCCAGTGGAGGGAAATGGCGACTACCGCACCGCTGCGCTGGTCATCCGCCATCCAGATGGCAGCCGTTCGCTGGATCTGCGGTTTGAAAAAGCCATCCCGCTCTACCAGAAAAAACCGCTGGAACATCTTCCTTATGTCTTTCAGGATCAAGATGGACTTCAAAATCCAGAACCAGAGGCTGCGCTGCCCCCTCAGGCTGTGGATGTTTATCTGAAGGACCGGTTTGCAGACATCCAGGTCATCCTTCATTTCTCCATTTTTGAAGCGGAAAATGTCATTACCCGCTCGGTAGAAGTGATCAACAATACCGAAGATGAAATTGTCATCGAAAAAATCGCGCCGGCTTCGCTCGATTTTACCGCCGGCGATTTTGACTGGATTCATTTCCATGGCCGGCACAATCATGAACGGGAAATGGAGCGCAAGGATCTTGTCCATGGCTTGTCGGCGATTGGCTCTTCCAGGGGAATGTCTTCCCACCAGCAAAATCCCGGCCTGATCCTGGCGGAAAAGAATACCGATGAAAAACACGGCAAGGCCTGGGGTGCCCTTTTGATGTATTCGGGAAGCTTCCTTGGGGAAATTGAAAAAGACCAGCTGGAACAGACCCGGCTGGTCCTGGGCATGAACCCGGGCCAGTTTGAATGGCATCTGGCTGCCGGCCAGTCTTTCCAGTCGCCGGAAGCCATTCTCAGTTTTTCCGGCAAGGGGCTTAACACCCTGTCGCAGCAGTATCATGCCCTCATTAACCAGCATGTCATCAAAAAGCAATGGCAGAAACAGCACAGGCCATTGCTGATCAACAACTGGGAAGCTACCTATTTTAACTTCACCCATGAAGACATTCTCAGCATCGCCAGGGAAGCAAAAAAGATCGGCGTGGAAATGATGGTCCTGGATGATGGCTGGTTTGGAAAACGCGACTCGGATCTGTCCAGTCTTGGCGACTGGCAGGTGAACGAAGAAAAGCTGCAAGGTTCCCTGAAGCATCTGATTGATGAGGTCCATGGCATGGACATGAAATTTGGCCTGTGGATTGAACCGGAAATGGTTTCCGAAGATTCCAGACTGTTCAAGGAGCATCCAGAGTGGGTGATCCGCATTGAAAACCGGGATCCGATCCGCTCGCGCTATCAGTATGTCCTGGACCTGGCCAATCCAAAGGTTGTGGACTATCTTTACGATACCTTTGAAGCGCTCTTTAAATCCAATCCCGTGGACTATATCAAGTGGGATTTCAACCGGTCCATCTGCGACTGGCATACCCCTTCTCTTCCGGCAGGCCGCCAGAAAGAGATGGGCCATCGCTATATCCTTGGCCTGTATGACCTGCTGAACCGGCTGACCACCCGTTTTCCAGAGGTGCTTCTTGAAGGATGTGCCGGCGGCGGCGGCCGTTTTGATGCGGGCATGCTGTTCTATACTCCGCAGATCTGGTGTTCGGATGATACCGATGCCTATGAGCGCTGCTTTATCCAGCATGGAACCAGCTTTTTCTATCCCGCCAGCACGATTGGCAGCCATGTCTCGGCCATTCCAAACCACCAGACCGGGCGCATTACCTCCCTTTGGACGCGCGGTATTGTCAGCATGGCCGGCACCAGCGGATTTGAGCTGAACCTGGACTTGCTGGATGAAAACGAAAAAGAAGAAGCCGCCTTTCTTTGCGGCCGGTACAAGCTGCTGCAGCCGCTGATTTTTGGGGGGTCTCAATACAGGCTGACCGATCCATTCAAGGAAAATCTCTGCTTCTGGTCTTTTGTCTCTCCAGACCGGAAGAATGTCCTGGTCCAGGGTGTCGTTTTCCGCACCCGCCCCAACCAGATTGGCAGCCGCATCTGCCTGCAGGGACTGGATCCTGATAAGCGCTACACCCTGGTCAGCGAAAACGGCAAGGCAATGAAGCAGCCCAAAACGTTCTTTGGCTCAACTTTAATGAATGCCGGCCTGCTGCTTGAACCGACTTCCGGCGACAACCAGGGACAGGAATACTTTTTGCGCATGGAAGAAGAATAGCTGAATAATGAAAGCCAGAAACCGTGCTTTGAAAAACTGAATGGATTTGGACTCTCCGCCAGAATTCAACCCCTGTAATCCAGGCCAGCTTTTCGCTCTATCCTGTATCTGTAAAAACCCGTCCGTATTCAGAAGTCTCTGAAACGAACGGGTTTTTTCTGTGCAGTTTAAACGGAAAAGATCTTGAATTTCAAATTTTTTAAACCGGCTGGTAAAAACGATCAGAATTCTTCGCGGGTAATCAGCTTCAGCGAAATCCACCAGGAAAAGCCAAGGGCAATAAACGGGATTGCGGCAAACCACACCAGATAAGGAGCGATCTTTTCGACAAGTCCGCTCAGCCATTGTCCGCCGCCCGCAAAAATCAGGATAAAGATAACCATGACAATTGAGCGGTAATTCTGGGCGTTTTTTCGGTACTTAATGGTCAGCGGGATCATCAGCGATGCGAGCAACAAAATCCCCGCGGCTGTGCCGCCCATCAGATAAAGCAGATCCTTTCCCTGATCCAGCTTAAGAGCCAGGTAAATCCCTGAAAGGATCATCAGCAGGACCAGCGGGCTGCCGATGCAAAAGAGATATTTTTCAGTGACAAATGTCTTGCGGTCAAAGGGCAATGTAAACAGGAATTGCGTGTTCCCGCTGGAATACTCCGAAAGACTGACGGAAATCCAGATGGAAGTCAGGACAATGGGAATAAAAGCAACCATAAACACGCCAATATCCAGAACGAGATAGAGCAGGCAGAGAAAAACGAAAATCAGCAGCATCTGCTTCATTTTTTTGATTGTCAGCCAGTCCATCATCAGCAGGCCTTTCATATTTTTTCTCCTTTCTCCAGGATCAGTTCAAGATCATCGATATTTCCTTTATCCAGAACAATCCCCGGATAGTTTTCTTCATAGAATTTCCGGTCGCTAACCAGGACTTTAACCCCTCCGGCATCGGGAAGGTACCCGATTACGGCCGTCTTGTCCAGAACGTCGAACTGGTCCTGGGAAAGGGTGAGGATTCCATACTCGTTTTGCAGGGCATCAACCGTTTCATGCAGCTGGATTCTCCCCTGCCGGATCATCCAGAAATCATCGCACAGCTGCTCCAGATCCGAAGCAATATGGCTGGAAATGATAATCGAGCGTCCAGGGATTTCCATGAACTCCTGAAGCAGGCCATGAATTTCATGGCGGTTGATGACATCCAGGCCGTTGGTCGGCTCGTCCAGAAGCAGCAGCAAAGGCTGATGGGTTATGGCGCAGATGACTTTCAGGGCTGCCTTCATGCCGGTCGAAAATGAGGCGACTGGCTTATCTGGCGGCAGTGAAAACCGTTCCGTCAGCATGTTATATTGGTTTTCATTAAAGGAAGGATAGAACGCTTTTTGAACTCTGGCGATATCCTGGACAGTCAGCGATTCCGGGTAGCCGCTGGCATTAAAAACTACGCCAATTTTCTGCTTGATTTCCGGAGGGAGCTGCCAGACACTGGCGTTTAAGACTTCTGCACTTCCTCCCTCCGGCCTGGCCAGCCCGCAAAGCAGCCGGAACAGGGTCGTCTTTCCCGAGCCGTTGGCTCCGACCAGTCCGGTAATGGTGTTTTCCGGAATGTCCATCTTTTCGATAAAGAGTGAAAAATCCGGATAGTTTTTCTTCAGGTCATGAATCTTGATCATTGTTGTCCTCCAGCAGCATGGAAACTAGCTCAAGAATCTGGCTGTTGTCCATCTGCATTGTTCTTGCTTTATGAATCGCCTGGTCAAATAAATCTTCGAGCTGTTTCTGCATTTCTTCCTGGACGATGGATGAAGAAATGGCTGAAACATAAGTCCCTTTTCCATGAACCGTTGTCACAAAACCGGCATTTTCCAGCAGGTCGTACGCTTTCTTGACGGTTAACGCTGAAATATGGTAGTCACGGGCACAGGAGCGGACAGAGGGTAAAAGGGTATTGGGCTGAAGGGTTCCATTTGAGATCTGCAAGCGAATCTGATCGGCAATCTGTTCATAGATTGGCGTCATTGAAGTTGTAGATATCTGAAGCTGCATTGAATCCCTCCCTGATCGGCATAAACACTATATAGCAGTAGATAACAGATGTAAACAGTATAAACACTTTCTTTTCATTACAGTCTCAAACCCCCCTGCACCTGAAACCATGCAGCCAACTCTCGCGCAGCCAGGAACCAGGCTGTCCAGAATGGCGCAGTCAGGAACCATGCAGGTACAGTTCTGTTTTCAAACCGGTAAGGAAGGAATGCATCTGCAAAAAAACGATGACCAAATGGATGATCAATGCGGCCACAACGGTCAGCATGGATATCGCTCAAATTGAGCATCTGTATTCCGCCACGAATATACCGATTGTATTTAGCTTTCAGATCGCTTTCAAAGGCGAAAGAAAGGAGGGTGTTTTGCGCGATTGCTAAAAAACAATGGCATACTGAATGGAGATTTTACAAGACTGAGCGGTCAGGCTGCTGAATCCGGAAGTATAGCCATTGACCGGACAGTCTGTATGGAACAACTTATATCAATGTAGTTATAAATAAGGAAGGTGATATTTTGACTTTGCATTTAACCGGGGAATGGGCCCTGGTTCTTTCGCTTCCCTTTCTGGCTGCCCTGGTCTTCTTTGTGATCATCATGGCAACAAACCGGCGTTCGCTCTGGTCTGGCGCGGGGGCTTTATGCCTGCTTTTTGGGACAGGCCTTTCCATTCTTTGCTGGATCTTCTTTTATGGCCAGTGGATTATGCAGCATCGGCTGATAATGGCCATCCTGGTTGGTCTGCTGGTGATTGTCGCCCTCATCTTGCTGGCTTTTCCATTTTTGCTGGCCGGGTTCTTGATCATTGAAGGGATTAAGCTGATTCGCCGGGAGGGCTTTTCGCTTTCCAATTGCCTGTCGCTGGGCTTTGGACTGCTGATCCTGATGGATGTGCTGCTTCTGCCTGCTGTTGTCAGCCTGGATGGCAGCCGGCTGCTCGCTTCTCTTTATGCGATGCTTTCGATCTGTACTGTCTATTTCTCTGTCCAGCTGGCTGTATACTGCCTTTCAGCAATCGTTAACCTGGTCCACTTTGGCACGCCGCACAACCTGGACCAGATTGTTGTACTGGGTTCAGGCATTTTCCAGGACCGGGTTCCGCCGCTTTTGCAAAGCCGAATTGAAGAAGGAATCCGCCTGCAGAAAGCCAATCCTAAGGCTTTGCTGATTCTTTCCGGCGGCCAGGGAGAGGGCGAGAGCCTGCCCGAAGGAGAAGCCATGAAAAAATGGGCACTGGCCCATGGAGCCGACCCAGCGCGAACCATTGCAGAAAAGAAATCCCGTAATACGAAAGAAAACCTGGAATATTCCGCCCGACTGTTTCCGGTACAGGGCGGCCGGGGTGCGATTGTCACGACTCGCTATCATGTCTTCCGGGCTTTGCTGTTAAGCCAGCGCCTGGGAATTCCTGCCCGCGGTTTTGGCAGCAAAACCAAATGGTACTTTTCGCTTAATGCCCTGCTTCGTGAATTTGTCGCATATCTTTCCATGACCAGAAAGCGGCAGATTGTTATTGTGGCCCTGCTGGTCGGTCCGTTTTTGCTGGCTGATCTTCTCAATATTATTTTCAGCTAGGCCAGGCGTACTCTTTCTGAATTGTTCATAGACCGCTCTGGCATTTGTCAGGTGCGTATTTTTCCCATCGGCTTTTCCTGTCAAGAGAGGCATTCGTACTGCTGGTCCATTGTCTTCTAAATGTATAAAACATTAAGAAAGAAACACTTGGATCTTCTCTTACATTTTGTCCCTTTTAAATCTTATTCGGATAATATCCGAAGAAAAGCAGAGCTTTCCATTTTCCTGGCCGGCTCTGCTTTTTATTTGAAGTTCTTTTGTTATGATGAAAGAGTCATTTGGAAAGCGGTTTACTTTCCTGTTTTCTCATACAAGTTCATAAATCTGTATGAATGGCTGCTGATCTGGGCTACAGGCTTTCCGGCCTGGTTTACCGGCGCTGAACAGTTTTCCGATTCCTGCCGCACTCTTGATTACTAACCAGACCAGAACCATTAAAGAAAGCAGCATGATCCATTTTCTGTTTTTCATATACGTCTTCCTCCTGTAAAAATCTTACCAGCCGCCAGGCTTCATTTTTCTGACAGGTACAAGTCATTCCTGTAGGGAAAGGGACGACCATCATTTTGTTATGGCAAATATCGCCAGGATTCTTTCCGCCATAATCCTGTTTTGTCCCGTCGGATGTGAATCTGAATGAATGCGGGCGACCGGTAGACCAGATTTTTCCGGCCATAATTTTCAGGCAGACCGAAAAGAAAAAAAGAAGGAAATAAAGTAGAAAATACAGGGCAGCCGATAAATCCTGGTCAATCCTCACTTTGGCTCAGAAGATTTCTAACTGCCAGGCATCCAGTGACCATTATTCTGCCAGACAAAAATGACTGGACGATTTGTATTGTCCTCGATCAGGAATCTGGCTGGAATAATGAAAAAAGACGAAGCAGAGAAAGATGAAGCACTGGCCTGCATGTCCTTGCAACAGGATTTCGAATAACCTCGATGAAGTTCTCCAGACTGAATCCATCCTCATTCTGGAATCCGGCTTCTTCCCGTCTTTTTCGCTCATTCGCCAGCGGGAATCTGTGCCGTATCTGGGAACGGCATCCCTGTCTGTTCTTTACTGCCAAAGAAGACAGCCTTCCTTGAAACCGGGCAGCTTCTGATCCATCTTTGCCTGATCTGCCCAGTCTCTTTCAGGGACTGAAAAAAGGTCTAAGCAATAAAAAAAGCTCCGAGGGCATTCGGAGCTTTTGCCGGACCAATCAGGCACTGATTGTTTCAGCTTCAATTTTTTCTGTTCTGTCATCGCGGTCCACCAGCATTTCAAGGCGGGCCGCTTTTCTTGAATTTGGCTTTTCTTTCTTGACATCGTTCTGGTCAAATGTAACCAGGGGTTCACGGCTGAGCGGATCGATGAAGGCCAGTCTGGTTCCGGTCAGTCCGGCCAGACGAATCAGATCATCACCAGAAAATGCATCTCTTGAGTATTTCGTATTCAGAGCCTGCGGTCTGGACAGACCCAGGGTTCTGGTGAACTCGACGCTCTTGACGCCCTTGAGGGCAAGCAGACTTTTGATTTTGTTAGTTTTACTCATTTTCCGATTCCTCCATAAGACAATTAGTGGTGAAATATAATCGTCTGATTACATTTCTTAATTAGATGCAAAATGAACATCTATCGAATAGAGTTACTTAACTTACGAACTCATTATATGACAAAATCATTTAAAATAGCACTTTGAATTGATGTTTAATCATTTTATGGCATTTTTGCATGTTTTTTCTCGTTTTTCGGTGTTGCTGAAAAAAGATCGGAACAATTTTCATGACTTGAAAATCAATGGACGATCAGATACTCTTTTATGCAGCGCAGTTGAATTCATCCTTCTTGCTTTTTATCCCTTCACCCGCCATTTCCTGTTTGTTTTCATCAGATCTTGTGCCGGTTCAATACCAGCCCGATCTGCGGCCCCAGCACGCTTCTGGATCGAGCAGCCAGCCTCTACTGGCCGGCTTTGTTCATCAATCAGGTGCGGCTGCGGTTTATTTCGATAAATATATTAATGAATCCCATATTTTGAGCAATTAATATGACTCAGCAATTCTCCAAAAGTAAACGGATTAGGATTATAATAATCAATAATTAACTTGTATAAATCGTTAACTTGCTTGACTCGTCTTCATGAATTGAATTCATTGCCCAATATAGATAAGTCTGCGTAATCCCTTTCTTCGCCGGTTTCTTCATTTTCCATATTCTAAATTTAAAGTTGTAAGCGATTCCACATTCACAGTCCGAATTAGCTGATCCTGTATTTTCCCTTTTTATGGGGCATTCATCAAAAGAGAGGCAGCACCATTCCTTCGGTTTTTGCCTTCAGGCTCAGCGGTTTTCCTTAAAATGAATCCAGCAAAAAGAAGCGGTAGGCTGTCCGGTCATGTCTTCTGATAAATCACTACTCTTCAATACAATAGAAGTAGCATGGAAAAGGGGGATTTTTATGAAAAACATGCCGCAGGAACTGGTCCATTTTCTGGAGATAGCCTGGATTCCCTTGCTTGAAGTGGCCATCGGGCTGCTTGTTGGACCATGGGTCAAACGGATCATCGTCCGGATGGCCCGCAAGTCATCGGATAAGGGACTGATGACTTTTCTGGGATCAGCCGCCAATATGATGATTATCGTGATTTCGATCATCATGGCAGCTGAGGCGCTGGGCGTTAAGATGAACAGCGTTCTGGCCCTGATTTCTGCTTTAGGCCTTGGTGTCGCCCTGGCTTTGAAGGGCAATATGGCCAATGTCGCCGGCGGAATCCAGATCCTGATTACCAAGCCTTTTAAAGTGGGCGATTATATCCAGGTCGATTCGCATAAAGGCCTGGTTACGGCCATTGAGCTGATGTTCACCACCATCCGTACAGACAATGGCAAAGAGGCCGTGGTTCCCAACTCGGAAATGGTCGAAGATCTGATCATTAATTATTCCAAGTACCCATCGATCCGCATCAAGGCGCCATTTACTTTTCCAGTCGGCTGCGACTATTTGAAAATCCGCAAAGAGATTCTTGAAATGATGAAGGTCAATCCCTACTTTGACAAGACCCAGCCTGTCGATGTGGTCTTTACCGGGCTGACCAGCAGCGCCATCAGCATGGAAGTGGTCGGCTATGTCAAAGTTGAATTCATGGAAGAGTGCAAGCATTTGATTTACCAGGACCTGGCCAGCGGCCTGAATTACTACCGGCACGGCTCAACAAGTGAGCAGGAGATTAAAATCGTCAAATCTTTTGGTACCCCGGCTGCTTCTGCACCGGAAAATGCCAAGCCGCAGCCAGACCAGCAGGCAGTCTCTGATCCATCAATTCCAGCCGGTGCGGCAGCCGCATTTGTTCCTCTGCCAAAGCAAAACGAAAACCAGAGCGAAAGCGGCCTTCAGAAACTGAAACAGTTTGAACAGCATCTCAAGCAGGATTTCGCCCAGACATTTGATCCGATTTTTCACATCAGTAAAAACCAGCCGGCTTCATCCGGCACTGATGCCCAGGCCATTGAGGATGAATCCCCTGCCCTGGCAGTTCCGCAATCCTCAGACGATGCACCGCTTTCTGATATTGGCGCACCAGCTGGCCTGACACCGCCATCCCCTGTTCCAGCCGCTCCGGCTGGCGGATTTGTGCCGATAAAAGATCTTGAAGCAAGCAGCCAGTCATCCAGTCTTTCCCCGGCCACACCTCAGACAGAAAATCCCGCACAAAGCGAAGCACAAGCCAGTCCGGGTCTTTCGGCTTCGATGGCATCATCTTCCCAGGAACCGGAAGAAAATGCTGCTCAGAACAAAACATCCCAGGCCGGTACTTCGCCTGATCAGCCAAAAACCTCAGTCGCTGCGGATTAAAAGCCAGATCAATCCTGAAAACTGAAGACCGTAAGCAGTCCGAAGTGCTTTCCTTTCATTCCAGCCTCAACAGTTCCGGGACTGGTTAACGGTCAATATTCCGTATGAAAAGGAATGGTCTTTTCAAAGCACAAAACGCCAGGTTAATCCAGCCTTTTAAAGGAATGGATGCCCTGGCGTTTTTATTCATTCGTACCTGTCCTGCCTGCCATTCTTTTGGCCGCAGGCTGGATGGGCGAAAAAAAGGCTCCTTCTGGGAGTCTTTTTCAATGGAACCGCTGCGAAACTTTACTTTCTGAATAAAACAATTGAGGGATGTCTGATAACCAGTGAGGGATACCGGAAATCAATTGCCAAGGTAAACAGTCATCCTTGTTTCTGGCAGGGAAAAAGGAAGGTTGCCAGTCGAGTCTGCGGCTGTCCTGTTTAACTGCTTTCAGCATACACAATCCTGATTCTCAGGACAATTTTAAAGCACAGCTTGATTCGCAATAAAGTTTTGCATTCCTATTCAAATCGGATACTGGTTTTTCCACTTTCGGATAAAACGCTGTTTTCGTGCCAGACTGGGTTGTACAGACTTTCAGCAGGTTTAAAACAAAAAACGTCCCGCAGGACGTCTTTCGCTTAATACTTGACTTTCATGACCTGCCGGTAGCCAAAAGCCGGCGAGTTGATCGAAATCGTGATTCCATCTTTCTTTTTGGAAGAAAAGTCAGGAATGACTCCATCTGCTTCGAAAATGATGTTTGCCGGCAGTTCCTGATCCGGGTTCAGGTAGAAAACCTGATAGCCCAGCGTTTCACACTTGAACTGCTCCGTCTTGGCACCCATTCCATTTTGCGAGAAGTCCTGCTTCGAGATATCCTCCTGGCTCATGGACTTCAGCTTGTCTGCATCCTTCAGGCTGTCCAGCTTGAAACCGTCGATTGTGCAGACTGGAGAGAGAAACGGGATAACCAGCCTTGAATCCGTCTTATTTTTATAGATGATTTTCAGACCTTCAATCCGTGATTTCCCGTTTTCATATTTATATTCCAGATTCTGGGCATCCACTTCAAATTCGTAATACTGATCGGAGTAGACCGTGAATTTCTTTTCTTCTGAATTCTGGATCTTGTCATCCTGTATGGTCCGGATCTTGACGCTGTCAAAAGGAATGAAGGCATCTTTGGCCTGTACATACAAGCCAATATTCTGGTCAGAAGTTTTGGGCACGCCGATGTATCCGTAGATATAGGTGGACATTCCCGGATTGACATCATTGGTAATCATTGTCTTAAACTGGTCAATTGGATTAATTGATTTATATCCGTCCTTGGACGGGGCTGAAAGCTGGTAGACCAGGTTTGACATGTGGTAGACCTTGTCGGAGTTGTTTTCAATGCTGGCCAGAAAATAGTAAAAGACTGTATTGACCTGCTTGTTGTCGACTTGCAGAACATCGACCAGCTTGAAGTCAACATCGTCTGAAACCTGGATGGAAGATACTTTGGGCGAGCAGCCGGCAAGCATAATACCCGTCATGAAACAGACGAAAATGCTGAGAAGTTTTTTCATCATATCACCTGTTCCTATTTTAGAAAAAATCAGAGCGCCTGCCAACCTGAACAATAAGACAGTCTGAATCGCATGATGGATGAACCGGTATCAGACTGAAGATAATTCTCTGCATTTAGAAGAGCTGATGGTGCTTTTGATGGACAGCCGGGAAATTTTCTCCCGGATTTATTGCACGATTTGATAAAATGAAGGCATGCTAAAACCAGAAATGATTAAAGAGAAACTGCTGGACTACAAAGCTCCCCGCTGGGAAGAATTTCCGTCCATTGAACTGTATATGGATCAGATGATTGAACTGCTCTCGGCCTGGCTGCAGCCGCTTTATTTTGACCAGAACCGGCCTTCAATTACCTCGAGCATGATTAACAATTACGTCAAGAATTCAATTGTCGAACCGCCGCACAAGAAAAAAATATACCGCTTACCATCTGGCGTATCTGTATGTTGTGATGGTCTTGAAACAGTGCTTTACCCTGCAGGAAATTTCCACACTGATTACGATTTATTCCAGTACAGCCTCCAGCCAGCGGACCGCTGACCATTTTAACCAGTTTGCCACCGTCTTTGAAACGCTGCTCCATCAGGTGATGGAAACCGGCAATCCAAGCGAATCGTTTTTTGAAGATCCCACCTGGCAGCAGACCCTGATGGTGGATGTCATTCGCGCCGTCTGCTGCAGACTGTACGGCGTATTTCAGATCTACACTTTTCATTATCAGAACAGCCAGTCTGCCAAATCCCGAAACTAAAAAGCCAGTTCGATAATCGGCTGCCTTCTTGTATCGTTTTTTTTAAAACGGGCCTGTTCATGCCTGCCTGGTCGGTTGCACCCTTGGTTTTCTGGCTTTCCAGAAGAAAACACCCGGATCGGTTTATCCAGTCCGGGTGTTTTGCTGTTGAATACTTTTTTAATACATCGAAAACGGGAATGACAGAAAGAAGCAATTCCATCAGGCTTTCAGCCGCTATATTCTTCTTCAAACATTCCTTTTTTATCTGTCGTTTCTGGGCAGAATCAGGCTTGCTGACGCTCTAGAGGCTGGAGCCAAAATCGGAAACCAGAATCTGGCCAGTCATGGCGTTGGATTCATCTGAAGCCAAAAACAGGGCGATATTGGCAATGTCTTCTGGCGTAGCGACCGGGGCATGCAGATCAAGATGGGAATACATGGCTTTCATCATGTCCGCATCCAGGCTGTTCACATCCTGGGCGGCTGTCATTGGCGTCGCAATGGTTCCCGGGCAAATCGCATTGGCCCGGATCCCAGTACCGGCAAAACGGAAAGCCGTATGTTTGGTCAGGCCGATAATTCCGGCTTTGCTTACGGCATATGCCGCGGGTCCGCAGCCTTTTTCGCCGGCTACAGAAGCAATATTGACAATGGAAGCTTTGTCATTGTCCTTCATTTCTTTTAAGGCAGCCCGGGTGACATAAATTGTGCCTTTCAGGTTGGTATCGATAATCCAGGAAATATCTTCATCTGTGGCCACATCAATAGCTTTCATGCCGGATTCGAGAATGCCGGCGTTATTGACCAGAATATCGATCTGTCCAAATTCCCGGATAGCGGCATCAATAAGGTTCTGGACTTCTTCCGGTTTGGCAATATCACAGCTGACGGGAAGAACTTCGCCCCCGGACTCCCGGATATCGGCTGCCACCTGCTCTAATTTGTCTTTACGGCGGGCAGAGATGACGACTTTCGCCCCTTCGTCCGCAAACAGTTTGGCTGTTACGGCGCCAACGCCTGAGTTGCCTCCGGTGATGACCGCGACTTTATCAGCTAAACGATTCATATAGTTTTTCAGGTTCCTTTCATAGCAGGACCATAACCTGCTGTATAGTTTTTAATTTTAGTCCTGTTTGAGCAGTCAAACAAGACGGATTACCGAACCATTGCCGGCAAATGAAAAAGCAGGGCTTTCGCGCAAAAAAAGCCAGCCATTTTCCATCTGCTGGCCGGCCAGGCAGGCCTGCAGATGTCAGCTGACATTTTTTATTGATTCAATCAACATCTCAATCACAAAAATCAACCGATCCGTTTCAGAGCGACGAGAATCGCTGCAGTCTTTGAACTACAGTGCAGGTTTGTCTTCCAGTTTAAAGCGCTCTAAAAGAGCCTGACGCGCCGGCTTTTCCCAGGGATTAACCAGGGGCGCAAGCTGTTCAAAACGGAACTGGGGATTTCGTTTCTGAATGGCTTTGGTCAGCACAAAGTCGGCCAGCTGACCGTTTTTAGGAAGCAGAGGGCCATGAAGATACGTCCCCAGAATCCGCCCGTCATAATAGCCTTCAAAGCCGCCATCAAAGGCGTTTCCAAAGCCGTGAGCAACCTTGCCTAGCGGATGAGTGACATTCCGGGTCTGCCCGCCATGATTCTCAAACCCGATCAGGCGCAGATTCTGCCCGTCCAGCGGGGCATCAATCACGATATTTCCAATACAGCGGGTTTTTCCCTTCCCTGTTTCGGTATAGTAATCCGTAAATTTCAGCCCTTCAATTTTTTCGTGATCAGCCGTTTCATAATACTGTCCAAACAGCTGGTAGCCGCCGCAGATCAGCAGAAAAAACGTCTTTTCATCAAGGGCTTTTCGGATATTGTCATGCCGCGAAAGCAGATCGGGAATCAGGGCTACCTGTTCCTTGTCGGCGCCTCCGCCCATGAAGACAAGGTCAAAATCGGAAAGATCCGCCAGCTGGCCAATACCGACCGTGGTGACCTGAAAATCAATGCCCCTGTCTTCAGCCCGCTTTTTGAGCGTCATGATATTGCCTTTGTCTCCGTATAAATCCATAATGTCATGATACATCCAGGCGCATTTGACGATCATAAGGCCATCTCCTTTTCAATTGCTTTCCGGCTGGGCAGCAGGGCGGTATAGGTCGCCACGACATAAACGGTATCGCATTTTTTCAGGGCCTGGCTGACGGCTTTTTCAATCGGGGACTCGATCGAAAGCTCACAGGAACATCCCCCATAATACATTCGCAAAGCCATATCGCCAGCCCTGGTTCCGGAACAGATTACGCATTCAGTCTGCGGATTCATGAATTTTTCAAACTGCGTATCATAAATCCAGGAAACATCTGTTCCGTCCTGCTCCCGGTCATTGAGAACAATCACAATTGCTTTCTTTGTTCCGTCCCGCTCAATAACTTTCATGACTTCATTGGCACCGGTCGGGTTTTTGACCAGGTTGAGAATTACCTCTTTGCCCTCTTTTTTAAACCGTTCATTCCTTCCGGCTGGATGAGGGGCGTCTTTGAGCATGAGTTCAAAGGCACTCTGGGGCAGCCCATACTGCCTGAGGATCGCCAGCACGGCTGCATAGTTATACATGGAATACATGCCTTCATACGGTCCTTGGTATTTCTGCCCGTCATACAGGAAAGTCTGCCGGTTCAGGTCAATATCCTTTAATTCCACGTCGAGCGGGGGCGTTTTAAAGCCGCAGTTTGGACAGTGGAACTTGCCGATATGGGAATACTGGTAGAAATCGTATTCGAGCCGGCTGGAGCAGACCGGACAGAACTTGCCCTCGCTGGCTTCCTTTGCCGTTTTAAACGAATACTTGTTTTCACCGATTCCAAAATAGCTGGCTTTTGCATGCGGGGCTTTTAAAGCAAGCCTGGCCGTATTGGGATCATTGCCGTTGAGTACCAGGGTTCCTTTATAATCTGGAAGCACATTTTCAATCGATTCGATCAGCTGCTCCATTTCTCTTGCCCGGTCAAGCTGATCCCGGAAGAAGTTGTTGACGACCAGGGTGCTGACAGGAAGATAAGGCAGGACATGACGGATATTGAGTTCATCCACTTCCAGTACGACGACATCGGCGTCAACTTCCCCGCTGCCGCTGGCATGAAGCAGCAGGGCTGTAGTAATTCCAGCCTTGAGATTGTCGCCTTTGCGGTTGGTGACCACTTTCTTGCCGGCTTTTTCAAAAAGGCTGGAGATCATGTTGGCGGTACTGGTTTTTCCGTTGGTCCCGGTGACAAGAATGACCGGGCCCCGGAAGTGAAGATGCTTCAGGGAGTCAGGATCCAGCCGAAGGGCGATGGAGCCTGGCAAAGACCCCCCGCGCCCGGCAAGAGAGAGCAGGGCATGGGATGTACGGGCGGCCAGAATGGAAAGTTTGCTCATAAAATCCTCCAGATCTGCAATGAAAATGCTATGAAAATGAAGCGGCAGCTCTTTTATTTCTCCGCATTCTTCGCCTTCTCTGTCCATTGCTTTTGCATAGGGTCAGGATGGAAAAAAGCAGCAGAAATAATGAGTGAAGACTCGCCTCAGATGAAAAAACAGAAGCGGACCTTGATCCGCTTATCGTTTCCTTGATCAGAATTATCTTAGCGCACAACGGGTCTGGCAGGCCAGCGGCGGATGGTTTTCAGGAATCGGCAGCTTCCTTTAAAAATTCAGCCGCTCTTTTTCCATCGGCATAGCCTTCCAGATACAGGCGCCGGACTTCCTCTTTGGATCCATAGAGAGCCCTGACCTTGCGCGGATCATGAGCAGAAACAAAAATCAGTTTTCCCTGCCTCTCCAGCTTTCTGGCCAAATCAAATGAGGCATTGTTTATGGCCACGCGGTTTTTTAAAGCCCGGGCAACCTGCGGATAAGCTTTTCCGTAAGCGGAAGCATGAGAGAGAAAGTCCATGGAAGCATCCATGATCCGGCTTGGCTTTTCCATCTCGGGATCGCGCGGCAAGATGACAACAATCCGGTCGGCACCCAGATCCAAGGCTTTCTGGACAGGCACGGGATCGCTGACCGTGCCATCACAAAAGGGAATGCCGGCAATGGTAGAGGCAGTACAAAGATAGGGAACAGAGCAGCTGCCTTTAAACAGTGCGTACTGATCCTGGCCAATCCTGTGCTTGTCCAGATAGGCCGGGCGCCCGGTTAAAGCGTTCGTGGCGACAACAATCAGCTCCGTGCTGGATTCTTTGATCTTTTCATAATCCAGAGGGTATTCGCCATCCGCATTGGAAAGCGTCGAGTAAATATAGTCCATGTCAAAATAGGAGTGCTTACGCAGCATGTTCTGAAAGGAAGCGTATTCTTTGCGATAAGCAAAATCATGATAGAAGGCATACGTCCGGCCTTTTTGCCTGGCGATAAAATTTGCCAGATTGGCCGATCCGGCACTGACCCCAATGCAAAGATCCACACAAATGCCCTCATCCAGGAGCCGGTCCTGCACTCCGGCTGCATAAATTCCCCGTGCTCCGCCGCCAACATCAATCAGGCAGGTCTTGTGGCTTTTGCCCTTTGGCTCTCCTTTAAGCCAGTCTTCGTTCTGTACCGGCTGGCCGGCAGGCAGCTTCTGGTGTTCTGTCTGCTCCGGCTTATTCAAATTCCTGTCGACAACCAGGCCATGACGGCTCCTGAGGGATTCATGGCGGGCTTTTTCCTGGATCTGATCAAGCAAAAATGACATTCGGCTCATTCCTTTCTACTCTTGCAAAATACATTTCCGGCAGCTTTTCCAGGCTGGATCTGAATGAACGGTCCTGGACAAAAGCAGCATCGGCCTGCAAATTTTAGACTATTCAGTTTCAGTTTTAGCATCCGCTTTGCCTGTCCCGGATTGTTTTACCCGGTTTTCTTTGGACAAGAGCGTATCCGCTTTATTTTACACAAAAAGGAAATCACCTGCAGAATCTTCTTTGAATCCGTTTTCACAGTTTTCCCAACTGCCTTCCCTGCTCCATTTCCGTACAAGGTTTGCAAAGACTGGGGATATCCGGCAGATAAGAAAGCGGCTTTTCCACTGCCGGATTGAGAGCTTTGCTGCCAAAAGCCAGCCTGCCGCTTCTTTTCTCTGGGGCTGTTCTTTTGCGGTTTACGGAAACAGAAAAACTGCAGAACACGCAGGTTCTGCAGTTTTTGATTTTACAATTTTACTTTTTCTGGGCTGCTTTCATCAGTTTGTAAGCAGTCTTGAGAACTTTCTTGCCATCCATGGAGCCGTATTCTTTCATGTCAATGACAGCGGCTGGAGTTTCACCGGCGAGTTCTTTTACATTAGGCAGCTCATAGCCGATCTGCGGGCCAAGAAGGATAACATCAGCTCCGCCGAGGTCTTTCTTTGCCTGAGTCAGGGATTTTGCTTCAATGTGTGCATCAACGCCAAGTTCTTTAGCGGCATTCTGCATGTTGCGAACGAGGATGGAAGTAGACATGCCTGCGTTGCAAACGAGAAGAATATTTTTCATTTTCTAAGCTCCTATCTGTTGGAATCCTTATACGGATATCCTCATTATAGTACAAACCTTAATGAAATTGCTTTCAAATCTCAGTCAAGATCGAATACATCATCATCGTCGTCGTCATCGCTGGCAGCCTGAGCAGCCTGGTTTGCCATAACGCGGTCGTTAACCTTAACAAACGGCATGTAGATCAGGACGCCGACAACCAGAACGATTGCCTGGACAATAACGGCTCTCCAGTCGCCACCAGAAGCCAGGAAGCCAGAAATCAGAACTGGAGTCGTCCATGGAACGAGGGTTACGCACGGATTCATGAAGCCGATTAATGTGGTGATATAAGCAATAACAATGCCAACGATCGGTACAAGCAGGAATGGGATAGCCATTGCGATGTTGTAAACGATTGGATAGCCAAACAGAACTGGTTCGTTGATGTTAAACAGGCCAGGAACGATGGACAGTTTGGCAACATTTTTGGTTGCTGCGTTCTTGCCGACGATGAATGTCGCAATCAGCAGGCACAGGGTCGATCCGGATCCGCCAAGCAGACCATAGGAAGTAACCATGGATACGTTAACGATGTTAGGAATTGCTGTATGAGCAGCGTAAGCTGCGATGTTTTCCTGAATGTTGATGATCAGCAGCGGTTCAAGAATGGAGGAGTAAATAACAGACTGGTGAATACCAAACAGCCAGAGCAGGTTGCCCAGTGTATAGAGGACTACAGTTCCCCAGATGCTGGTTCCGATATTCTTTAACGGTGTCTGGATCCAGGTCTTAATTACAGTGATCAAATCTGTTCCGCACATGGCGATCAGGGTAGCAAAGATTGCAAAGATCGACAAGGAGAGCATAACCGGAATCAGGACGTTGAAGGACTTGCCAACAGCTGGCGGTACCTGGCTGCCCAGGTTGATCTGGAGTTTCTTGATCGTTGACAGCTTGATGTACAGTTCGGAGATTAACAGACCAATCAGGATACCGCCGAACATGCCGCCGGTTCCCAGGTTATTGTAAGTCAGAACACCCGAGAAGATATCGGTTGTCGGAGTTTCAGCAACTGATGACAGTTCAACCTGCATTGGCATCATGACAACAACGCCGGCAACAGCAACGACTGCTGTGGAAAGCGGATTGTCAAATTCGCGGTTTACAGAAAGGCAATAACCGATGGTTGCTGCAATGAGCAAGCCGGAGATATTCAGGGTGCCGTTAACCAGAGCGTTGCCCCAGTACTGGATGTTGGCCAGAGCGTCACCCGAGAAAATCCAGGTAAATACAGTGTTGTTTAACAATACAGCGATACCTGCCAGAATGTAGAGCGGCATGATCGTTGCAAATGCGTCACGCAAAGTGCGCAGATAGAGGAGATTTCCGAATTTGCCGGCAAAGTCAGCAAATTTCTGCATGAAATCATTATTTTTAGTTTCTGCCATAATTTCCTTTCAGCCTAGTCAGACCAGATTCAGTCTTCCTTATTGTCTTGGTCAATGACAACCGTGTTGGTGTCAGCCACTTCTTTGAACCAGCGCCCGGATTTCTTGATAGTCCGTGACTGATCGTTAAGATCTACACCGATAAAACCGTAGCGGTTTTTGTAGGCATTGTTCCAGCTCCAGCAGTCCATGGCTGTCCATGGGTGATAGCCAAAGCAGTTTGAACCTTCTTCCATAGCCCGGTGCAGCTGGGCAAGGTGCTCTTTGTAAAACTCAATGCGGTAATCATCGTCAATCGAGCCATCCGCGTCGCGGTACTTTTCTTCGCCTTCCACGCCCATGCCGTTTTCCGAAACAAACCAGCGGATATTTCCGTAGTTGTCCTGGACATTCTTGGCAATGTCGTACATGGCTTCCGGATAGATTTCCCAGCCGCGGTACGGATTGATACGGGCTTCAGGCCATTCATACTCTTCAAAATACCTGTCGGGCATCCAGTCTGGATACTTGTCAGGATTTTCAGGAGCTTTCGCTCTTTTGGGGTGATAGTAGTTGACGCCCAGAAAATCGACCGTGTTGTTCTTGATGGTATCGAGTTCTTCCGGTGTATCCTGCCATTTCACACCATCTTTTTCGATGACATCCACCAGCGCTTTGGGGAATTCGCCCTTGACTGCCGGATCGAGGAAGGACTTGTTGAAGAATTCATCGGCAAATTCTGCTGCTTTACGGTCTTCCTCTCTGTCAGAGCGCGGATAGGTCGGCGTAAGATTCAGGATAATTCCAATCTCGCCCTTTTTTCCCATTTCCCGGTAAGCCTGGATGGCTTTTGCACTGGCCAGATTGATGTTGTACATAATCTGCAGCGCTTCTTTTCCCTTGCCGGTCAGTTTTGGATAGTGGAATCCATACAGCCAGCCGGCTTCGGGGATAACCATCGGTTCGTTAAACGTAGTCCAGTACTTTACATCGTCTCCGAACAGATCAAACGCAGTCCGGGCAAACTTTTCATACAGATCAACGACGTGCTTGCTTTCCCATCCGCCGTATTTCTCCAGAAGTTCTGCAGGAAGATCAAAGTGGTGAAGGTTAAGAATCAGTTCAATACCGTTCTTTTTTGCTTCAGCAATCATGTCTTTGTAGAACTTGACGCCGTCCGGATCCGGTTCTCCTGTTTCAAGATCCTTGATCAGGCGGCTCCACTGGATGGATGTACGGAAGGAATTCAGCCCAATCTGCCTGAACATTTTGAAGTCTTCCGGATACTTGTGATAGAAATCGCTGGCAACATCCGGTCCGACACCGTCAAAGAAATCGTTGCGGGCTTTGCGGTACCAGATATCCATCACATTTTCATGCCGTTTTCCATACCAGCCTTCCGTCTGGGGACCGCTGCTTGCTGCACCCCACCAGAAGCCGGCTGGAAACTGAAGTTTTTGCTCCATCTCGGTACTCCTTTTCTTTGTCGCCTTTAGTCTATACGTTTTAAATCTATATGTCTAGTCATTTATCACATCTTTTCTTGAATCTTTTTTCGGAATTGTATATTGAGTGTGTGAGCACTCAGATTAATTGCGTGCTAATGATGTCCAGAACCAGGCTTGAGCAGCATCAGATTATGGACAAGGCCGATTCACATCTCTCCACATCGGTTTTCCCGTTCTGCCGGATTTCAGGAAAGTTCTGATCAATGCGGCAGATTTTAGAATAATTAACGGATTCTCCCTCTCCAAGCACAGGAAAAATTCCAGAATTTAAGAAACAATATGTGAATCATTACTTCTAATATACCCTTTCCAGAAGATTTGTCTATCATGAATTTTAATGTTTTGTAAGCGAATTCATTAAAATAAAAACATAAACAGGAGTGATAAGTAAGGTCGGTCCGGTGTTTTGATAATACTAATATTTATAAATTTTTGGGTCTCTGAAAAAATTGGTGGGATTTAGCTGATGGCTGAAGCCGATGTC
>Ash_p2__coassemble_873_pt1 | contig 41154 bp, 33 predicted proteins | sample Ash_p2__metabat2_high_PE_029 | metagenome-assembled genome bin Ash_p2
CGGCCGGTCGACCCTGGATTTTGTTCCATTGACGATCCGTTTCAGTTTCTGTTCGGGAAAGCGGCTGAACGATTTCATCACTCGATTTGCCGCGGCTTCTTTCAGATCCTCTGTTGCCAGAAGGCCCCGTGCCTTAAGCTAATGGTTAGCGGTTGTGATGATTCGCTGTCATAGTGGACTTTCACCATCGGGATGTATGCCATACCGGGTACGCAAAAAGCGGATCCTCTTCCGCTAGCGACGGGAAGAGGATCCGGAACCGGCTGCAAATAACCGGAGTACATACAGAAAAATGTTAATAAAATCCAGGTAAAGCTCCAAAGCGAAATAAACAGTCCATTTCTGCTTCGTCATGGAATCGAGCGGCGCATTTTCCATGATCTGTTTCATGCGCCAGACATCCCACATGGTAATGCCGGTAAACAGCAGCATGCCGATGATGGAATACAGCTGGATATTGAGCGGCGCACCAAACAGCATCAGAACCACTTCGGCCAGGAGCATAACCACCAGCCCAACCAGGCAGATCATGCCCAGGCTGCTGAGATTCTTTTTTGTCGTGGCACCAACAAAAGCCAGGCAGAAGTAATACACTGCGCTGATCGCAAATGCGTAAAAGAGCGTAGAACCGGTATAGACAATGCCAAGCGACGAAAATGTCAGGCCGGTCAGAACCGAATAGGCAAAGAACATCAGGCGCAATGTTCCAACGCTGGCCTTATTCATGCTGAATGAAAAGGACAGAGCGATTCCGATCTGGGCAATCATCAGCACCAGAGCAAGCATGGGGTGGGAGTACATAAAGTAGGTCCCCCCGCAAACCAGAAACAGGAAGGCTGTCAGCGCGGTAAGGCTTAAGCCCAGGCCCATCTGGACAAAGGTGGAAACGAGATAGTTTCCGCCCAGTTCAAAGGGCCGGCTGCTGCTTCTGGCCTCTTCCGGAATTTCCGGAAGATTATCGAGTGAAAACTGGCTCATTGAAAATTTCCTTCTTTATTATCTTGATATCTTTCTTTTGTGTCTTTTGTTTCTTCTGCTTTTCAGCTGTCCTTGCCGTCAGAAATTTCCTGTTCGGCAGCAAGTCTTTCTTCTTCGCGTTTTGACTCTTTTTCCTCGGCATTTTCAACCGGAACCGGTTTTTCGTTGCCGTTAATCAAGAAGCCCAGCAGCTCACGCGCGGCATCGTCAATCCCTGCACGGTTGCTCTTGTCAAATCCAAGATGAGTATACACTTCGCCCGTGTAGACATTGTTGTCCTTGAGAGCCTGCATAACTGTATCGATCAGCGGATTGCAGACTTCCTGCTCCTGCATCGGGCCAAACGGGTTGGCAAAGTAAGTCTTGGAGAGGCCTTTTTCCTGAGTTGTTCCCAGAGCCATGCGCGCGCCGTCCTTGCAGGTTTCCTTGAAGTCCTCCAGCGAGAGTTCTTTCATGCCTTTGGCATCGGTATAGTTGTTGGCATAGCAGAACAGGTCGATCGGGTGATTAGCCGTGACGAAGGCATAACTCGATGCCGGAACGACCATGCGGGAGTTTGGATTTTCCGGTGCAAAGAAGATGGAGCGGTCCATATCCTTGTAAGGTGTTCCCGGATCAAGATCATCCAGGCGGACAAATGCGCCGGTCTCTGTTCCCTGTCCATAAGGAACACCGTCTTCCAGGTGAATCGTTCCCATATCGTCAAAGACAATCTGGACATCCTTGATCAGATCCTTGCCTACTGATTTAAGCGCTTCAATGGATTCAGACTTGCCGGCACCGGAATCGCCCATCAGAATGATTCCCTTCTGAGTACCATCATTGAGGACCACGTTAACCATGGCACCATGAATTGGCAGCCAGCCGCGTTCCATCATGGCCAGGTTGTGTAAAGTCAGGGCCATTTTCTTCAGGTAGCCAAAGTATTCCATTCTCGGGTGATCCGAAATGCGTCCAACCCAGATGCCGTTGGCTTTATCGTGGTAGTACTTTGTTTCGTTTAATCCATCCTGGTTGCCGTAGATCATGATCAGATCCGGCTTCTTTTCGGACTCTTCGATGGTAGCCAGTTCGAAAAGGTTCACCATGGACAGAGCCAGGGCAATGTATTTTACACTGAAATAAACCAGGCAAAGCAGCTTTCCGACTTTCAGCGGCAGGCAGAACCATTCATCCGGGTTAATGCGCAGATTGTCCATCGGGTTGTAAGTCGTTTCGGTAAACATACCGGTCCGCTTGGAGCTGCCCGGATGGAGGATCATCGGCGTACGCAGCATAACGGTATCGATCATCGGTACATAGCGCAGTTGCAGGTAGTCTTCAGAGAAGAAGTTCTTGACCTGGTGAACAGAGAAGCAGGCATTGGTTCCTGCCTGGACCTGACGGTAAACAAGGTTTGGACGGCCCATGATTTTCTCTTCATACAGACGATAAGTCCGCAGAATTAAATCGTTGAGGTCAGAGTCGCGGCGTACCAGGGTATTGATTCCAAAATCGGGGGTGTTGTTGGAATCCATGAAACCAAAGCGTTTAAGCGAGCGCCAGCCGTGATAGATTTCTTCAATGACGTTCAAAAGTGTTCCACGATCACGCGTAAGCGGATTGTCTTTCAGTTCATCAAATTCAAAAACAACAAGCTGGCGCAGAAACATGACAAATTCATGCGCGGCAGTCTGGACATCCAGCTTTTCATCCTGGGTCAGATACATATAGATTTTCGGATATGTTTCTTTCTGGATCCGGATGAAGTACGTGATGAATTTTTCAAAAGTTCTGCTCTTAAGCAGCGTTTCACGGTTTTTTGGATAGGCACGATTGTAGTTGAGTACAACCTGACCGTTGGAAATACTGATTTTTTTAAGCATGGTTATCCTTTCCTGTAATGTAATGCAAATCCTGACAGGAATATCCTGACAGCCTGAACAGCTTCCCTTTCCGATTGCGAAAGTAAAGGAAGCAATTTCGGGATTAGCTGAATCATATATTACTTTCAGAGCGTTGTAAAACAGACTTTTAACGATTCGTAAACACCTGTCTGCGCTGTATGACCATTATTCAACGTTTTTGCTGTTATGTAATCTTTTATCTGAACATTTTCTTTGAAATCATCATTTCTGTTTTTACAGAAACAAAAAGAAAGCGGTATTTCATGGCGCCAGAAAAGGCATTTTATTAGCATCTTCTAACTCTGTCCCTATACCACTCATTAAGGCAAATTACAATCTTTTCCTGCAAAACTGTTTATCATTTTGAGTATAGAGAAAATCGAATGGTTCAGATCAATGCCCTGCTGTACACAGGATGAAGAATAGAATTTGCACAAAAGTGCATGGCCGCTTCCAAATTTACGCTTCAAGATGCGCATCTGCACAAAATCGTTGCGTAACCAGCGAATTTGGCCAATTTATTGCGTGCATGTTGCGCGTGATGGGCAGGCGTGCTAAAGTCTTGTTGTACAAAGCCCTTGATGATCATTAAAGCGCGAAAGGAGAATATTTATGAGCAAAATCGCAGTCGCCATCAGCAATCATACTTCCCAGACTATCCACACGATTTCAGACTGTTTAAACACTCAGCCCGATGAGCTGAAAGAAAGACTCAGAAATTATTTCGAGACCTTTGCGGATAAAGTAGATCAGGATACTCTGACATTTAAGGAAGGGGCCGCCATTTTCCTTGCAGGCGGTCTGATTGTTCAGGTTTTTGTCTGGTTTGGATTACTCTGCCAGTAATCGAGCCGGTCCTTTTTCAGCCGCTTTGCCTGGCTGCTGTTCACCGGCAGTTCCTGCAGCCGATGCCGCAGAAATACTGTCATTTTACCTGCAATCAGCATGGGTAATGAATGACAGGACCGTAATTTATAGAAAACGGCAAATACGATCCAGTTTTACCACTATTTTTGTCCATTCAATGAATCTCTCTGTCCTGCAGCCTGCCTGATGACCTTTCCCCATTCTGGCTTCTGGAAAAGTCAGGTTTAAAAAAACAATCCCATCATAAAATTCATAGAAAACAGTCCGGTTTCGGACTGTTTTTTTATGGCTGTGACGCAATGGTGACTGTCCTGTCAAAAGAATATGGTTTTTTCAGCGAAAACGCATACCAGCTTTGCTTTTTGGTAGAATTGCAGTGATCAGCCGCCGGCTAAACTGCCATTTTCCAGTCTGCAGCCTGCAAACGGAAAGCGAACAGGGCAGCCCTGAAGATTTTTCCTTCTGGCTGGCGGCCAGTGTAAGGGGATTTGAATGAAAAAGAAAAAACTTCTGCTTGTGCTGCTTGCAGGTCTGATGGCTGCCGGCTGTGTAAACAACCGCCAGCAGCCGGCCTCGTCTTCGGCTCCCGTCAGCCAGGAAACCAGCGAGACCATCCAGTCCATATCCAATGCTGAGTTCCGGAACTTTCTGGATCAGTATGTCATCAAGGCCTGTGAAAACGACTACACGCTGGCTCATCGCTATTTTGAGCACCCGGAAAACTATGGAATCGACATTTCGAAATGCAAAGTCACGCTGGGTTCTATTCTGCCCACAGATGAAGACCTGCATTTCCAGCACCAGATTCTGAGCAACCTGGAAAAAATGGACGATAAGGATCTCAACCAGACCAATCAGCAGATCCGGCAGCAGATGATGTGGGAAAGCCGGCTGATCCTGGACTCATCCGATGAAAAATTTGCCTATCTCGACAACATCTGGTCGGAGATTTCCGGCGTCACTTCGGTGCTGACCGATTTCTTTTCCGAATACCAGCTCTATTCACAGGCGGATATCGAGCCTCTTCTGACTCTTATTCAGGATGTACCGCGCTATGTGGATGAGGCGATTGCCTATTCCAAAAGACAGGCCGAGCTCAAAACGCTGGCGGTCAATATGGATTCGCTGCGTGAAAGCTGCCAGTCGATTCTGGAAACCAGAGATGATTCTCCGGTGACTAATGAACTGCTGGCTGAAATCGACGGGCTGAATCTGGATGCAGCCGCAGCGGCCTCCTGGAAGGAGAAGATTACGGCCGACTTAAACGAGCACTTCTTCCCTTCTTTTGAAAAAGCCCTCAGTGCACTAGAGGATCTTGAAGACCAGAATGGCCAGATCAAGGGGCTGGCTTCCTATAAAGACGGCAAAGAATACTACAAGTATGTAGTCGCCAATTATGCCGGTACAGATGCCGATATTGAAACCATCAAGGAAGAAATCCGCACGGCGATGGATGATTCCGTTGTTGAATACCGCCAGATCCTGCGGGAGGACCCGGAATCGGCCACGCTTGGCGAGCCGGAGACCAGCTTCAAGGACATTTCTGAAATTATGCCCTTTCTGGAAGAGCGCTATCCTGCCGATTTCCCCATTGTCAAAACCATGGACTATGAAATCAAGCCGCTCAGTGCCGAGCAGTCCAAGCAGGGGGTTATGGCCTATTTTGTCCTCCAGCCAATTGACTCCACCAGACCATACGAAATCCGCTACAATGCGCGCGACTACGGCAGCGATCCCAACAGCCTGCAGCTTTACAACACATTTGCGCATGAAGGCATTCCCGGCCATATGTACCAGGCCCAGTACGAAAGAGAGCATTTCAAGCATCCGGCGCAATATTTCCTGTCCGCCTTTGGCATGCAGGAAGGTTATGCCACCTATGCGGCCTATGAAACGCTCGACTGGACCGGTATCAATGAAAACGACCTGGAAGTGTGGAAGCTGACCGACCAGTATTCCAACTATTCCGTTTTGCTGATGGATCTGCAGATCAACTATGACGGCTATTCCCTTTCCGAATTTGAAAATGTATGGGGCGAGGGCAGCGAGGCCGTTTATAACCAGCTGGCGGAAAACCCGGGCGTATTCTTCGGCTATTATTATGGATCACTCAAGATCTTCCAGCTCCAGCAGATCGCCAAAGACGCACTGGGAAGCCTGTATGATCCGGTTGAATTCAACAACGCCCTGCTGCAGATGGGCAATGTAGAATTTAGCATTATCGAAGACAACATTCAGGCTTATATTGATGCCAAGCGCAACAGTTCGTATGGAAAAAATGCCTCAGAAACTCCATCTGAAAAATCCACAGAAAGCCAGGAGGAGGCAGACAGCCAGCAGGAAAGCAGCGCACCTTCTTCAGAGATGGACTTTTTTGAAGACTGACCTGAATGCTGACTCGAAAAGCCATGCCAAATTCCAGGCCAAAAAGCCTCTGCTTTTTGCTGGATGGACATTTTTGCTCTGCATTCTGGCCAATGGCACTTGAGCCGCCTGGAAGTACCTGCAAAGCTTCTGACAACAGCTATTAAGAAAAAGACATCCCGGACTGCTCGCCCTGAACAGTCCGGGATGTTTGCATTTTGGATTTCATTCCTGCCTTTTGCCTGCTGCTTTCCAGCCGGATTTTCAACAGACCGGTTTGTACAGTCCAGGTTTCCGTCTGATTTTCACTGAATTTACAAACAGCGGATTTTAAACGGCTGCCTGCGGCAGGTCAGCAGGGGTTCAAAGACAGAATTTTAGCAGCAGTCTGATATTCAGGCCGCGTAGATTTCATCGAGCAGGCTGGGCAGATCTTCCAGTGCAACTTCATGTTTTTCGCCATCGGTCCGCTTTACATACTCTGCCTTGTCATTGGCCACGCCTTTGCCAAAGGTAAAGCGGTGCGGGATACCGATCAGTTCCATATCCTTGAACTTGACACCAGCCCGTTCCGTACGGTCATCGAGCAGGATGTCATAGCCTTTGCTGCGGGCATATTCGTACAGTTCCAGGGCTTTTTCTACCTGCTTTTCGTCTTTCATGGACACAATGACAATCGCCGCTTTATATGGTGCCAGATTGTCCGGCCACATCAGGCCGCTGTCATCATGGTACTGATCCGCAACGGCGGCCATGCAGCGTTCCAGACCGATGCCATAGCTTCCCATCCATACAGGCTGCAGCTGGTTGTTCTGGTCGGAGAACATCAGGTTCATGGCTTTCGAATACTTGGTTCCCAGCTTGAACAGGTTTCCTACTTCAATGCCGTGCTCAAAAGTCAGCTTCTGGCCGCATTTCGGGCACAGATCGCCTTCGCGCACCTGGCTTAAATCGGCAACAGCCGCCGGTGTAAAGTCCTTGAGATTTACATTTTTTAAATGATGATCGTCTTCGTTGGCTCCGACGATAAAGTTTTTATAGTGAGCCACCTGGCGGTCCATATAAACCGGGATATCCAGCCCAACCGGCCCGGCAAAGCCGATGCGGGCTCCGGTTGCTTTATGAACTTCTTCCGGCGTAGCCAGGGCAAGTTCCATTGCTCCAAGAAGCTTTCCGGCCTTGGTTTCATTCAGGTCACGATCCCCCGGCAGGACAAAAGCCACAAGCTGGCCATCGGCATTGTAGATCAGGGTCTTGATGAAGTCGGATGGTTCTTTGCCTAAAAAGGCGCTGATTTCCTCAATCGTTCCGGCATTGGGAGTATAGATCTTTTCCATTTCCAGCTCGGCTGAGCTGTCATCTTCCATGGTGTCAACGACTTCCGTAATCTCCTCGTTGCTGGAAAAATCGCAGCCTTCGCATCCGACAACCGTATCTTCACCGATTGTAGAAATCGCCTGGTACTCTTCAGAGAGCAGTCCGCCCATCAGGCCGGTATCCGCTTTGACAATTTTATAGTTCAGTCCCAGGCGGTCAAAAATGCGGTTGTAGGTATCATACATATTAGCATAAGCCGCATCGAGACCGGCTTCATCCTTATCAAAAGTGTAGGCATCTTTCATGATGAATTCGCGTACGCGGATCAGGCCGTAGCGCGGTCTGGTTTCATCGCGGTATTTGGTCTGGATCTGGTACAGGTTGTACGGGAAATCCTTCCAGGATTTGCCGTCCATCGCAGCAGCCATGGCAAAAAGCTCTTCATGGGTTGGTCCAAGAACATACTGCTTGCCATAGCGGTCCTTGAGGGCAAACATGTTGGAGCCAAACGATTCACGGCGTCCGGAAGAGACATACACATCTTCCGGAATCAAAGCCGGCATCAGCAGTTCCTGTGCGCCATGGCTGTCCATTTCTTCCCGGACGATGTTTTCAATATTGGCAAGGACTTTCTTGCCCATCGGCATGATGGTGTAAATGCCGTTGGAAAGTTTCTTGATCATTCCTGCCCGGACCAGCAGGTTGGAAGAAACAGAATCCTCATCCTTGGCGTTTTCACGCAAGGTATAAAAAAAGCTGTTTGAAAGTTTCATAAATATCAGGATGTTTTCAGGGCAGATTTTCCTTTCTGTTCCATCCTGTTCAATCTGCCCTACTAGTATATTCAAAAAAAGGCCCGATCGACAAACGAGCCCAATGTTAAGACGGATTTGTCCATTTCCCTGCAAAGCAGCACCAGCCAAAGCCAACCGCAGCCAGCCAGAAGGCAGGGTGGGAAAGAGAAATTCTCCATTCAGGCAGCCTGGATGTTTCCGGGCTTTACAGGTCGCGGACTTTGCGGATCATGGATCCGGGAACGGCCGGAGAGGACCAGCGCAAATAAACGGTCTCCATCGGATGGGGACAGGCATTGCGCTGGTTTCCTTCTTCATCAATGATTTCGCTGATCTGTGCTTTGTAGGGAGCAATTCCCGGGCCGAAAAGCTCTACAGGAATGTCCTTGTGAAAATTGTTTTTGACCTGGACTTTCAGATAGCCTGGATGGCTTTCGTTATCTCCTTCCAGGACGAGCCCGATATACTCCTGGGTTACCGTTTCATCATGCTTGCGGTACAGCTGAACATTTTCATCCGGCAGGCCATGATAAAACCCCGGGCCTGTCGGCCGGTTTTCGGCCCGGGCCAGCTCATCCTGGATGTTTTGCAAAAATTCATCCGACACGCTGCCATGCGTTTCAATTTCATCAATCAGGCGCCGGTAAGCCCCGACCACAACAGCCAGATAGTAATCCGACTTCATCCGGCCTTCGATTTTCAGGCTCGCCACACCCGCTTTTATGAATTTTTCAATCTGGTCGGCGGCCTGCAGATCGCGGCTGGACATGGAAAAGGGCGTTTCGGGATCATTGAGCTGCCTCTCTCCCTCGGCCAGCTCGTATTTCCAGCGGCAGCTTTGCGCACAGCCGCCCCGGTTGGCATCCCGGTTGGTCATGTGGTTGGATAAAACGCAGCGGCCCGAAAAGGAGATGCACATGCCCCCATGGATGAATACTTCGATGGGAACGATCTTCTGGGCACAGATTTCTTCAATCGATTCAGCGGGTGTCTCCCGGCCCAGCACGACCCGGTCTGCACCCAGCCCAGCCCAGAAACGGACCGCCTGCTCATTCAGGATGGAGCGCTGGGTCGAGACATGGACTTCAAACTGGCGGTCCATCTTCAAAGCCCGGCTGATAATGGCCGGCGAGGCCGAAATAATCGCATCGATGCCGGCCTGGTCCAGGGCGTGGAGATACTCTTCCAGACCCTCAAAATCCGAAGGGTGGGGAATGATATTGACGGTTACGTGGACCTTGGAGCCATGTGCATGGGCAAAGCTGCACAGCTCAGCAATCTGTTCCAGATCGAAATTTGAAGCACGGGCCCGCAGTGAAAACTGCTGGCCGCCAATATAGACCGCATCGGCGCCATACAGAATGGCGGTTTTTGCCTTTTCGAGATTTCCCGCCGGTGCTAACAGCTCAATTCTTGCCATGGTGTTTCTCCTTGATCAAAAGCCGTTCTTCCAAAGGCAGGTTGCCAGGACCTGTCTGCTTCAGAACCTGCTGGTATTGTCCATCTGGGTCGTTCTGGTCCTGGCTGACTTCGCTTTCACTTCTCTTTGAATCCTCAATGTTCAGCAGCTGCCGGTAGGCCCTGACCATGTCTGCACCCCATTCATTGGACAGGCCAAAAGCATCAATCCGGAAGCGGCCGATTCCGGCTTTTGCCAGGGGCCGGGCAGCCAAACTGATCTGGCGGGGTGTATCGGCCAGGATATGCACTCCTTTTTCGTCCTGCCAGATGGGCAGCCTGGCTGGACGCATCATCTCCCGGATGGTGTAGATTTTTCCCTCTTCAAACTGGTCAGAGTGCCTGATATAGCGCAGGTAGTTTTCAATAAGCGGCCGGCGGCTTTCCATCCAGGTATAGTACCCGGCTGCCAGGACTTCCAGGCCTTCGGGATGGGTGGCATCAGCGGCAGCTTGAAGGATTTCTTTTTCGGTCAGCTCATGAGACAGCGAGACGCCAAGCAGGCCCTGGTCCAGGTAAAATTGTGCATCCTGGCCGGAGCAGATCAGCGTTTCCGGCTGCATGATGAGCTTATGACGGGAAGAGGGTTCGTCCTTTAAAGAATCCAGCGGCGTATCCACCTGATCAGCCAGGGCTATATAGCCATCATCGGCCACATAAATTGCATCCACTCCGGCTTCAAGAGCCTTGAAAAAGTCATGGCGGATGGGCTCCAGAAGGGACTGTTCAATCAGCGCCTGGGCATTGAGATAAACCTGGATGTTTCTTTCGTGAAAAAAGTCGACCCAGCTGGCCAGCTGGTCCGGATCAGCCAGGGCGTGACAGCGGCTTGAAAGGCTTTTTATGCCGAGAACGACGGCATCGGGTTCGGCTTTGAGCACCGGTTCGAGATGGTCGAGACTGTCAAGAGCAAGAATAATCATAAATAGCCTCCTTTCCAGGAAATACATATTCTAAAAATTCTAAAAAATAAGTGCAGGCAACTTTGGCTGCGTTTCTGCATGGGCTTTCCTGTCTTTTACTGTCCGTTCCGGAAGGACGGCACAATCCAAAATCCGCAAAGAAAAAAAGGTTCTGAAGAGGATGGAGCAGCCTTTCCAGCTGTTTCGGAGTGCCATAGAAAAAGTCCTGAAAACCTTGCGGACTTCAGGACGAGTTGTTTCCAGATAAGGGATCAGTAAAACTTCAGGAATACTGCGCCTGATCGCCAGTTATTCCTGGGCTGCCTGTTCAGGCTGTGCTTCCTGGTCTGTTTGGCTGGCTTCTTCAGACGTTTCCGGTTCAGCCTTCTGGTCAGCTGCCGGTGCGGCATTCACAGTTTGCTGGGAAGCAGCAAAAGCAGCCAGCTTGTCATAGTCCAAAGCCTCTTCGGGTCCTGTAATCTCGCCTTCAAGCTTTAATGAACCGTCAGCCTGCGGAACGTATTCAAAGCAGGCGATTTTGTTTGCGCCGTTTTCATCCTGGCGAAACAGGGTCATCTTCTGGTTTTCAATCTGCTTAGTCGCCTGCGACAGCATTTCCAGGGAACTTAAAATGGATTCCAGATCGGAGAAAAAGCACAGTTCTCTGGCCGGCGCTTTTTCAATCAGGACGTTGTAGCTGCCGATAAAGCCGGCTTCATTGCGGCCGGTCAGGATCAGGGATTCAAAATCCTTGCAGCTGGTCAGGAAGGAAACACCTTCATAGCAGAATTCACCGGTATCTTCATCCTTGCCGGCAACGGTCTGAATGATCTGAACTTCTTCCGGCTGTTTCTTCTTCCCTTTTTTCGGGCTGCTTTTGCGGACCACCCAGAATGAAAGATCGTCATCGACAATCGCGGGATCCTTCTTCATTGTCTCCAGGATGTTTTTCAGCTTGTTTACGGCATCGCCAAGATTTACATAGCGCACACCGTCAAAAGAACCGCGGCAATTGCCTTCAGGAGTTCCTGCCTGGATTTCATAAAACTTCATTGTGCAAACAGCGAGGATAGCCTTTGCGGGGAGGAATCGCTGTACCTGCCTTTCCAAGTCATTATCCGCCGGACTCTTCCGGCTTCCTCATTCCGGCCAGCACCGGCATCACCGGTAATGGGCCTTTTCTCTTTGTTAAAGAGAATATTCTGCCATCAGTCTTGCAGACTCAATAGTCCCGTCCGCAAAGCGGCCATAAAGGCACTGATTGGGCAGCCTTTCTATCATACCGAATCCAGAATGCTTTGAAAATGGATTACGGATTTTAACTTCAAAAGAATACCCTGCCGCTCTTCCGTCTCTTTCCATGCTGATTTTAACACGGCAGATTTTTCAGGCTGGATTTCAAAGCTTTCCGGGCTTTTCCCTTTCAATGACTTCCGAAAAAAGCTCTGAATACTCCGGCTTTCTTTCCGCCCGGCTGCCGCTGCAGATCATCTGTTCTGGATGTTTTTGTCCCTGCAGATCCAGACCCGAACAGTAAAGTGATCACTGTTCATTTTTGTCCTTCAAAAACCAGATGCAAGCACCTGAAGCCTGCTGTCATGGTAAAGCGGTTACATCCATCCTTTCCGATTTAGGTTTTGATGGCTGCATGGAAACTTCCCATCTTGCTTTGAAACGAATGCTATACTTTGTGAAATCGAAAAAATGAGAAAGAGAGAGACAAATGTCAATTTTTGTAAATTCTGTTCTGCCTGCTCCGGAAGTCTTAAAAGAAGAAATCCCGATGTCTGAACAGGCAAAAGCCATCAAGGCCAGGCGCGACCAGGAAATCCGCGACATTCTTGAAGGCAGGGATGACCGCTTTATCGTAATTGTCGGACCCTGCTCAGCAGACAATGAAGACAGCGTTCTGGAATACTGCCATAAGCTGGCCAACCTCAATGAAGTCGTCAAGGACCGGCTGATGATTATTCCCCGGGTTTACACCAATAAGCCAAGAACTACGGGAGACGGCTACAAAGGCATGCTTCACCAGCCGGATCCAAACCGGGATCCGGATCTTTTGGAAGGACTGAAGTCTATCCGCAAAATGCATTTGCGCGTGCTGGAAGAAACCGGCCTTTCGACCGCGGACGAAATGCTTTATCCGGAAAACCGTCCTTACCTGGATGACCTGCTCTCCTATGAAGCTGTCGGCGCCCGTTCGGTAGAAAACCAGCAGCACCGGCTTGTGGCTTCCGGAATAGATATTCCCGTAGGCATGAAAAACCCGACTTCCGGCGATTTTTCCGTCATGATGAACTCCGTTACCGCCGCCCAGCATCCGCACCGCTTCATCTATCGCCAGAACGACGTCCAGACTGACGGCAATCCTCTGGCACACGTGATTCTTCGCGGCGGTGTCGACAAGTATGGCAAGACGATCCCGAACTATCATTACGAAGATCTCAAGATTGTCAGCGACCTCTACAAAAAAGCCGGACTGAAAAACCCGGCTGTTATCGTCGATGCCAACCACTCCAATTCCGACAAGAAATACAAGGAACAGATCCGGATCTGCATGGATGTGATGCACAACCGCAAATACCATCCTGAAATCCGCGAACTGGTCAAGGGCGTCATGATCGAGTCTTACCTGATGGAAGGCCGCCAGGATATCTGCGAAAACTATGAAAAAGGCCTGAGCATTACCGATCCCTGCCTGGGCTGGGAAGATACCAAGAAGCTGATCCTGGATATTTACGCCAGAACGAAAGACATAATCTGATTATTCTCTGACCAGACTCCCTGAGCCGGTATTTCTGTTTACGCCAGCATTCTTCCAGCCGGCTGCCGCAAAATGCAAAAACCCGCCCGTCATCAAAACTGAATCGTTTGATGGCCGGCGGATTTTCTGTTTCTGCCTGTCTGCAGCAGCTGGATGGCAGTAATCTGCTGCAGTTCTGTTCGTTGGTTTGTCCGGTGGAAATTTGCTTAGCGCACCAACCCGGCAGGGTAAGCATTGCGCAGGGAATCGGTAATTCTTTTCCAGGTTTCTTCCGATTCTTCGGACGTTTTTAAAGACCAGCTGCCAAAATACGGAACAAATCCCATTCGGCTGGCCATGGCGATCAAATCGAGATCATCAGCCCGCAGCCGGATATAGAGGGGGTATTTGCCGGGGATCTGATCGTAGGCGATCGCCAGCCTGGTAATCAGGACTTCAAAAAGCTGAAGTTTATTTGACTGGACAAAGGCATCAAATCGGATGGAAGGACGCTGCGTTCCAAAATCATCCGCGCTGATCCACATTGCATACGCTGCAGGCTGCTGGTCAACCAGAACTGACAGCCCGCAGGAATCCTGGTCAATTTCCCAGCCCTGCCCCAGAGCCGCATGCTTGCGGATCGTCTTTTTGGGCAGAACCATCAGGATTTCACTGTTTGAGTTTGTCATCTCCATATTGTCTATGCCTTTCTATCTAATGTCTAGACATACTCTATCCACAATCTCTTCTCGCACAACCCTGCCTGTCCGATTTTTCAAAATTCCTTTTGATTTTGTGCGCTTTCCAGCCGGAACAGCTGATGGCGCTTTCATATCCGGAACATCCCATCTCAAATGCCAGAATTTGGCCAGGATAAAGTCCATCCTGAGAAGAGATCATTTTTGGTATCGTTTTCAAGAGCTTCCTTTTCTGCAAATTATAGTCTTGTTTTCGTCTTTCAGCTATGAACAGAAGCCAAACCCGATAAATTTCCAGGCAAATCTGTCCTTCTTTCCTTCATTTTTCCCATGAATGACAAACATTCGGCTAAAACCGGCTGTTTTTCGGCTGCGGGCGGATTGACCCTCCGGTAAAAACGCTATCACTGCAAGCTGCCGTCCGTATTTCTGACTGTTTGACGTGCCTGCCCCTCTTATGCGGCCGATGTTTTCCATATATTCCCTGTCATATTCCCTGTCTGAAGCCATATTCCAAACATCTTTTTAAAGATCTTTGCCCGGAATACTCTTCTGGGGCAAAATAAGATGAAAATAAAAGATCTGAAGATCTGAGAATAAAGAAAAGAGAGGAACCATCCATGCCTGAATCCAAACTGGAACAGAGGGTCCGTCACCACTACGTCAACAACGATCACAGCTGCTCGGAAACTCTTCTCAATGCCTGCAACGAAACCTTCCATCTGGGCCTTCCTGATGATGCTTACCGGCTGCTGTCCGGCTTTTCTGCAGGAATGTACACCGGAAATGTATGCGGGGCGCTGGTCGGCTGTACGGCGGCCCTGTCCATGATGCTGGTCACCACCAGAGCGCACGATACACCGGAGCTGGCCAATGCCCAGCGCCTGCTTGTCCGCAATTTCCGTCAGGAGCTTTCCGATACCCAGTGCATCAAAGTCAAGGCCGTTCATCACACCAAAGAACAGGGCTGCCTGGCCACCTGCCTGCTGGCGGCAAAGGCGATGAATAAAACCGTTGCCCAGCTGACCGACCAGGGTCTGATCGCTCCGGGCACAACCGTATTAGATTAGCTAAAACCTTTTCGTCAGACAAATCATTTGCACCAAAAAACGCTTTGTCCATTTCCCGGGCAAAGCGTTTCATTCTTTCTGACTGTTCATTCAAGACCAAAGACCAGCTGCTTATTCCTTAAACATAAGATCTGGTCCAGCCAGTTTGGACTGACCGTACTGGTTTAAGACTGCCTGGCCTGTTTCCGGGCTTTTTTTGCCGCTTTTTTCTGCTTTTTCTCTTCCTTGCGGCGGGCTTTGCGGCTCACTGGCTTTTCATCTTCCTCATCTTCTGCTTCTTCAGAATCCGAAGTCATGGCTGTTTTTTGGCTGGCTGGCACATCTTCCTGATCGGCAGGCAAAGAGGCACCGACCTCATTGCTTTCCTCCATGCTGACAGCTGTCTGTGCCTGGTTTGCCTGTTCTGGTCTCTGCTGGATCGGGTCATTATCCGCATCCTGGTCCGGCAGATCACTGGCGCTCTTTTCTTCAAGAGCAGTCCAGTCCTGATCGAGCTGCCTGTCGCTTTCGCCGGCATGACGGAGGGCCTGGTAGTTTGGGTCATTTTCTGCCAGGCGGATTCTTGCAGAAAGCAGCGAAGCCTGCTTACGGGCTTTGGAGAGCATGCGTGCATAGACCAGGAACATCCAGAGGGCGATGAAAAACAGGACGCCGCTGGCGATGATGACGGCCATATATCCCTTGAAATAATACTGCAGGAAAATGGCTACGGCCGAGCAGACCATGACAAAGAAAAGCAGGAACATGGTCGAGCGGCAGGAAGAAGAAAGCTTTGTAAAATAACGGTATTTCTCTTCTTCGTTGGCAATTTCCCGGGGCAGATCGGCGGGAGATTTCTTTTCGTTGCGCACGATTGTCCAGCCGGCATCCCGTTTATGCCGGCTGGGGATGGTATCCATCCTTTTCCATCCCTGTTTTTCCAGATTCTGCCAGTACGCCTCATCCGGCTCCTTGGCAAAATAGAGAACCCGGTAGTAGTAAAGGGCCGGGGCACCCTTGGCAAAGTAGTAATTGCTGCCGTCGCTTCGAATGAAATGAAAGCCGCGGGCAGATTCTGATGCCAGGTATTCTTCAATTTTCTTGTAGTCCGTTGTTGAAAAGCGCTTTTTATCCTCGTATTCCTCGTAGTTGTACTGTTCATCTTCCCCATCAGGCGCTTTAAGGCCTTCAACGGATGCAGGCTGGTCTGCCTGGGGCGTATCATCCTGAGCCTTTGCCTCAGAGGATACATCATTGAGGGCTGCCGGCTGGGCGTTGCCAGTCTCGCCTTGTGCAGCATTGGCTGCCAGGTCATCCCGGGATTGCAGTTCTTCTGCCATCTGGGTCTCTGTCAGCACTGCAGCAATATCGCCAGGCTGGTTTGGGCTTTCAGCTTTCTGGTCTTCCTCAAGCTGCTGGTCGAGCGAATCGATCGCCTGCTGGTTTTGCCGGTAGCGGGACGAATTGAGAATTTCGGCAAACGTGCGCGGTTTTTGCGGGGCCGCAGAAGGCATGGCGGAAGACTCCGCACGAAGGACCTGGACGGGAGCGGCAGGGGTTTCTTCCTTATCCGATGCGGCTGCACTCTGGGCAATCGACGAAACGGCGGAAATCTCCTGGGTCTCGTTATTTCCGGTCTGGGCAGCTTTGGGTGTGAAAAAGCGCTCTTCGGCTGCCGGTTTTGTTTTGTTTTTGCGGGAGCGCTTGCCAAAGGGGTTGAGCGAGCGGCTGCCTGGTTTTGAGACAGCTTTTGCTTCCTGGATCACGGACTGAATATCAAAGGAGTCAAATTCCGGTTCGCTGATCTGGAGCGGCGCGATTCGACTCTCACTGAGCAGATCCCGGAAGATCTGGTCCTGCTCCTGGTTGGCAGCGGTATTTTCATCAGGCTGCTTCGGTACGCTCTTTTGCGAACCGGGAGCAGTCAAAGGCTTATCCTGAAGATTTTCATCCTGTTGTTTCTGTTCATCGGCCATGGAGTTCCTCCTTTATCAGGCAATGGAATAGTCCTTTACCTTTTCCTCATTTTAGATAGTTCTACTTTACAGGTCAAATTCGCCGGTGAAACGACCGTTTTCAAAAACCGGAATGATTTCACCATCTTTTGTATAGCCGTCGATTTTTAAATCATCAGCACCGACCATGAAATCCACATGTATATCGGACTGGTTCAGGCCTCTTTCTTCCAGTTCCTTATCGCTCATCTGCGCGGCTCCTTCTACACATTCGGCATACGACTGCCCCAGCGCAAAATGACAGGAAGCATTTTCATCGAAAAGCGTCTGGAAGAAGATCCTGTTCTGCTTCCGGATGGGGGAATCCTTGTCCACCAGAGCAATTTCGCCCAGATACCGGGATCCTTCATCGGTGGACAGCAGCGCATCGAGAACATCTTTTCCCGTATCGGCATGATAGTCAACAACCTTGCCATCCTTAAAGGTAAAGCCAAAACCTTCAATAGTCTTGCCGTTGCTGTTGAGGGGCATTACCGATTCAAGGGTTCCGTTCACGCCATATTTATACGGGACTGAAAAAAGCTCTTCGGTTGGAATATTGCAGTAGTTTTTCCGGCCGTCTGCCAGTTTTGAAGCGCCGCCAATAAAGCTGGCGTTTTCGGGCAGATCCACCCACAGATCGGTTCCGTTTTCTGAAGTGTAGTGAAACCGGACAATTCCAGCCTGGTTCAGTTTGTCCATGCGCTTCTGGAGCGTATCATTGTGATTCTGCCAGTTGTCCAGCGGATCGTTGTCATCAATCCGGCTGATCGCAAAAATATCCGCCCACAGTTTTTCGATGGCATCCTTTTCATCCAGGTCCGGATAGACTTTTCTGGCCCATCCAGCACTCGGGGCAGCGACAATGGACCAGGCCAGAATCCCCTTGTCAATGCCGTCCCGGTAGGTTTTTGTTCCCTTGTTCATGGCCGTTCGCTGGGCCACTGTCTTGCGCGGATCCACGCTGCCAAAAGCATCCGGGTCATCGCCGTCAATCATTAAAAAGCAGGCGTTATTTTTGGCGGCTTCCTCATAAAGAGCCGTTTTCCAGACGGGAGCTTTGGAAAAAGCATCGAGGTCCTTGTGCTCGTATTCCAGGGCAGCGCTTTGCGGGTCCCGCCAGTCAAACAGGACATCGCTGGCACCGGCTTTCCAGGCTTCCTGGGCGCAAAGCCTGGCCAGGCGGACATGTTCCGGTTCGACAGAGGCCCGGATCATAACGGGCTGTCCTTTCTGCAGATCCGCACCTTTTAAAATGGCAAGGCGGGCCATTTTTTCAAGATAAGACTGATTCATAATTCTCCTTTTATCTCTTTGTATTTGTTTTATATATTCCGTTTTTGAGTCTGATCTGTTCAGACTCGCTTTTCTTTTTATCACGGTTCTTTTCAATGGTTCATGTTCAGCCTGGCGCATCCTGCTGACCATTAAGCAGCATCCAAAGTCCTGCCCGCAATTCTTATCGGACTGGGGCCAGACGCATAAGCCTGCAGCTCGAGAAGAAAACGAAGCCCTGGGTGCTTTCTCGTTGGGAGATACAGATACTGTACCGTTTTGGGACAGTCTGTTTTCGGGAACAGACGGGTCCATTAAGAAATCATTGTAACCCGCTTTTCTCTCCTGGCTGGAATTGTGGACCTGGACTAGAAAAGCCGGTATCTTGAACGCTTACTTATTTCCTGCTTTCACCTTTTTGTCGGGCAGATCAGCAGATAGCCAATACTCAGGCCGTCCGGCCGATCGCTGTTGACCTGTTCCTTTTTAAACGGCAGTCCTTGACGTACAAAAAACCTGAAGAAATCTTCAGGCTTCTGGTTTTTCCTGGGAGGCAGGAATATGTAAGGCTGTCTCACTTTCCTGATCCTCCGTTATGATATTTGCTTTTTCAATGGCCGTGTTTTTGCCGGCTGGATCCGTCTGCAGGGCTGATGGCTGCTTTTTAGGATGATCGTGGCGATAGCGTTTAACAAATTCCGGAACTTCTTCTGCTGCGCCTGGCTTTCGTCTGGCACAGGCTTCATTGCAGGTGGAGCAGCTGCCATGACAGCCGTGATTTTTCGAATAGGCTACTGCACCAAAGATCAGGATAGCAAGAATCAAAATTATGCTCAGATCAGTAAAATTCATGGCACTCCTTTCGAACAGGCCGCTTTCCCAAAAAGGATCTGCAAAATCATGAAGCAGACGGCCCGGTATTCCTGATCCTATGGTGCAAGAAATCGCTGCGGATTACATGCAAAATACTCAGTTTTTCCCGGTCTGCTCCTTGAAAAGGGTTTTGATTCAAAACAGAGGCAGGTTTTTCTGATTTCTGATTGCCGGCTGGTTTCTGATGACCCGCTGGCGGCTGGCAGGTTCTGGCGGTTTGCGCTCAGGCTTTCTGTTCCGCCTCTTGCTGGAGTTTTTTGGGATTGGCGGGTCTGGCCATTTCTTCATGGCTGAACAGCGAAGTGCAATAGCAGCCATCAAAGCAGGCCGTACACAATCCGACCTGGCCGGCAGCTTTTCTTAATCCTTCGCAATCCATGAACTTCAGCGAATCCGCCTGGATATATTCCCGGATTTCCTCCAGGCTCTTGCTGGCCCCGATCAGTTCTTCCCGGGTCGAGGTATCCACTCCATAGAAGCAGGGCGAGGTAATAATTGGCGAAGCAATGCGCACGTGGACTTCCCTGGCCCCGGCTTCCTTGAGCAGGGAGACAATCCGCCTGGAGGTTGTTCCGCGCACAATCGAATCATCGATCATGACTATGGACTTGCCTTCAATAACATCGCGCACCGGCGAAAGCTTCATCCTTACACCCCGGTCGCGCAATGACTGGGTTGGCTGGATAAAAGTTCGGGTGACAAACCGGTTTTTGACCAGGCCGGTTTCCATAACCATGCCGCTTTCTTCGGCATAGCCAATGGCAGCCGACAGCGAACTGTCCGGAACCCCGATGACCAGGTCCGCCTGCAGGTCTTTGTCCATGCGCGCCAGCAGGCGGCCGGTTTCCTTGCGAAAAGCATGAACATTCAGGTTTTCCAGATCAGAATCCGGACGGGCAAAATAGATGTATTCCATGGCGCACAGATTCTGGCTTGTCTTTTCCTGGTAAAAATGATGACGCACCAGGCTGCGGCTGAATTCAACCACTTCTCCGGGAAGAATATCGGTATGATCATAAATGCCCTGGACTTCAAAGGCGCAGGATTCTGAAGAAATGATGTATCCCTGGCCATTGCGGGCATAGGAAAGCGGGCGCAGCCCGTTTTTATCGCGAACGGCGATAATCATGCCATCCTGCATGACCAGAAAGGAAAAGGCGCCTTCCAGCTTGCGGGCCGTTTTCTCCACTTTTTCCAGCAGGCTCCCCCGCTCTTTCATGATCATGTGCAGTATAATTTCCGAATCGCTCGTTCCCTGGAAAATACAGCCCTGCTCTTCCAGATTCATGCGCAGCTCGGCGTCGTTGACAATCTGGCCGTTATGAACAATCGCTATGGAACCGCTCGAGCCATGAGCACAGATTGGCTGAATGTTTTCTTCTTCCTGGCCGCCGGCTGTCGAATAGCGGACATGGCCGATGGCACTGTAGCCCTGCATTTTTTCCAGGTCCTGGCGGCTGAAAATATCGATCGTCAGGCCTTTGCCTTTGCGGGTTTCGATACGGCTCCCGTTATCGACCGCAATTCCGCTGGCTTCCTGGCCGCGGTGCTGCAGCGAATGGAGACCATAGTAAACGGAGAAAGCCGCATCGTCGATTTGATACGCGCCAAAGACCCCGCACTCTTCATGAATTTCATCAAACATACTTCAGTTCTTCCTTTCCCTGGATACTTCCATTTCCCATCAGGAATAAATTCCGGTTTCAATGCCGATATCATAACAAACCCGGCCTGCCGGATTTGCAAAAATATCGATAAATATCGCCGGTTAGCAGCAATTCTGCCAAAAAAAGCCCTATCAGAACCTCTTGATTGCCATGTCGACCAGCATCCGGCTATCCCGCAGGTCAGCCTGCCGGGTGCTCCTCTTTATTGGCCCATTCGCATTTTCCAGAAAGTGAACATAAAAAATCCGGCAGCCTCCATTCAGGAAAAACTGCCGGAAAATGAAAACAGGAAAGCCAGCAACCGGCTGCCAGATTCATTCGTTCAGCTGCGGTAGCCGGAATTGTGCTTGAAATAAAGCCAGGCAGCCACACAAAGTACGATCGATAAAATCGAGGGAAACCAGGTATACGGAAAAGGCAGGCCGGAAACATTCATCCCGTAAAAGCCATAGACCATGTTTGGAATGGACATAACCAGGGTGATCACCGTCAGCCGTTTCATGATGTTGTTCATGTTGTTGTTGATGACATTGGAAAAGCCATCCGACATTCTTGAGCTGATGTCGGAATAAATGTCGCACATTTCAATGCCCTGCCGGATTTCGATCATGACATCGTCAAGCAGCTGCCGGTCGGCTTCATACATCTGGACCTGGCGGGAGCGCATAATCCGCTGCAGGGTCAGTTCCTCGGACTTGAGCGACGTCGAGAAATAAATCAGGCTTTTGGACAGCACCAGCATATCCATCAGCTCCTGGTTGCGCATGCGTGAATACAGCTTCTGCTCGGTCATTTCGGAAAGGCGCTCAATCGTGCGCAGATCCGCCAGGTATTCCTGGCTGATCAGAAACAGGACATTGAGCAGAAAGCGGGTTTTATAGCGGGTATCCAGATTCTTGACATGCCCCTGTTCCAGCTTTTCCAACGTGCTGTTTTCGCGGGTACAGATGGTCATGATAAATTTCTCGGTAAAGATGACACCAATTGGCAGCGTAATGTAATTGGTAATTTTCAGGTTGGAACTCTCGTCTTCTTCCGGATAGTCCACAATGACCAGCGTCTGCCTGGAGTCCTCATCCCGGTCAATATAGGAACTTTCCTGCTCATCAAGAGCCGCTGCGACAAATTCCGGCATGATTCCAAAATCTTCCAGAAGCCTGTCAACTTCCGCACCGGAGGGCGAAACGACGCTGATCCAGCATCCTTTTCTGGGTTTTTCAATGGGGACGAGCTTTCCTTCGCTGTTTGTCTGAAAATAAGAAATCATAAAGCTGCCTCTTTTCTTTCTCTTTTTTGTCTGCCCTTTTGCCTGCGACTTGCGCTTCACTTCATTCCCCGCCCGTTTTGCGGCACAACCGGCCAGAAGCGAAGACGATCTCTTCGGGATTCCATTTGGAACCTGTTTTCTGGCGGAAGTTTTCTGGCGGGATCTTTTTTCATTGTATCTTTATTTGCCGCTCTGGCAGGCTGCGACTCCCGGCTTTTCGATGAAAAATATTCTTGCACTTTCCATTGCTGCATTAGCAGGCATGATTTGAGCAGCATAAAAAACCCGGACTGAAATATCAGTCCGGGATAGATTGTGAATTCGTCTGAATCGTGGATTCCAGTAACACTCTTAATCATTCAGGGATTCTGGAAATCCAGAAATTCTAGAACAGTCCGGTTACCTTTCCGTTTTCATCGATATCCATGTCCAGCGCACTGGGGTGCTTGGGCAGACCGGGCATGGTCAGAACTTTGCCTGTCAGAGCGACGATAAATCCAGCTCCGAGCGAGGGCCGCAGTTCACGGACCGTGATCGTGAAATCTTTGGGGGCGCCCATGATTTTTGGATCATCCGAGAGCGACATCTGCGTTTTTGCCATGCAGACCGGCATTTTGTCCCATCCGTTTTTCGCGAACTGTTCAGCCTGGGCTTTTGCTTCCTCGGTCAGAACGATATCTTTGGCGCCATAAACTTTCTGGGCAATGGCTTCAATTTTTTCTTCAATCGATTTGCCGGCATCGTAAAGCGGGGCAAACTGGTTGTCCTGTTCGCAAAGATCAACGACTTTTTCGGCCAGGTCAATCGCTCCCTTGCCGCCTTTGGCCCATACCTGGCTTAAGGAAAGCGGATGGCCGTTTGTTTTGCACCAGTTTTCCAGGGCTTCGATTTCCTGGTCTGTATCGGAATCAAACTGGTTGATGGCTACGATATAAGGCAGGCCAAACTGCTGGATTGTATCGATATGCTTGGCCAGGTTTTCGCAGCCTTTCAGCATCGCGTCCACGTTTTCTTCTTTCAAATCGTCAAATTCCACGCCGCCATGCTGCTTGAGCGCCCGGATAGTGGCCACAATGACGACCGCATCAGGATGCAGGCCGGCCATCCGGCATTTGATATCCAGGAATTTCTCGGCGCCCAGATCCGCACCAAATCCGGCTTCGGTCACGACATAGTCTGCCAGTTTCAGCGCCGTTTTGGTGGCAATCACCGAATTGCAGCCATGGGCAATATTGGCAAATGGTCCGCCGTGGATTAAAACCGGGTTGTGCTCCAGGGTCTGGACAAGATTTGGCTTAATGGCGTCTTTCATGACCATAGCCATGGCGCCTTCACATTTCAGATCCCGCACGTAAACCGGCTGGTCATCCTTGTTATAGCCAATCAGCATATCGCCAAAGCGCTTTTTCAGATCCATCAGATCATCAGCCAGGCAAAGAGCAGCCATGATTTCGGAAGCCACCGTGATATTGAAGCCGTCTGTGCGCTCAATTCCGTTGACCCTGGCTCCTTTTCCGATTTCCACTTCGCGCAGTGTCCGGTCATTCATGTCCAGGCAGCGCTTGAAGGTAATCTTGTCCGGGTCGAGATTGAGCTCATTACCCTGGTAGAGATGGTTGTCGATCATGGCACAAAGCAGGTTATTGGCCGTTGTGATTGCGTGCATGTCGCCGGTAAAGTGCAGGTTGATGTCTTCCATCGGCACCACCTGGGCATAGCCGCCGCCAGCAGCACCGCCTTTGAGGCCAAACACCGGGCCAAGGGATGGCTCGCGTAAAGCCATCATGGTCTTTTTGCCGATCAGATTCAGGGCATCGCCCAGACCGACGGTTGTTGTCGACTTGCCTTCTCCGGCTTTGGTCGGGTTGATCGCGGTCACCAGGATCAGATGGCCGTCTTTTGCATTATCAAGATCCAGGGCATCCAGATCCACTTTTGCTTTATAGCGCCCATAGTTTTCCAGGGCGTCCCGGGAAATGCAGGCTTTGTCTGCCACAGCCTCAACCGGTTCCAGGACGCATTCCTGCGCAATTTCGAGATCACTTTTTGCCATCGTCAAGGTCCTTCTTTCCAATATCATGACGCCAGAACAGCTTATCGCACTGGATCTTGTCCAGTTCGGCATAAGTTCTGGCCATGGCTTCTTCCAGGGAATCTTCCATGGTCACAACCATCAGCACCCGGCCGCCGTTTGTTTTCAGTTTTCCGTCTTCCAGAGCGGTTCCCATATGGTAAACCAGTCCGTCGACATCTTCTGTTCCTTTAATCACAGCCCCTTTGGTGGATCCGGCCGGATAGGTTTCGCTGGCCAGAACAACACCATGGCTGGTTTTCGGGCTCCAGACAAGTTCCGGTTCCCGGCCGTTCATCACGTCCAGGATGTTCTGGACAAAATCGCTTTCCAGGCGGCACAGGATGACCTCCGCTTCCGGATCGCCAAAACGGCAGTTAAACTCGATGACCTGGATTCCATTATCAGTCACCATCAGCCCGCCGTATAAAAAGCCGGTAAACGGAACGCCTTCGTCGGCCATCGCTTTGGCCATGGGCTTCATAATCGTTTCCATTGCTTCATCGACAAGGGCGGGGGTAATTTTCTTCACTGGGGAATAGCTGCCCATACCGCCCGTATTCGGGCCGGTGTCATTATCGCCGACACGCTTATGATCCTGGGCGCATTCCAGCGGATAGACATTTTCCCCATTGACCAGGGCGATCAGGGAGAATTCAAAACCATCCAGATAGTCTTCAATTACAACACTGTTGCCTTCCAGCTCGAACGCAATTTTTAACGCTTCCAGAGCCTGGTCAACACTCTGGGCGACCGTAACGCCCTTTCCGGCTTTCAGGCCGTTTTCCTTGACGACAATCGGTGTCCCTTTTTCCTTTACATAGGCGGCAGCCGGTTCGTATTCGGAAAATGTTTCATAAGCCGCTGTCGGAATGCCGTATTTTTTCATCAGGCTTTTGGCAAAGTCCTTGGACGCTTCTATCTGGGCGGCTGCCTTATCTGGGCCAAAGATTTTCAGGCCCCTGTTTTCAAATTCATCGACAATTCCATCAGCCAGCGCGTTTTCCGGACCGACCACCGTCAGGTCGATTCCTTCGCTTTGGGCAAAATCAGCCAGGGCCTGCAGGTCGCTAGCTGGAATATCGATATTGACACCCAGGCTGGCCATACCAGGATTGCCGGGGGCACAATAGAGGGCTTTGCACTGGGGTGACTGGCTTAAAGCTTTGGCCAGGGCATGCTCGCGCCCCCCGGATCCGATAACAAGTATTTTCATTTCTGTTTCCTCTTATCTCTAAGCGGGCTGCAGCTTAATGCTTGAAGTGGCGTACGCCAGTGAAGACCATAGCGATGCCGTTCTTGTTGCATTCATCGATGCTGGCCTGGTCCTTGATCGAGCCGCCCGGCTGGATAATCGCGGTTACACCGGCTTTTGCGGCTTCTTCCACGGTATCGGGCATCGGGAAGAAGGCGTCTGAAGCCATCACGGAACCTCTGGCTTTTTCTCCGGCCTGTTCAATCGCGATTTTGGCCGCGCCAACGCGGTTCATCTGGCCCGCACCAATACCGATCGTCTGGAAGTCCTTGACCAGGACAATCGCATTGGACTTGACATGCTTGACGATGTTCCAGCCAAACAGAAGCTGCTCGAGCTCTTCTTCGGTGGGCTTGCGGTTGGTCGGGCAGGTCAGATCTTCCGCCTTGACATGGTGCGTATCCATATCCTGGACAAGCAGGCCATCGTTTACATTCGTATATTTCAGGGTGTTGTTTGGTTCCAGCGTTGTATCAAGCTGAAGCAGGCGGATGTTTTTCTTGCGCGTCAGGATTTCCAGGGCCTGGTCGGAGAAGGATGGCGCGATGATGATTTCCAGGAAGATTTTGGACAGCTTTTCAGCCAGCTCTTCATCCACTTCATCATTCAGGGCGACAATTCCGCCGAAAATGGATACGGGATCCGAATCGTAAGCTTTGTCCCAGGCTTCGTTAAGAGTCGATCCGACACCAACGCCGCATGGATTCATGTGCTTGAGTCCGACAGCGGCTTTCTGGCCTTCAAAATCCTTGAGGACTTCAATGGCCGCATTGCCATCCTGGATGTTGTTGTAGGAAAGCTCCTTGCCATGCAGCTGTCTGGCGTTAGCCAGGGAATACTGCGGATTCATGCCTTTATAGAAGGCCGCTTTCTGGTGCGGATTTTCGCCATAGCGCAGATCCTGAACCTTGTCGAAAGTAATTGTCATGCTTTCCGGGAACTGCTCGCCGGTTTTTTTCGTCAGGTAGTCCGCGATCATTGAATCATAGCGGGCTGTATGGCGGAAGACCTTGGCTGCCAGACGCTCGCGGGTAGCCGGAAGCGTATCGCCATGGGCATTGATTTCTTCCAGCACCTGGTCATAGTCTCTGGGATCGCATACGACGGTGATGAACTTGTAGTTTTTGGAAGCAGAACGCAGCATGGAAGGACCGCCGATATCGATGTTTTCAATGATCTCTTCATGGCTGACGCCTTCTTTGGAGACTGTTTCCTTAAAGGGATAGAGGTTTACGCAAACCAGGTCGATATTCTCGATGCCCAGATCCTGGATCTGCTTTACATGCTCGGGGTTGTCCCGGACACAAAGCAGGGCACCATGAACATTGGGATGAAGGGTTTTTACCCGGCCGTCCATGATTTCCGGAAAGCCGGTCACATCCGAAATGGAGATGGTGTTTACGCCGGCATTTTCCAGGGCTTTGCGGGTTCCGCCGGTAGAAATAATTTCATATCCGGCAGCCTGAAGACCTTTGGCAAAAGCATCCAGGCCGGTTTTATCCGAAACGCTGATCAGTGCTCTTTTCATTTCCTGAATTTCCTCTTTTCTTCTGTTCTTCTTGACTCATTCCCTGTACAGGCATCCTGCCTGAATTGCAGGGATGAGCAGGGATTTTTTAATCGAAAGATCGTTTTAAGCTTCGTTTTGGGCGGCAATCTGGGCAGCTGCCAGGTTCACGCCGCGCCAGAACAGGTCATATTCCTTGGCATGGACCGCGCTTTCCAGCTCTTCAAGCGACCATGAGGGATCGATGTCGACCCGTTCCTGGATGATGATGGGGCCGTGGTCGACTTTCTCGTCGATAAAATGAACGGTTACCCCGGTATGATCCACTTTTGCTTCATAGGCATCCTGAATGGAGTGGGCGCCGGGAAAGCTTGGCAGCAGGGCCGGATGCAGGTTGACGATGCGCTGCGGATAGGCTTCCAAAAGCGTGTTTCCGATCAGGCGCATATACCCGGAAAGAATAATCATGTCAATATCCAGCTGCCTGAGCCATTCGAGAATGTCTTCCTCGTATTCTTTTTTATTGGGATAGAGCGATGGATCGTACCATTTTTCCGGCAGCCCGTATTTTCGGGCTTTTTTCCGTACCGGAGCCATCATTTTGTCGCAGACGACTCCCTTGATCTCAACGTCCAGTTTCCCCTCGTTTTGCGCCTGGATCAGCGCATCAAAATTTGTTCCGGTTCCGGAAGCAAAAACTATTGCATTCATTTAGTGCAGTTCAACCTTTCCTGTATCGGTGACTTTGCCGATGACATAACTCTTCGAACCGGCTTTGGCTAAAAGATCCTGGATTTTTTCTGCTTCCGAGGGGTCTGCTGCAATCACAAAGCCGATTCCCATGTTGAAGACGTTGTACATTTCCTGATCGGAAATGTTTGAGCGCTTCTGGATGAAGTCAAAAATTGCCGGGCGCGGGAAGCTGGAAAGATCGATCGACACACCCTGGCCATCCTTGAGCATCCGGGGAATGTTTTCGAAAAAGCCGCCGCCGGTAATATGGGCCATGCCATGAAGATCGGCCTTGCCAAACAGGTGCTTGACGGGCTTGACATAAATGGCGGTTGGCTCCAGCAAAACATCGCCCAGGCGCCGGTTGTCCAGCTCTTCAAAGGTCTGCTTTGGATCGAGGTGGTTATCCTTGAACAGAACCTTGCGCACGAGCGAAAAGCCGTTGGAGTGTACACCGGTGGAGGGCAGTCCGATCAGAACATCGCCTTCTTTTACTTTTTCATTGGTCAGAAGATTTTTCCGATCCACGCCCCCGACGCAGAATCCGGCCAGGTCGTAATGGTTTTCATCATACATATCCGGCATTTCTGCCGTTTCGCCGCCGATCAGGGCGCATTCGGACTGGACACAGCCATCGGCAACTCCCTTGACGATCTGCTCGATCACTTCCGGATGGTTCTTGCCGACTGCGATATAGTCGAGAAAGAATAGCGGAGAAGCGCCCTGAACCAGAACGTCGTTGACGCACATGGCTACTCCATCAATGCCGATGGTGTCATGCTTGTCCATTTCAAAGGCAAGCATCAGCTTGGTGCCTACGCCATCCGTTCCGGATACGAGAACGGGGTCTTCCATTCCGGCTGCTTTCAAGTCAAACATGCCGCCAAAAGCGCCAATGGAATCAATCGCACCGGTCGTTTTAGTCCGGGCGACATGGGATTTAATACGTCTTACACTGTCGTAGCCTGCCTCGAGATCGACGCCGGCTTCTTTATACTGATCTGCCATGCTAATTCCTTTCCTGTACAGACGGATCTTTCCTGTTCTTCCTGCCTTCCATATATATAGGGATCCATAAACAGGGTCTAGATCTGCAGCAATCCAGGCTGGAATACATCCAGACAGGAAGCCAGAGCGGCCGTCATCATCTTTGCGGCTGCCCAAAGAAGCAGAAAGAAAGAGATCATTGCATATAAACCGGATACAGGCTGACGGGACAGCCTGTATGAGGGCAGCTATTCCTGCCGTTCCGGTTTTTCGTTTTCGTAGTCATAAAGCCTGCAGATGGGGGTGCCATTCATGCAGGAAAAGCAGCAGGTTTCGCCCAGTGCTTCTTCAAAATCATCCTGGCTTAAAAAGCGCAGGCTGTCGGCATCAAAAAGCTCGCACATCTCCTGTATCGAGTAGTTTGCAGCAGCCAGCTCTTTTTGTTCCAGATACTCCGTACCGTAATAGCAGGTATCGATGATTCTGGGTGAGGCAATGCGCAAATGGACCTGGGCAGCCCCGGCTTCCTTGAGCATCCGGCACAGATGGCCGGCCGTGGCTCCTTTCTGGATCGAGTCATCGACAAGGAAAACGCTTTTGCCTTTGACAATGGAGCTGATGGTATTGAGGCGGACCTTGATTTCACGCTCTTTCTGTTCCTTGATCGGCCGGACAAATGTCGAGCCGACATAGCGGTTCTTGATCAGACCCAGCTCATAAGGCAGGCCCAGTTCCCTTGCAAACATGGAAGCAGCGGTCAGGGCGGTATCGGGAACACCGATTACCAGATCTGCCTGGACTTCTTCCCCTCTGGCCAGAGCCTTGCCCAGTTTCTGGCGCTGCTTGTGCACAGAACTGCCTTCAAACAGCGAATCTTCTCTGGAGTAATAGACGGCTTCCATTGAGCAGGTGCGGCGGGTGCCGACATCCATCTGTCTTGTCGAAAAGCCGTCCTTGCCAAGAATGATCATCTGGCCAGGAGCAATGGCGACCGGGCTTGGGGCGTCAAACATGCCAAAGGCGGAGGTTTCACTTCCAAAAAGATAGCCATCCTGGTACGGCGTGTAGTACAGGGACTGGGCGGCCAGGCGGCTGACCACTGCGTACATCGTGTTTTTGGTCATGATGATAAAGGTGTAGGATCCTTTGAGCATCTGGGTCGCCGTCTCAATTTTCTGGACCATCTTGCCCGGAGAGACCTGGATCAGATGGGCAATGATTTCTGCATCCGAAGTGCCCTGGAATATCAGGCCGTCTTCCTCCATGTTCTTGCGCAGGCTGGGGGCATTGAGGATCATGCCGGTTGAAGCAATCGCAAAGGATCCCTGATGGGCCCGGACCATAATCGGCTGCAGGTTTTCGGTGGAAATATCATTGGGCGCCGCCATGCGCACCTGGCCCAGCGCCAGATTTCCCTCCAGCTGTTCCAGTTTCTGGGGATTGAAGCTTTCGGCCAGCATGCCCGGGCGCTTATAGACGCTGACAGAATGGCCGTTTGCTGCGGCAATGCCGGCGCCATCGCTGCCGCGATGCTGGAGGCCATGAAGCAGGTAGTAGACGGTGCTGCTGGCCTGATCGACATGCCAGGCTGCCGCTATGCCGGCCGAATTCTGCGGGCTTTTCAAGCGTCTTCTCCCTGGTGGGTGAAGAAGTGAACACCCGAAGCAAAAATATCCTGGTCGCGATCGCCGGTGATGTTTTTAAACAGTCCGTCTTCATAGCGTTCGCTGTGGCCCATCTTGCCAAAGATCATGCCATCCTGCGACAGGATGCCTTCAATGGCCATCATGGACCCATTCAGGTTGTGCCTGGCATCCATGGTCGGCTGGCCGTTTTCATCAACATACTGGGTTGCGATCTGGCCATTGGCAGCCAGCTGTTCGAGCAGCTTTTCATCGGCCATGAACTTGCCCTCGCCATGCGATACAGCTACCGCATGTTTCTGGCCGGCTTCAAATTCCTGGAGCCATGGCGAAGCATTGGACGTGATGCGGGTATTGGCGATATGGGAGATGTGGCGGTTGATATCGTTGCGGAAAAGGGTCGCCAGCTCTTCACCGTCTTTGTCCAGGTCGCCAAAGGGCAGCAGACCGGATTTTACAAGAGCCTGGAAGCCATTGCAGATGCCAAGAATCAGACCTTCATTGGCCCGCATTTCATCCAGGGCTGCCTTGATTTTCGGGTTGCGCAAGACGGAAACGATAAACTTGCCGGAACCATCCGGTTCATCGGCCAGCGAGAAGCCGCCGACAACCATGAAAATCTGCGCTTTGCGGATTTCATCGGCCAGGGCATCAATCGACTGGCTGATGTGGTCGACATCCAGGTTGTTGAACACCAGCGTATGAACTTCAGCACCCGCCCGTTCGAATTTTGCTTTCGTATCAAATTCACAGTTCTGGCCTGGGAAAATGGGAATAACAACAACCGGCTTTTCAATTTTCTTTTTGGAATAGCGCTTTTCAGCCTGTCTCAAAGGCGTGGACACCGTCTGCGTTTCGGATCGGGATTCTCTTGGATACAGCTTTTCGTAGCGGCTGGCCCAGGCAGCATAAGCATCAGGCAGCGATGTTGTTTCGCCATTGACGGTAATTTCCATACCTGGCGTGGTTGTACCGATCCGCTCCCAGCCCTCTTTTTCTACCAGCTGGTCTGTTTCAACCAGAATGGAGCCCAGGTTAAAGCCGTATGGATCTTCGGCTTCCAGCTCGACACCGATCTCATTGCCAAAAGCCATGATCGCCGCCGCCGCGCCGATGCCGCCATCTTTAACTGTCCGGGCCGCGCAGACATTTCCGTTCGCATTTTCGGCAAGCAAAGACGCAAAATTTTCTTTCAGGCCTTCATAGTCCGGTGAGCCGTCTTTTTTCGGTGTATGCCGGAGCAGGTAAAGCGGATGGCCGGCTTTCTGGAATTCACCCGGGACAATTGCATCGGTATCGGCAATGGTCACCGCAAAGGTGATCAGGGTTGGCGGAACATGCAGGTCGTTGAACGTTCCGGACATGGAATCCTTGCCGCCGATCGCCGGTGTTTCAAATTCCATTTCGGCCTTGAGCAGGCCAAGCAAAGCCTGGGTGGGATAGCCCCATTTTTTCGGGTCTTTGCCCAGGCGTTCAAAGTATTCCTGGTTGGACAGGCGGGCTTTTAAAGGATCGGCGCCTAAAGCAGCCAGCCTGGCCAGCGCTTCAACGACCGAATACTGGGCACCCAGCCACGGCGAGAAGCGGGAAAGCTTTGGATCAAAGCCATAGGTCATTAAGGAGCAGGTCCGGGTAAATCCGTCGACCGGCAGCTTCTGGACAGAGCCGATCTCCGGAGTGCGCTGCGTTTTGCCGCCAAACGGCATCAGGACCGTGCTCTTGCCAATCGAGGCATCAAACATTTCGGCCAGCCCGCTCTGGTCAGCGGTATTGGCTTCTTTCAGGACATCGGCCAGTTTCTGGCCGCTTTTTTTCGCAAAAGGCGAACATTCCTTTTCGCCCGGTTCAATATCGACACAAACCTGCTGCCGGACGCCGTTGGTATCCAGGAAGGCCCGGTCCAGATCCACGATGGTCCTGTTTCGCCAGTTCATGACCAGCCGGTTATTGTCGGTCACATCGGCGACCTTGACGGCATTGAGGTTTTCCTTTTCGCATTCCTTCAGGAACGCATCCAGATCCTCACGATCAATGCACACGGCCATCCGTTCCTGGGATTCGGAAATGGCCAGCTCGGTGCCATCCAGCCCGGTGTATTTAACCGGCACCGCATCCAGGTCAATTACCAGGCCATCGGCCAGCTCGCCAACGGCTACCGAAACACCGCCGGCGCCAAAGTCATTGGCTTTCTTGATCAGCCGGGTTGCCTGCGGATTGCAAAACAGGCGCTGCAGCTTGCGTTCCATCAGGGCATTTCCCTTCTGGACTTCTGAGCTGCATGTATCCAGGGATGTATCATTATGTTCCTTGGAAGAGCCGGTGGCGCCGCCGATTCCATCGCGGCCGGTCGCACCGCCGATGTAGACAATGACATCGCCGGCCTGCGGTTTTTCACGCTTGACATGATCTTTTGGGGCGGCACCGACGACGCCGCCCACTTCCATGCGCTTGGCTGTATAGCCCGGATCAAAAATCTCTTCGACATAAGTAGTCGCCAGGCCGATCTGGTTGCCATAGGAGGAATAGCCTCTGGCCGCCGTTTTGGAAATCTTGGACTGCGGCAGCTTGTGCTCCAGAGTCTGCTCCAGCGGAGCGGTAATATCGCCGGCCCCCGTAATGCGCATCGCCTGGTAAACATAGGAGCGGCCGGAAAGCGGATCGCGGATCGCTCCGCCAATGCAGGTGGCTGCACCGCCAAACGGCTCGATTTCAGTCGGGTGATTGTGCGTTTCGTTTTTAAACATCAGAAGCCACGGTTCTTTTTTGCCATTGACATCCACTTCAATTTCAATGGAGCAGGCATTGATCTCATCGCTGACTTCCTGGTCTTCCAGCTTGCCGCGCCTTCGCAGGGTACGGCCGGCAATGGTTGCCAGATCCATCAGGGTCACCGGCTTGTTTTCCCGGCCGTTTTCCCGGCGCAGATCCATATATAAATTCCAGACGTCTTCAATCTGTTTATTGAATTCGCCATCATTAAAGGCAACAGTTTTGAGGATGGTCTCAAAGGTGGTATGGCGGCAGTGATCGGACCAGTATGTATCCAGAACCCGGATTTCGGTCATGGAAGGATCCCGCTTTTCCTGGTTTTTGAAATAGTCCTGAATAAAAGCAAGATCTTCCAGCGACATGGCAAGCCCCAGATCCTGGCGCATAGCCTCCAGCTGGTTCTGGTCCATATCCCTGAACCCCTCAACAATGGGGACATCATGAATGGCAGCCTGCTGGGAATCATCGAGAATATCCATGTTCTTGCGTCTGGATTCGACAGGGTTGATCATGTAGTCTTCAATGGCTTCAAGCTGCTTGTCGCTGACATGATCCATGACCAGCAGCGTGCCGGAGTGAATGCGGACATCCTTTCGGTTGTTGAGCAGCATCAGGCACTGCATGGCTGAATCGGCCCGCTGGTCATACTGTCCCGGCAGATATTCATAAGCCAGGACTTTTTTATCCTTGCAGTCTACGTTTTCGAGCACCTGGTCAATCGCCGGTTCGGCAATGACACTGGCTTCGAGCAGTTTTAAATCATCCGGTGTAGCATTGAAAATGTCATAGATGACAAACATCTCGAGGGAGAAATCATCATCCAGATTCAAGTCGCGCTTCAGAGTTTCTTCAAGCGAGCGGCTTTCGACCTGGAAAGCCGGCTTTTTCTGGATAAAGCGCCGGGTATCCATTACGCTTCTTCCTCCAGTTTTGACTGCTTTAAAACATCTTCCATCTGCTTCTGCTTGAAATCAGCCATGATTCCAGCCATTTTCTCATCGCCCAGAGCCAGAATCTGGCCTGCTAAAACGGCGGCATTTTTTGCCCCGGCCTTGCCGATGGCCACTGTCGCTACCGGAACGCCCGAGGGCATCTGGACGGTGGAAAGCAGCGAATCCATTCCGCCAAGAGCCGATGTCTGCATCGGAACGCCGATGACAGGCAGCGTTGTGGAGCTGGCCAGCACGCCGGCAAGATGGGCGGCGCCTCCGGCTGCAGCGATAATCACCTGAATTCCTCTGGGGGCAGCATTTCTGGACAGGTCCAGAACCGCATCAGGGGTACGGTGGGCCGAGAGCACCCGGACTTCATAAGGAATATCCAGAGCTTTAAGCTGATCGAGGCATCCCTGCATCACCGGCAGATCTGACCGGCTTCCCATGACTACCAGTACTTTTGCGTTTTCCATACTGTTTTTATCCTTTCTCGTGCAGTTTTTTTGCAGTCTGCAGGCTGCTTGCTGGCGGAAAGCCTGCCTGGCAGGCTTTCCTGTGCTTTTAAGGAGCGGCACGTCAAAAAAGCGTACCGGACTTCTGGTCATTCTGGCACGCTAAAAAATCGTTCGTTATTTATACTTTTGTTCGCTAAAGTCATGACCATAACCTTATCCTCCAAAAGCCGCAGAACCTCTGCGTGATTCATGTTAAGTCTAAAGCCCGACTTTTTTCAATGTAAGACGAATGAAAACACACGATTTCGACAATGTCTGTTACTTTGAAAGCGTTGAGAAACAGATTTACCCGCATTTTCTGTAACCGCACCCGATTTCATTGAATCCAGAAATCCGGCCGATATAATGGAAGCGATTTATGAGGAGGAAAGCATGGAAGAAAAAGAAATGCTCTATGAAGGCAAAGCCAAGAAGGTTTATGCCACAGAAAACCCTGAAATTCTGATCGTCGACTACAAGGACGATGCGACTGCCTTTAACGGCCTGAAAAAAGGAACGATCAAAGGCAAAGGGGCCATCAACAACCGGATGACCAACTACCTGATGAAAGTTCTCGAAAGCAAAGGTGTCCCGACACACCTTGTTGAAGAACTGAGCGATACCCGCACAGCAGTAAAAAAAGTGGACATTATTCCGCTGGAAGTCATTATCCGCAATAAAGCTGCCGGCTCCTTTTCCAAGCGGCTGGGCATTCCTGAAGGCAGCGAACTGAAATGCTCCACCCTTGAATTCAGCTACAAAGACGATGACCTGGGCGATCCGCTGATCAACTCCTACATGGCTAAAGCCATTGGAGCAGCAACCCAGGAAGACATTGACACCATCACGAAGTATGCCTTCCAGGTGAACGAAGTGCTCAAGGATTTCTTCCGCGAAATTGGCATTGAGCTGATCGATTTCAAGCTTGAATTTGGCAAGACAGCCGATGGAACGATCGTGCTGGCTGATGAAATCTCTCCGGATACCTGCCGCTACTGGGATATGAAGACCGGCGCGCACCTTGACAAGGATACGTTCCGCCGCGATCTGGGAAATCCGGAAGGCGCCTACCAGGAAGTCTTTGCCAGACTGGGGTTTGACAAGTAATGAGCAGCCATACCGCTTACCAGTCTCCCCTTTCCCAGCGCTATGCGTCTGATGAGATGAAATATCTCTTTTCCGAAGAAAAGAAGTTCCAGACCTGGCGCCGATTATGGATCGCGCTGGCTGAAGCCGAACAGGAACTGGGCCTGGATATTACTGATGAGCAGATTGCCGAGCTGAAAGAACATGCTAAAGACATCAACTACGACCAGGCCAGAGCCAGGGAAAAAATTGTGCGCCACGATGTCATGAGCCATGTCTATGCCTATGGCCTGCAGGCTCCAAAAGCTAAAGGCATTATCCATTTAGGCGCGACCAGCTGCTATGTCGGCGATAATACCGACCTGATCATCATGCATGAAGGCCTCAAGCTTTTGCAGGAAAAGATTGCAGCCGTCCTTTGCCGGCTTGAAAAATTCGCCTTGGAATACAAGGATATGCCAGCTCTGGCTTTTACCCATTTCCAGCCCGCCCAGCCGACAACCATCGGCAAGAGAGCTTCGCTCTGGGCCCAGGATCTGGTCATGGACTATGAGGAAATTTCCTGGCTGCTCGACCACAAGAAGCTGCTGGGCCAGAAAGGCACTACCGGAACCCAGGCTTCCTTTCTCGAGCTTTTTGACGGAGACGACCAGAAGGCGGCCCAGATTGACGAACTCATCTGCAAGAAGATGGGCTATGACGACTGGTTTGCCGTATCCGGCCAGACCTATCCGCGCAAATACGATACCCGCGTTTTGCAGGCTCTTTCGTCAATTGCCCAGTCCGCGCACAAGTTTTCCAACGACCTGCGCCTGCTGCAGCACAAAAAGGAAATGGAAGAACCGTTTGAAAAAGGGCAGATCGGCTCCTCGGCCATGGCCTACAAGCGCAACCCGATGCGCAGCGAGCGCATGGCTGCTCTTTCCAACTACCTGATTGCCGATACAATCAACCCGGCTATGACTGCTGCAACCCAGTGGTTTGAACGGACTCTGGATGATTCAGCCAACAAGCGGATCGCCGTTGCTGAGGCTTTCCTGGCTGCGGATGGCATTCTGGATCTGTATCTCAACATCACCGATGGCCTGGTTGTGTATCCAAAAGTCGTGGAAGCCGACCTGAAAAAAGAGCTGCCGTTTATGGCAACCGAAAACATCATGATGGATGCCGTCAAAGCCGGGGGCGACCGGCAGGAACTGCATGAAGCCATCCGCGAGCACTCCATGGAAGCAGCGCGCCAGGTCAAGGAATTTGGCCGGGAGAACGACCTGCTTGAACGGATTGCTGCAGACGATCGCTTCCCGCTGGAAAAGGAAGATCTCGACCGCCTGATGGATCCTTCCCTGTATGTGGGCCGCGCCCCGAAGCAGACAGAAGAATTCTTCCGGAATGTTGTTGACCCGATCCTGGAAAAGCATCCGGATGCCTGCCAGATTGATGCCCAGATCAATGTCTGAAATGGCAGCATTTAAGATGTAATTCCAGTTACAAATCCAATTAAAAATTCAATGTTTATCAAAGCATCTGCCCGCGCGGATGCTTTTTTCATGCGCCCGCTTCGACAAGAAAAGCGCCATCCCAGACCAGGTGCCTGCTTGACTGGTTTGGCATGACGCAATAGTAAACGAATGGATTTTCTCCATAAGGGAAAGCCATCTGCTCTTTTCTTTGAAAATCCAGCTGGACTATGATGGAAATGAAAGACAGCTTAGCTTTTCCGGGTTTTCGTCATCGGCATTTCCACTTTGTCTCTGACTTTGGGCTTGACAGAAACCCTGGTCTTGCGCTGATCGAGCGTGTGTTCAATCTTGCTCAGCTCTTCATCGTCGCTGATCCTGTCCAGCAGATAGAGGACCAGCTCGGTCCGGTCATGCGGATTGAAAAAGCGTGAAAAATAGGCTTCCTTAGAAAGAACCGGCCGGAATTCACGGGTCAGCGCATTTCCGCTGTAGCCAAAACCGCAGACTTCGATGACTCCTTCATCATTCAGTTTGCGAAGGACGGTCTGCAGGGTATTCCGGTTAATGTTGGGATTATCCCGCAGGATGGAATTGAATGATACGGGCTGATCGGAAGCCCATATGGTCATCATAATTTCCATTTCTTTTTTCGAAAGCAATTCTAATCCTGAAGGGTTCATATCCTGATCCTGCCTTTCCTTTAGCCAAAGCTGAACTCTGCCTTTCAGCTTTTAATACGATACCTTAGGAAATAGAGGTTTGTCCATAACAAAATCAATTCATTTTGTTACATTACATGTATTTACAATACTATTTTATACGATATCGTATTTATTTACGATCGATAGACAGGATATCATATTAATTTATGATATGATTAATTATTTATGGTAAAACGGATTCATGCCGGTTCCCTGGATAGTGGTGCCGCGCATCCCTGACTGGATCAATGCGCATAAAAGGATAAATAAATTTATCCTGTTTAGCTGGATATTTTACTTTCTGTCTTTTTCCTGCTGGACTATCTGGACTCATATATCCTTTTGCTGCTGGTTCAGGCAAGGATGCCGCATCGAATGTTATGTTTATTTTATATACCGTAATCTATTTTTAATTATCGATTTTAATAAAAATATTTTCATATTTTCCCTGTCAATGCCGGAAAATTGTCCAAAAAAATAAAAACCCGTCCGGTGAGCAGGATCCCTGGTCACTGGACGGGTAAAAAAGTTTCAGTTCTGTTTTACTTGGCTAAAGCCGCTTTTGCTTCATCAACAATCTTTGTAAAGCCTTCTGCATCATGGATAGCCATTTCAGAAAGCATCTTGCGGTTGATGTCGATGTTGGCAAGCTTCAGGCCGTGCATCAGTCTGGAGTAGGAAATATCGTTCATGCGGGCTGCGGCGTTAATACGTGCAATCCAGATTTTACGCATGTTTCCTTTGAGTTTGCGACGGTCATTGTAAGCATATTTAAAGCTGTGCATTACCTGTTCATTGGCAGTTTTATACAGGGTATGTTTGCTTCCAAAGTAACCTTTGGCAAGTTTTAAGACTTTTTTTCTTCTTCTGCGGGCAACTACGCCACCTTTTACTCTTGGCATCTCTTATTCCTCCTCTAGCTTATTTCACAAGCATGTCTTTAATGCGCTTGTAGTCTGTTGCGTCAACTGTGCCGGACTTGGCAAGATGACGTCTCTGGTCTTTTGTTTTTCCATGGAAACGGTGGGAAGTATAAGCGTGATGTCTTTTGAGTTTCCCAGTACCGGTCTTTTTAACGCGTTTTGCGAGGCCTCTGTGGCTCTTCATTTTTGGCATAATTCATTCTCCTTCTTTATGGTCCGATTTCGCTCAAAGCTTACTTCTTTTTCTGAGGCGCAAGGACAATGGACATTACATTGCCTTCAAGAGAAGGTTTCTTCTCCACAATTGCAATATCCTTAACCTGTTCGAGAAAGTCGTTCATAATCTGACGGCCGACATCCTGCCGGGTCATCATACGTCCGCGGAATCGCATATCAATCTTGACTTTCATGCCCTGCTCAATCCATTTCCGAACCTGGCGGAGCTTGGTTTCAAAATCATGCGTATCCACTACAGGAGAAAGGCGCAGCGACTTCAGCTCTACAGTATGCTGTTTACGCTTGGCTTCCTTTTCTTTTTTCTGCTGTTCGAAATGGTATTTTCCATAGTCGAGCACTTTGCAGACAGCTGGACGAGCTTTGGGAGCGACACATAACAGATCAAGGTTCTGTCTGTAGGCAATATCCAGAGCTTCTCTTCTGGACTTGACTCCCAGCTGATTTCCGTTCGCATCGATCACGAGGACTTCTTTGAATGGAATCTTTTCATTGAACAGATCGTCGTTGACGTTGTTCGGGGCAACTTTTCGATTATTGATAAGTGAATACCTTCCTTTCGTGAATCCATAAAAAAATGGGCGCAAAGCGCACCCGGATACCTTCTTCAAATCAAAAAAATACTGATTGAAAACTGGCATTGACCCATGCATCATAATGCATCAGGTGAGAAGGGGTGCTTCTTCTTTCCATTTCTTACTGAGCTACTCTATCAGCATCCATTCCTTTTGTCAACTTTTGCTCCTTTTAAGCAATCGAAAAAAAGCACTCAAAAGAGGGGGTGCTGCCGGCTTGCTTTGGGCGGCTTCCAATGGATGCACAGTTTTGCCGGTATCCCCTTCATAGGCAAAATTCAAAAAGATCTGCTTTTCTTGCGGTCGGATGATCGATTAGAAATCAGCCGTGAAATTCATTCAGGCCGGCTTCAAATGCTTCAAGACGCATGCGAATCTGTTTCTTGGTCTGTCTGGAAAGAAGGAAGCCGACAATTTTCTGGTTGAGCATTTCCATGGTTTTGGTGGAACCGGTGGTCTCTTCGTAAACAAGACGGACAGTTTCCGGATCCAGCTGCTCATAGGTATAGGTCATGACATTCGTGGCTGTAGGCGTCTGGAAAGAAACTGAATAAATCCCGTCTTCCAGCTTCAGGATTTCAGTTTTCACTTTTGCCTTCTGCCCGTTAAAACCGGTAATGGTCTTGATATAGCTCATTCCGGTTGAAGCCGGCTGACCGGCATCCCGGTCGGCAAGATACTGGATATAGCGATTGACTTTGTCTTTGGTTGATTTAAGTGTTTTTTCTGCTTTCATTTTTTATGTCTCTTTCAATTTTACTGTGATCTTCAGATTCATACCTGCTGGATTGAAAATCTGCCAGGCTCAGGCAATCCGGCCAGGAAAGCTGATTCGTGCCATTCCTGTCCCCCAGAAAACAGTATGTTTTTTATCAGGTCAGCATCTGCGCTCTGGAGTTGATCCGTTTTTTATCGATCTGTTTTTATCGATCTGAAAATCCCTGCTTCTTTTCGTGCTGACCAGGCTGATTTTTCGTCCGCCTGCTTTCAGGAAACAGATCCTGCCTGGATATTTCTGTACCTGCTGTTTTTCCATCATGCCATTTTCAGCCAGAAAAAGACACTTGAATCCTGCTAAACACCTGTTTTCGTAATTTTTGCTGCGATGGTTTTGCGGACTGCTTTTCATATTCTGCTTTATCCTTTGATTTATCAGCTGTATAAAGGATCTGTCTTCCAGACTCTTTAGCAGACTCATAGAGAGGATGCGAACAACAGCCGCTCAGTTCCGGGAAGACTCCCTGATATTTTCCCTTCCCGCTGACATTTTTTGTGAATTTCGTTCTTGCAATCCTGAAGAGCTGTGCTAAGATAGTTGGGCAGTCAATTGGATCCTTAGCTCAGCTGGCAGAGCAACTGACTCTTAATCAGTGGGTCTAGGGTTCGAATCCCTAAGGATCCACCATCTTGAATGCACAAGCCGTATTCGTCTGAATACGGCTTTTTTCTGTCCAGTCCTTCCTGGTTTTTCCGGCTTTGCTGCATTCGGCAACATATTTTCTGCCTGGAAGCTGCCCGGCCGGCAGTCGTGAATTTTTGCGATTTCTGTCTTGCATTCCCGACAGTCTGTGCTAATATAGACGAGCAGTCACTGGATCCTTAGCTCAGCTGGCAGAGCAACTGACTCTTAATCAGTGGGTCTAGGGT
>Ash_p2__coassemble_874_pt1 | contig 41117 bp, 33 predicted proteins | sample Ash_p2__metabat2_high_PE_029 | metagenome-assembled genome bin Ash_p2
CTTTCAGGCTCGAGCTCTGCCCATTCAGTCGGGGTCTTCTGGCCAGAGGATAAAAACCGCTCCTTCCAGGGCAGTACACACTGCCGGTAAAACAGAGGACAGAAGACAGAGTGCAGATAACAGACAACAGACAGAAGATAAAGGAACAGGTATTAGCAGCAAGTAAGATAAGCCGTAAGACAGGTCCCGGCTGTTCCATTAACGGCATCATTCACCGGCAGACCGGCGGATCCATACCATGATCCAAAGATTTGCAACGGCTCTGGAGCAGTCCCGCAGCCGATTCAGGTCTGGAATATATATGGAAAACCTGGATGGATCCTGCTAAGATCTGTTTCAAACCACATCGAAAGCATGGCTGATGAACGGCACGAATGAGTGAACAAAAGCATTTCTGGAAGAAGCCAAAAAGAGTATCAAATTGGCGGCATTTGTATGCTGGTCACAGCTTTTGATCTGCTCATGGCCTGCTGAGTGCCAGCTCATGGCCTGCTGAGTGCCAGCTCATGGCATGTTGAGTGCCTGCTTGTCAGCGGTTCGTTCTTGTTTTACAAAGACTGCCTGCTGGAAAGAGCCGAAATGGTGAAGTGATGTGCAAAGTTTCAGGGATTTTAGCAGAAATGTTCAATAAGTTTTAAGATATGTCTGCCATAATGGTCCCGTTGCTAAGGAAAAGACTGCTTCTGATGGGCCTGGTTTTAAAAACCAGTCATCATTTGAAAGCTGAGGCCTGCAGGCCGGTCAGAATGGCAGTCTTTCAAAGGCAAAACTGGCGATGACGGTTCTTTTCGCTGTTTAATCTTTCGTTTTCGCTCTCTTTACTTTGCGTCTCTGTAAGCCTCTGGCTTCAGTCCATGATGCAGGACAAAGCCAGGCAGAGAAATCGAAAGGTCAGGAAAATTTGGACAGGCGAAAAAGAGGACAGGTCAGCGGCCAGAACATCAGGATTGTTTAATTGGAGGAATTTTTTATGAAAAAATGCCCGGTATGTCATACAGAAACAGAAGACAGTGCAAAGTTCTGCCCGGAATGCGGAAATCCATTCCCGGCTGAAACCAAGCCCGAAGATCATAGTGAAGCAACCGAAAATCCAGTGACCGAAACCGGTCTGAGCACTGATGCCAGTGCCGGATCCGTTAACTTTGTTTTGCAGGATGACTCAGAACCTGCACAGACCGTTGAAGAGGTCATCACAGAAAGCCCTGCCCAGTCAGCAGAAAACAATACGACTGATGCGTCTGCACCCCAGACTACTCAGCCAGCCGGTGAGCGCTGGTATTACGTGGAAGCCGGCAAGTCCAAGGGTCCTTTCAGCAAGGACCAGTTTCTGGATTTGATTGTCGATGGAACCATTACCCCGGCTACTTATGTGTGGACCAAAGGCATGGACGAATGGACGTATTTGAAAAACACTCCGCTTTATGGCGGCGAAAGCCAGCCGGCGGAAAACCCGCAGCCGCAAAGCTATGAGCAGAAACCGGCTGAAGATTCTTTTGCTTCGGCCAGCGCTTATGCAAACCAGTCCGCATTTGATGCCAATGCCTCGGCAGCGGATTACCAGGAAGAGCCATCCGCTGATGAAGAGCAGAAATGGTTCTATGTGGTCAAAAACCGCACGGTAGGCCCATTCTCCCGGGAAGTCATGATCCGCAACACGGAACAGGGCGTTCTTGAACCCAATACGTATGTCTGGTGCGAAGGCTACGATGACTGGAAACACCTCTCTGATACCCCGTTTGCCAAGTATATTCCATCAAATGACGGCTATTCAGAATCCACCTTTACCGGCGGCAATGGCGGCTACAGCCAGAAGTATGGCGGCAACGGCGGCTATTCCAGCAATGGCTACAACACAAACGGCTACAATACCACCGGTGTTCAAAGACGCAGCGTGCTGCTCTATTTGCTGCTGAGCATCCTGACCTGCGGCATCTTTGATATCATCTGGTACTACATGGTCGCTTCCGATATCAACAAACTGTGCCTGCGCCGCGGACGCCAGCCTTTGGCTGACCCGATCCTGGTGCTGGTCTTCTCGTTTTTAACCTGCGGAATCTATTCCGTTTACTTCTTCTGGAAAGCCGGCACAACAGTCTACGAACTGTCTGATCGCCGGCTGACAGACAACTCCGTTGTCCTGGCGATCCTTGGCTGGCTGCTCCAGCCGGCAGCCCTGGCTGTTTTGCAGGACCAGATCAATACCGTTGTCGATCACAATGACTACCTCAGATAACACAAACAAGCGGTTTTCCTTCGACGGGAAAACCGTTTGTCTTATCGGCATCCTGCTGCTGGCCGTCTTTGTGATCGGCTATCACTGTCCCTTCCGGGCCATCACCCATATCCCGTGTCCTGGCTGCGGCATGACCAGAGCTGCCACCAGCCTGGTCCATCTGGATGTGACCCAAAGCTTTGTCTGGCATCCGATGCTGATTCCCACACTGATTCTGGCGATCCTTTTTGTGGAGGAAGGATGGCGCCATCAAAGCTTTCAATGCCGTTTTTGCCAGATCCTGCTTTGGATCTGGATTGCAGCCATGATTGCCTGCTGGATTTACCGGCTGATTTTTGTCTTTCCCAGCTCCCCGCTCTGGAACTAGAAGTATGCTCTGAAATGGAAGTATGCCCTGTAAACAGGCCATAACCCTGGAAATAGAAAACCGGAAACTTCATGGCCGGCATGCCAAAGCATGCCGGCTTTTTCAATATGGCTGTCATCAAAACCGGCATGGCTGTCATCAAAACCGGCCCTGGTCAGGATATTTGGGCAGGATTGAACAGAAAACCTGTCATTTTGAATGAATTGGATCGTTTCAGGCGGCGGCCTTCTTCAGATCTGGTAAGCTTTCAAGCTGGAAAATACTTCAAAAAACACGTTTTGCTTGTGAGAAAGCAGAAAGGCCAAGCCATCAAGATTCTGACGGGCTTTGCCTGCAGGCTGGTCTTCATCCCGGAAATGCAGGAAGCACATCTGGCTGGACCCGTTTTCTAATGTGAAAAGGATACGAATATTCACAACAAAATATGTTATTATGCCGAAGCTCTTTTCATGGGTTGGAAATCTGCTATGATAAGTAGAGTTTTCAATTCTTAAGAAAAACTAAACGTAAAAATAAGGGGGCAGAGAAATGAAAAAAGAGAGAAATAAAAGGAAGAAACTGCTTTCTGTACCGGCAGGCATCAGCCTGGTGATGGCTGGCTGCCTGGTCGCATCTGCTGCATCTCCATTGATTTCCAATATCCGGGCGGAGGATTTCGCCGAAACCGGCCAGGGCTTTGACCAGGGCAATTTTGACGATCCCGCAGCGTCCACCCAGGCGTCGGCACCAGCCCAGGCGCCGGCACCAGCCCAGACGCCATCGACTGAGAACGTACCGGCTGCAGCCGGCGATGGCCAGGCGCTGGAATCAGGTCTGTATATGGCGGATCCTCAGACTCCGGCGGATGACTGGGCCGAGGAGGAATCAGTTGTGCTGGGCGATATTATCAACCATCGCAAAAGCGAAATCACCCTCAATGGAATTGATATTTCCAACTGGCAGAAGACCATCGATGTCAATGCGATCAATGCGGACTTCATTATTGCCAAGGCAACCGGCGGTAATGGATTTTATGATCCAAGCTTTGAACGGTTTGCCCAGGATACCCTGAATTCGGGCCGCCTGTTTGGCTTCTATCACTACGCCAATGACCGCGGCCATGTCGGCACTCCGGAAGAAGAAGCCCGATTCTTCTACGAAAAAACTGAGAAGTACGTCGGCCTGGGCATCCCGATTCTTGATTACGAAGATCCGGACCTGCTCAAAAGCGGTACGGACTGGGCCAAGCGCTTTTTGGATACCTACTACCAGCTTTCCGGCGTGAAGGCGATGGTTTACACCTCCAGCCACTGGACCAGAACACTGGACTGGAGCCAGATTGCGGCGGCCGGCCATGTTTTATGGGTGGCCAACTATGGCAAGAACGAAGAACAGCCAGGATACCGGGAAACGGCTGAAGTCAAGACCGACCAGCTTGGAACCGGAGCCTTTACGGAATACTACATGCACCAGTACACCTCCAGAGGCAAGCTGGATGGCTACTCCGGAAATCTGGATCTCAACAAATTTTACGGCACTCCCCAGGACTGGATGGAACTGACGCTGCCGGCTAATGAATATACACCGATGTATCGCCTGTACAACTACTATTCCGGCGAGCATTTCTATACCGCCAGCAAGGAAGAGCGCCGCATTCTGATCGACACCGGCTGGAAAGATGAAAGTGTTGCCTGGATTGCACCCAAAGCGGGCAAGAATGTCTATCGCCTGTTCAACCCGAACGCTGGCGATCACCACTACACAATGTCTGTGGAAGAGCGGGATGCTTTGATTGCGGCTGGCTGGAATTATGAAGGTGTCGGCTGGCTTTCCGAATCCGAAAACAAGGGCCTGCCAATTTACCGGGCCTACAACCCGAATGCGACAACGGGTACCCATCACTACACGATGGATATCAACGAAATCAACACTCTCGTTGACATGGGCTGGGTCAATGAAGGCATCGCCTGGTATGGCGTGGACCGCAATTATATTGAAAGCGACCAGGAAAAAGCCGAACGCGAATTTGCCGAAGTTCAGCAGACTCTGCGTCCATTCAAGAACGCCCAGAAATTCTAGGCTTTGCCAAAAACGATTCGAAAACCCGAAATAAATTGGATATCGACTCGAAAAAATCGATTAGAAACAAAAAGCTGTAAACGAACAGAATGGGTCAGGAGAACTCCTGGCCTTTTTGCATGCCAGAAAGTATCTTGCCCGAATCCTTTTTGGAATCGCTTTAAATCCCGGCCTGGGTTTTCATCAAAGAAGAACGAAGAGAAGAAAGCCGGAAAATCGAAGAAGCTGGATGGTCAAAGCAGCTTGATGGTCAAAGAAGCAGACCAAAAGCAGAATCCGCAGGATCTGGTCCAGGCCGGCTTCCGGATTGCTCGCTGGCAGAAAAACGGGGGAAGGGAGAAGAATGTTTTTTGGTGCAGGATGAAAATAATAAATCACTCCCGTGTGATTTTCGGTACAATGAAAGAAACTCTTCCGGGATCTGAACCTGAAGATGGCTGCCTGCTTTGTACAGGCCTGAAATTTCTGCCTCGATCCTGGATCCGTATAAAAAGAGGAAAATATAATGAATCGCCAAACCAATTTATCCATTCTTAAACAGCAGCTTCATTCGCTTTCCAGAGACCAGCTGGAATCTGTGGTTTTCACCCTGCTTGAACCCCTTTCCGATCAGGCTTTGCAGGATCTGGTCAGCTCCATGGCCCAAAAAGGCCTGCCTGCAAAAGCTTCTTCTGAAACATCCGCCCAGACTTTGCAAAGCCATTGGGAGCAGCTTGAAGACTGCGTTTTAGTGCTTGATGTGGAATCTTCCTATGGAGAAGACTTGATGGTCGATGCACCAGAACGCATCGTGCTCCAGGATCCCGGCCATTTTCTGGATCTGCTTTTACAAAGCCAGAAAGCTATCCACCAGGTTATTGACCATCACGACGCAAAAACTGGCTTTGCCCTGCTGGACCAGGTTTTCCACGCTCCCGTTGAGTTTCAGTTTATGGGCAGCCCGATCAGCCCGGTGCGGGTAATGAACCTGCTCAAGACCAACGGATATCTGCCAGAATCCTTTGAAGATCTCTGGCTGCAGCTTTTGCCGGTTTACTTCATGACCAGCCAGGAGGATGCCAGCCAGATCATGGAGACGGTATACCGGCAGGCTGCCGACTATGGCTTTGGCCTGAACATCCTGCGCCCGGTCTTCCAGAATCCCGCTTTCTCGATGGAAGAGCGCCAGACTATTGCCAGAGCCTGGGCCAGCTGCCTGGAAAACCATCTTTCCAAAGACCATGCACCTGTTGAAGCCGCCCTGCAGGAAGCCTGCAGCTACCTGCCGGAAATGTATTCCAGCCTGCTGGAAGACTGAAGCCAGGACCTGGACAAGTCTCTTTGCCTTTTGGATACAGTCTGAAATTATATGAGGTGATCTGCGGCCTGTCCGAATTGTTTCGGACAGGCCTTTTTGCATGGACAATACAGCTGGCCTGATCTTGATGCGTAAACAAAACAGCCTGGAAAAACGTTTGGTGAAAGACAGGAAAAACGACAAGTTTTTTATCTTTTTTCTTTGAAGATCACCATGCAAAGCGCTTGCGGCTTTGTCATTTGTTGACTTCAAAAAACAGGACTGTTAGGATGAAAGAAATTGAGAAATGAAAAGATAGAGGCTGCGGTGCAGAAGAGTATTCCTGAACAGAAGGCATTCATTGAAGCAGGAAGAAAGGCAATCACCGCCGAAACAGGAAGACTGGCGGGTGTTCCTGTTGGGATGCAGAGGAATACTTTGCATACTCCTTCAGTCGAAGAGGTGTTATCTTGAACCATCTTTTTGAACTGTGGGACACCACGGTTTTTTTATTTCCGTCAAAGGAGAAAAGGTAAAGATTATGAAAAAAACATACTGGGCTGCCGCTGCTGCGGCGATGCTTCTTTTTGCCGGATGCTCTTCATCCAGCTCCAGCTCTTCATCTACTGCTTCCAGCACAGCTGCCGCTTCTTCCGCTGCCGGATCGGACACATTCACCGTCGGCATGGAATGCAACTATGCCCCATTTAACTGGCAGACAACCGATGAAACGGAAACTTCCGTTGCGCTGCCAAGCGGCGCCGGCTATTGCGACGGCTATGACGTACGTATCTCCAAGGATATCGCCGACAAGCTGGGCAAGACCCTGGTTGTCAAGAAAGTCAACTGGGACGGCCTGCAGCCGGCGCTGGAATCCGGCGAAATTGATGCCATCATCGCCGGCATGACCGCCAACGATGAGCGTGAAGAAGGAATGGATTTCACTACGCCTTACTATGCCAGCGACATGGTTATGATCGTGCCCAAGGATTCTGATGTCGCCAGCTTCACCGACATCCAGCAGTTCTCCGGCCATAAAGTAATCGGCCAGAAAAATACCAACTACGACACCATCATCGACCAGATCGAAGGCGTTGACCACGTTACACCAAAAGCTTTTTATCCGGAACTGATCCTGGCTTTGCAGACAGGGGAAGCTGAAGCCATTACAGCTGAGCTGCCGGTTGCCAAGGGCATTACCGAAGCCAACCCGGATCTGACTTATATCACATTTGAAGATGGCAAGGGCTTTGATGTGGATACAACTGTTTCCATCGGCCTGAAAAACGATTCCAGAGATACCCAGGAATTCAAGGATATCCAGGCAGCCCTGGATGAAATCGACCAGGATACCCGTGAACAGTACATGCAGGATGCGGTAACCAACGCACCGACTGCTGAATAGAGCGTGAAGGTCATTCATGAAAATTGACTGGTCATATGCCTGGAACGCGTTAGTCAAGAACTGGCCGATGTTCTGGTACGGCATGAAGGTAACCATTGCCTTTGCCATTGTCGGAACGGTCTTCGGCTTTCTGATCGGGCTGGTTGTCGGTGCGATCCGCGCTGTTCCTGTTGATCCGCTGGATTCGCCCTTTATCAAGGGCCTGAAAAAATTTGGCCGGTGGATTACAGGACTGTACATCTGGGTTTTTCGCGGTACCCCGATGATGATCCAGGCCTGCTTTATCTACTACCTTTTACGCCCCGCCATTCACTGGGGCCCAATCACAGCCGGTTTTGTGATCATTTCGGTCAATACCGGTGCCTATATGGCAGAAATTCTGCGCTCAGGTATCCAGTCTGTGGATCCGGGCCAGATTGAAGCTGCCAAAGCCATGGGAATGAGCAATTTCCAGGCGATGGTCTTTGTGGTGTTCCCGCAGGCCATCAAGAACACCTTCCCCTCGATTGGCAACCAGCTGGTTGTCAACCTCAAAGACTCCTGCATGATGAACGTTATTTCCGTTACGGAACTGTTCTTCCAGTCGAGCTCCATTGCGGGAAGCAACATGAGGTTTGTCGAAATCTATTTCGATACCGCAATCCTTTACCTGATCCTGACTACGGTTGCCACATGGCTGCTCAACCTCATTGAAAAGCGCATGAACCGGGACAGCGACAGCAAGGAAACAGCTAAGAAGAAAACTTCTTTCATGGAGATGTCAGCATGAGCGATCCAGTAATCAAAGTTGAGCATCTCAAGAAAAGCTTCGGCAGCCAGGAAGTCCTGCATGATATCGACTTTGAAATCAGCAAGGGCGAAGTGGTCTCCATCATCGGGTCTTCGGGATCCGGCAAGAGTACGCTGCTGCGCTGCATCAACCTGCTTGAGATTCCGGATTCCGGCATCATCCGCTTTGAAGGCGAAGATATTTTAGGCGGAAACCACAAGCCGACCGAATACCGTTCCAAAGTTGGAATGGTTTTCCAGAACTTCAACCTGTTCAACAACAAGAACGTGCTGGACAACTGTGTTCTGGGCCAGCGTAAAGTGCTTCACCGCTCAAAGGATGAGGCAGACAAAATTGCCCGGCAGCATCTGCAGCAGGTTGGCATGAGCGAGTTTTTGCACAAGGCTTCGACCAAGCTTTCTGGTGGCCAGAAACAGCGTGTGGCGATTGCCAGAGCGCTGTCCATGGATCCGGAAGTCCTGCTCTTTGATGAACCGACTTCCGCTCTTGACCCGGAAATGGTTGGCGAAGTGCTTGAAGTCATGAAAGATCTGGCCAAATCCGGCCTGACCATGATTGTTGTTACCCACGAAATGCAGTTTGCCAAAGACGTATCAGACCGGGTGATCTTCATGGACCAGGGCGTTATTGCCGAGCAGGGAACTCCGGATGAGGTGTTCAACCACCCGAAAAACGAACGGACGGCGCAGTTCCTTTCACGCTTCCGTGAAAGCACAGGGGCTTAGTTCTCCTGTTTTGCTGCAAAGTTCTATCCATTTAAGCGATTCAGGATGTGCCATCCAATAGGGAAGGCACATCTTTTTTTGTGTGCCCGGCATGGCATACACCCCGGTGGTGAAAGTCCACTATGACAGCGTATCATCGCAACCGCTAACAATGTCCATGGATCCAGCTGACGGAAGGATGTCGGGCCGATGCTGGATAAGACTGGACACAACTGGACAAAACTGGATACCATTTTGTCCAGTGACTAGGCAAAAATGAAGAAAAGGGATTTAAGAGCATCGATAATATGTAGATATAATTTGAATAAATGAATATCTGGAAAAAGCTAAAACCGATGACTGGATGGGACTCGACAAAACTGGATACCGTTTTGTCTAGTGACTCGATAAAACTGAAGGAGAGCGATTGATTAACATCGATAATCTGCAGAGATAATTCAAAATTTTGAATTTCTGAAAAAACGAAAACTCATCGACCTTTCCAGCAAAACGCTTCTTTCGTATCGTCTTGTCTGGCGATCTGTCCAGGCTGCAGGAAGAAAGCCGCAGTTTTTTAAGAGCTCGAAACTGGTGAGGCCGAAAGCGATCTCTTTCTTAGCTTAAGGTGCTGCGCTGGCGACAGGCTTTAGCTATCCGAAAATTTAATGCCTCAGGGGATATGGGTGCAGTTTGTGATCGCCTTTAGGCGGTTTATAATAAAGAGGTTAAAACGATTCAAGGAGGAAACAAAATACATGGCTAGAAAACCTGTAGTACTGGTTGTCATGGATGGTGTCGGACTTTCCGATAACGTACTTGGCAACGCAGTCAAAATGGCGTACAAACCGCATCTGGACGAACTGTGGAAGGACTGCCCCCACACTCAGTTAAGAGCACACGGTCTGGCTGTCGGCCTGCCCACAGATGGCGACATGGGCAACTCTGAAGTTGGCCACAACGCCATCGGCAGCGGACAGATTTATTCCCAGGGCGCCAAGCTGGTTAACGAAAATATCGAAACAGGAGAAATGTTTGACTCTGCAACCTGGAAAGACCTGGTTGAAAATGTTAAGGCCAATGATTCGGTGCTGCATTTTATGGGACTGCTCTCTGATGGAAATGTCCACTCCCACATTGACCACTTAAAAGCCCTGATTGCCCAGGCTAAAAAAGAAGGCGTCAAGAAAGTCCGTCTCCACATCCTGCTGGATGGCCGTGACGTTCCGGAAACAAGCGCCCTGCAGTATGTCGATGAAATTGAAAACTTCATGAACGACCTGAACGATGACAGCTTTGATGCCCAGATCGCTTCAGGCGGCGGACGCATGAAGATCACTATGGACCGTTATGAAGCCAACTGGCCTATGGTTGAAGAAGGCTGGAAGATCCACGTTCGCGGTATCGGCAGAGACTTCCCTTCGGCAACGGATGCCATCGAAACTTACCGCAAAGAACTGGGCGTAGTTGACCAGGATCTGCCGGGATTTGTCGTTGTGGACAAGGATGGCAATCCAAAAGGAACGATCAACGATAACGATTCAGTAATCCTCTTCAACTTCCGCGGCGACCGTGCCCAGGAAATCTCCCTGGCTTTTGACGGCGATGAAACGTTTGACAAGTTTGACCGCGTAAAAGTACCGAAGGTAAAATTTGCCGGCATGCTTCAGTACGATGCCGATGCGCAGATTCCGAAGAACTACCTGACTGAACCGCCAAAGATTCACTACACGCTGACTGAACAGCTGGTTAAAGCCGGACTGAGCGAATACGCCATTTCGGAAACCCAGAAATTCGGCCATGTAACCTACTTCTGGAACGGCAACCGTTCAGCCAAGTTTGATGAAGACCTCGAAGAATACGTTGAAATCGAGTCCGATGTCATTCCATTCGAGCAGCGTCCATGGATGAAATCAGCCCAGATTACCGATAAGCTTTGCGAAGCCATCCGTTCGGGCAAGTACGATTTCCTGCGCACCAACTATCCAAACGGCGACATGGTTGGCCATACCGGCAACCTGGAAGCCACGATCATTGGTGTTGAATCCGTTGACCTCGCTTTAGGCCGCGTTATTGAAGCGGTTAAGGAAGTAGACGGCGTTCTGCTGGTTACAGCAGACCATGGCAACGCGGATGAAATGTACGAAAAGCAGAAGAAGCCAGGCGCTCCATTAAAAGCCAAGACTTCTCATACCCTCAACCGGGTACCATTCATCGTGTACAACTATCCTTGCACCCTCAAGCAGGATGATGATATGGGTCTTTCGGATATCGCAGCAACTGTCTGCCAGATCCTTGGTGTGGAACCCAATGAACACTGGAGACCTTCCATCATTGAATCTGTTGAATAATCAGTTATTGTTTTGACACAGAATGCGGCAGGCCAAAAGCCTGCCGCTTTTTTATGCGCTCCAGTATGGCTGGATCTTGCGGTGTAAGCGTATGGATCCCTGTTTTTCCATTCGCTTTTTCGTTTCGCTTCTGCACTGAACTTTTATACCGGCAAGCAGCATTCAGCCGGACGCAGCAGTGAAGTTTTTGCGATCAGCAGGGTATAGACAATAAGGTACAGAAAAAAGCCTCTGTGGCGGCAGGAAGAGGATCTCCTTGCCGGCAGAGGCTTTTAGACTGTTTTTTAAGGCTGCAAGCCTGGACTTCAGGAAAACGGAAACGGTTAGCGGTGAAGCCAGCCGGTAAGCTTGTCTTTCATCTCGTCCAGGGGACTGGATGAATCTTCATCTTCATACTCACCAGAATCATCTGCCTGCCCATCAGGCTGGACATCTGGATCGTCTTCATCGATCAGCTCGAATTCATAGCCGGCCATTTCATCCTCTTCATCTTCATCGCCGATATCTTTACCGGAATGAGAGTCGTGGATTTCCGGCAGCTTGAAGGCCGGGGCAACTCCGACCACCAGGATTCCATAGCGGATGACTTCAAGGATGAGGAAAAGCGTAAAGACTTTGGCCGAGTAAATGACAGTCTCACTGGAGCCATAGCGGGAAAGCATCCAGCCGCCAAAGGCCGCAATCAGAACCTGGCCAATTCCGGCAGCCCACACCATCTTCTTGCAGCCGGGCTGCTTGAGATAGAGGAAGAAAACCGGCAAGGTCCACAGGACAGCCGTCAAAATACACAGCGTGAACATCAGGTTCACCGCAAAAATCGATTTGTTGTCAATGGAGACAAAGTTGTTCTGGAAAATGTGGACCAGCGTTGGGAAGAGCATCAGCTCGCCATAGACCACGATGGCAATCCGAATGGCCATGCGCGGATAGCGGCTGGAAAGCTTGCGGCGGTTTTCCTTTTCCTGTTCGCGCCGGCGCATCGCTTCTTCATGCGGATTGCCAGCGATATCGACTGGTGCCTTGACCGGGATGCGAACCTGGTCGCCGGCAGCCCTATGGCCCTGCCGGCTCTGGATGTCCGGGTGAAAGCCAAAGGAAGAAGGTGCTGAATTCTGGCCGGCTGCCGGATTCTGGCCGGGCCTGGAAGCGTTCTGGAAATCAGGAGTCTGCCAGTTTTGCATAGCCGGCAAGGCCTGCTGATTTGGCACCGGCTGGTTTGCCGGCCAGGAATTGTTCTGGCCAGCCGGCTTACCCTGGCTAAAACTTCCTGCCATATGGCCATTGTTATAAGGATGAGCAGCCGGCTGCGATGGATAGCTGTTTTGCGGAATTTGAGCACCGGGTGCATAGCCGTTCGCGTTTGGATAGCCGGAAGGCTGCCAAGCCTGCTGAGGATATCCACTAGGATTGGATACCGGGGTACCAGTCATCCAGCCGCTTTGGGCCATACCATTCTGGTTTGGATAAGGCTGGCCCGGCTGTTTTTGGACATAGCCGGAAGGCTGCTGGGGCATTTGCCGGGATGGGGCGGGTGCCTGTCTTGAGGCAGCCTGTTTTGGTGCGTGGGCCTGGCGTTTCTGGCGGGCGATGGCTTTCTGGCGCTCTTCTTCGGCTTCCCGTTCGCTTTCGGGAATCGCAACGACTTTATCAAAATAGATCCTGGCCCACCAGGAATTTTTCATCCAGCCGTTGAGCCAGAGCAGGTAGAAGTTCTTGACCAGTTCCAGAATGATCCACACGATGTAGACAAACAGAAACTGCGGCTGCCTGAAAGCCTGCCAGACAAGCCAGACGCAAAAGGCAAATTCAGCGGTGATTCCCGCTGGAACCAGCCAGCGCGTTTTTGGCTGGCCGCCCGAAATCGCAAAGAAGATCAGCATCCACAGGACCATCTCTACCAGCATGGAGACCAGATAAAGGACGTGAAAGTTGTCCGGGCGGGAAAAGAGCGGCTGACCAAGAAGGAAGTAAACCGCGCCGGGCCAGACGCAAAGAAAGACGTAGGAGACGATCAGCATCGCATTGACGCGGTGCCTGGCTTTTTTAAGCAGTCTCAGATCATCTGAATATTTGTTTTTCATATTTAAAAGTCTAAACGTTAATCAGACTAAATCAAACAGGATTCCTGAAAACCGCATCCCGGCTGGCAGGTTTGCATGGATAACTTAAGCGGATACATAGATCAATCAAGTAATGCAAAATAAACATATGACAGAGATTGCCTGCTTTAGCAGGGGATACATTACGGTTTTTAAAGATTCAGGTCATGCAAAGTGAAAACGCCAGAAGGAACTGTAAAATCCATATGAAGATGCCGGATGCCGGGCAAAGCCTGAAATCCGGCCGAAAAACGATGATTCGTCAGTTTTGATGAGTTTGCGAAAGGGAAGCGATCATGGAACTTTATTCTGAGATTTACCGAACTGTTGAATGCGAAAACCTTGCTGTGTGCATGGGCAGCGGTGACTTGCCGGTCCTGGCCACTCCGCAGATGATTGCCTGGATGGAAGAAGCCTCCTGCCTGATCGCAAAGACAGAACCAGGCTGGACAACTGTGGGCATTTCCATGGATGTCAGTCACGATGCACCTTCCGCCCTGAAAGCCGAAATCCGTATCCAGAGCCGGCTGGCAGAGCAGAAAGGGAAGATCTATACCTTTGAAGTTTCCGCTTATGATGGCGAGAAATGCATTGGCAAGGGAATTCACAAGCGCTGTGCAGTCAACCGCGAAAAATTCATGGCCAAGTTCAATGGCTAGCCGGGATCTTTTAAAAAGCAGAAACTATGAAATGGCCTTCACTGTCGGAGGCCTTTTTTGCGTCATTGAAACCGCAGACAAACTGAAACTGGTGCTAGAGTAGGACTGGTCGTTCATTACTGGACAGGACAAACAATTTTCCCTATTCGGCTGCCATTTAGCAAACGGAGCTTATGGCCTCATCATCAGCCTGGGCTTAACAATCTGCCGGATGGCTAAAGCTTATGGATTCCGCTTTCTTGCCTGGCTATAAGGAAGGTGCAGTTTTCCGGTGGATCATCAGGCGGATCATTATCAGGCGGATCATTATGAGGTAAGTCCTGACTGACTGCCTTTTGTTTTGTGCTGTTTTCGTGTAATATACAGACTTACAGTCCCTCTGACCTGCAAGAAAAGACCTGCAGTTTCTGATTTTTTTCCTGGTCTTACGATTTTTGCAGGATTTCTATGGATCTGACAAGCCGCCTGTTTGGAGCTGGGTGATTATGCCGGCATCAGTTTTGACTTTTTGTCCGGCTGCCCGCATCGCTCAGGCAGGGCCAAAGGATCATAATATTTCGTCTGATCCTTTCTGCTTCCTGATTTCTAGCCGCATCAGCCATCATGGTTCCGGCCTGAAAGCAGGAAGCATTCAGCAAAAAAAGTATGAAATGTATCTCCAGTCTTTCCCTGACCATAATAAAAAAGAGAAAGATCAGGAGAATTTTAGCGGCAGAAAATAGCGCTGCCCGATTTCGGCCTGCAAACAGACGGGACTGAACAGAAGGCATTTCCATGCCTTTTGAAAACAGGAATGATTCCTGTTTTCAATTAGATTCAGGAGTACTACGTGAAAAAACAAAATGAATTTCTGTTGATTGTAGACGGATCTTCACTGCTTGCCACAAGCTACTACTCATCTTTGCCCAAAGCGCTGCGCAAGGAAAAAGATGAAGCCAAAAAGGAAGAGATGTATCCCCGGCTTTTAAAAAAGGATAAATCCGGCCGATACTGCAACGCACTGGAACTGTTCTTCCATACGCTGTTTACAATCATGACTTTCCAGCACCCCAGCCATTTAGTCGTCTGCTGGGATGCCGGACGCAACACCTTTCGCAAGGAACTCTGGCCTTCGTACAAATCGAACCGCCAGGAAACACCCGGACCGCTGCGCGAGCAGTTTGAATCATGCTATGAGCTTTGCGAAAAACTGAACATCTGCCAGGTCCGTGATACCCGCTATGAAGCCGATGATTTTGCCGGATCGATTGCTTTCCAGATGCGGGACTACCTGCCGGTGCGTATCCTGACCCGCGACAAGGACTATTTCCAGCTGATCGATGAGCGCATCCATATCTGGTATGGAATGGCCGATTTGAAAAAAGTCAAGGCCTGGCGCAAGACCCATCATATGCCAAGCTGCCTGCCAAGCCGGGTTGTGCAGATCGATGAAGCGGTGCTGAAAAAAGAATTTGGCTATCATGCCGCAGCGGTGCCGATGATCAAGTGCCTGTATGGCGATCCCTCGGACAACATTCCTGGAGTTTCCGGCATGGGCGAAAACCGCTCGATCAAGCTGGCCGAGCACTACCACACGATTGAAGAGCTGTACGAACCCATCGAAGCCGCCCGCACGAAAGCGGACCGCAAAAAGCTGGCCCGCTTGTGGAAATCGTGGGGTATCAACATTTCGCCTTTTGCGGTGCTCAGCCGCAAAGGTTCCAAAGATCGGCTCAACGCCAGGCAGATGGCTGAGATCTGCTATACCCTGGGCAAGATCCGCACCGACCTGGATCTGGCCGACTGCTTTGAGCAGGAATTTTCGCCGGAGCTTTTCCGCTGCCGGTTTGAAAAGAACCGCATTTATCCGACTTTGCGCCTGTACAATATCGACTTGAAAATCGGCCGCTCGTCCAGCATTCCCGGCGAAGATCCGGCCGAGCGCCGTAAAAAAAGAGCCAGAAAGGCTTCCGGAAAGAAGGCACAGCCCGGATCCAGAAAAGGCGGACACACTGCAGCTTCCCCGAAGCCAGCCGCAAAATCTGTCTCTGCCTCGCAGACTGCCCGTTCAGCCGGTAAACCAGAGGCCAGAAAAACAGGTAACAAGCCGAATGGGCAGACTTCCAGACCGGCCCAGTCTTTGGCCGGTGAAAAGCGCAGACCGAAAGCCACTGGCTATAAAAATGGCAGTCACATGACTGCCGGAAAGCCCACAAAGGCTTCACCGGCTGTAAAAAACAGCCAGAAAAGCCAGGCCGGTCAGCCAAAAGCGGCCAATTCAGCCGCTTCAGGCTGTTTACAGAATGTCCCAACTGGCCAGCCAGAACAAAAGCCTGCTCAGTCAGCCCGAAAAAACCAGAAAGCAAAGCGCCCTTCTTCGGGCCAGAGCGGATCAAAAAACCGTAACAGGTGCTCGAATACTTCCCGTCCGGATGCTGCTTTCAGCTCGAAAGAACAGCCATCCTTGCCGGCCAGAACCAGCAAGCCGGATCAGTCTGCTGCCAGAAAGCAGACCGGAAAAGGAAGCCAGGCCAAAGGAAGAAAGTCCGGATCTTCACGTAAGCGTAGCCCGCATTCATCCCAGATGGCTCAGGCCAGTGCGGCCAGTGCTTCAGCCATGCAGATCGGCGGAATTTCCTGTCCTGCTCAATAGCACCAGGCTAAAAACAGGCAAACAGCTATTGAGCAAAAAAACAGACCATAAGAAGAGCCAGGACCAAAGAGCGGTCCTGGCTTTTTTAAACGAAGAGTCCGGGAGAGTGAACCGGTTTTGCTGTTATGACACAAATTCCTGGCAGGAGGCCAAAGCGGCCGGCTTATCCTGCTTATTCTGCGTATTCTGCAGCTTAGCCGGATTATCCTGCCGGATTATTTACGAGCAGAGAAGCGGGCTTTCAGGCTCTGAAAGACCGGGCCGACCAGGCAGCAAAGACCAATGCCGGCCAGGCTGCCGGTACCATCGAGCAGGACATCGCGGATTTCACCGGAGCGGCCGTCGATAAATGTCTGGTGAAATTCATCAATACCGGCATAAAGAATACAGCAGGCCAGGGCAGCCAGACAGGCTTTTTTCCGGCTCCAGCCAAGACTGGAAAAAAAGAGCAGCCAGGCAATGCCCAGAACCAGGTAAATGGAAAAATGAGCCATTTTGCGGATGATGAAGCTGGCCAGCGGGGTTTCGGGCAGGTGGAGCAGATCCAGAAGGGAATCGGACTGCACCTGGGAAACCGTACCGGAGCGGCTTGAAAAGATCCAGATGCCCATCATTAAAAGGATGGCCAGCAGGAAATACAGGAGACTGGCAAGTTTAAGCGGGCAAGCCAGGCGGGGCCTACCGGCTGGTTTTTCCGGTTTGATCGTGTTTTTCATGAGTTCACTCTAGCACCTTCCATCCTTCGTGATCTTTCAGCTTGTAAAGAGCTTTCTTTCGTTTTTGTTCCATCCGTATTCGAAAGAATTGGGAATTCGCTCATCAAAGAGGCAGGACCGGGCTGCTTTGAAATCCCGGCCAGTTTACAGAGATGGCTTCGTTTTGGCTTGCTGTATAGTCCTGGACCTGGTATTGATCCGCAAAAGCAGACGGAACGTTGGTATTGTGTGCAATGAAATTGATAAAGCTTTGCGGTGTGCCTGAAAAAAATCAGCCGCAGGGTCTGAAAAAGAATGCGGGACAGATGCCGGAAAGGAGAGTGGATCGGTTTTATCTGATTGTTTTGAGCATGAAAGAGATCATGTAAGAGTCTGGACAGAATCCCCTTATGCTGGGCGTTTTCGTGCTATAGTTGATCCGAAATCCGGCATAAGGCAAGGTCCGGATCGTTAGCGAATTGATACTTTGAAGTAAAGTACAAAGAACAGGGGAGGAAAAGCCTCCGGTTCTTTCCATCCTGTTTTCTTGCGGAATCGCGCGGGGCTGCGATGGATTTTTTTCATTTATCCCCGGCATTCCCTGATCCTGCCTCGAAAAGGAGTTTTTAAAAGTTTCCTTTTGGGGCAGCTGATGCAAAGGAAGATGCTATGATTTTTCAAAAACTGAGAGCCTGGTTTTTCAAGACCACGGCGGCCAGGCTGCTGGTCCTTGGCTTTGCGCTGGTCATCCTGGCGGGCGCGCTGCTGCTGTGGCTTCCGATCTCCCACAACCCGGGGCATTCGATCTCGTTTCTCGATGCGCTTTTTGAATCGACCAGCGCGGTTTGCGTAACGGGACTGACGGTTGTTTCGCCTGGCGATACGTTTAACCTGTTTGGGCGGATTGTCATGGCCATCCTGATCCAGATTGGCGGGATGGGTGTCGTGCTGATGGGTATTACCCTGATTATCATTGCCGGCGGCCGGGTTGGGTTTAAGACGCGCTACCTGTTCATCCAGGCACAGAATCTTTCCGGAGGCTATACGGGACTGATGAAAGTAGCCAGCCTGATTATCCGGATTACCTTTACAATTGAAGCCGGCGGTGCTTTGCTGCTGTGGCTTTTGCTGATGAAGTACTTTGATCCCTTGCGGGCCTTTGGCCATGCCTGCTTCCTTTCCATATCGGCCTTTAACAATGCCGGGTTTGATGTCTTTCATGGCAGCGCATCGCTCATTCCTTATGGCGACAACTTCTTATTCTGTACCGTCATTACGTGGCTGGTCATCATCGGCGGCTTCGGCTTTCTGTCCATGATTGACCTTTGCCGCTGCCGCTTCCACTGGCGCAAGCTTTCGCTGACCACAAAAATCGCCCTGTTCATGACCGTTGTGCTGCTGATTGGCGGAACGATCCTGCTCAAGTGGACAACCGGCATGACGTGGCTGGAAGCCTGGACGCAATCTGTCATTGCCAGAACGGCCGGCTTTGCGACCTATCCGATGTCGCTGTTCAGCCAGGGCGCGCTTTTGATCTTTATTGTGCTGATGTTTATCGGTGCTTCGCCAAACTCAACGGGCGGCGGCATCAAGACAACCACCGCCTTTGTGCTGGTATTAAAGGCCTTCTCCTCTTCGGCCGGCCATGATGAAGATTCAGCCTTTGACCGGAAGGTGACCGACCTGGATATTTCCAAGGCCTCAACGGTCCTGTTTTTCGGCCTGACGGTTGTGCTGATCTCCACGATTCTGGTGTGCACGGCCGAACCGGGCTGTAATTTAGGCGAGGTGCTTGTCGAAGTGACCAGTGCGTTTGCGACCGTTGGCTCCTCGATGGGGATCACGTCCACCCTGGGAACATTCTCGCGGATCATCATTATCCTGGATATGTTTATCGGCCGCTTAGGCACGATTACCATTGCCAACCTGCTGGTAACCCGCAAGGAGAAACTGGCTCACTTTACAGAAGAAAGTGTGCTGATCGGCTAAATAAAAAAAGAGCCCGCCAGAACATTCTGATTGAAAAGAGTGCGGGAGACTCAAAGATACAATCAACAGAACAGAAACTGTAAACAGAACAGATAAACTGAACAGATATCAGAAGGTAAAACTATGAAATTCAATGCATTTGGAAAGAAAAACCGGGCAGCGTTTGCGATCATCGGCCTGGGCCGTTTTGGGTCGGCACTGGCGATTACCCTGGCGGAAAACGGGCAGGACCTGATCATTATTGACAAAGATCCCGACCGGGTCAGAGAACTGCGCTATCTGACCGACTATGCCTACGTCATTAATCATCTGGACCAGGCAGCGCTGGAAGAGATTGGAGTCGGGGACTGCCAGGTGGCGATTGTCGCGATTGGCGAACAGATGGACGCCAACATCCTGGCCACCCTGTATTGCCTGAATCTGAAAGTGCCGACGGTCATTGCCAAGGCCAGCTCCAAAGACCAGGGCATGATCCTGGAAAAGATCGGTGCCCAGGTCGTCTATCCGGAACAGGATATGGGGGTGCGGCTGGCCAACCAGCTGTCCAACAAGAAAGTCATCGACTACTTCTCCGTATCGGGCAATATCGATATTGCCCAGATTGAAGCGCCGGCTTTCTTTATCGGCAAGCAGCTCAAAAGCCTTGAACTGCGCCAGCGCTATGGCATTTCCATTATTGCCATACAGACCAGGCATGGAACGATTGAGGAAATCGATCCAAACTATGTTTTTGAAAAAGACGATATCATTATTGTGATCGGCTCGAACGAGAACATCCGCAATTTTGAACGCTCAACTGAAGACTGAACAATCCGGCTGATTTTTAGCCGGATTATTTGGATATTTGGCCCACAATTGGATGCTAGAATCAGTTCAATATGCAATTCCCGCTCCGGCTTCTTTTAAGACAAAAAAGCCCTGGGCCAAAAGCCCCGGCCTGCCGGAACAGTCGGGCAACCGGCCCGCAAACCGCTTTTTCCATGCAAAAAATCAAAGCAGAAGGCCATCCTGATCCCCAATACAGCCTGGCCGGCATTAAATCGCTGACCTGGCATGGAATAAAGGATCCAGGCGGGGCCGGCTTATAAATTCAAATCAAAACGATACCAAAAAGACAGGCAGAACTTTGCCTGGAGACCATCCAGAAAGGAAGTGGAATGATGGATAAGCAGATTGTCCTGGTTACAGGCATGTCCGGTGCCGGGAAAACTTCCGCAATGAACGCTTTAGCCGATCTTGGCTACAACTGTATAGATAATTTTCCCAAGGAGATTCTTCCGGCTTTGGAAGAGCTGATGGAATCGGATGATCCGCAATATGACCGGCTTGCACTCAGTGCTTCCAGCCAGGACTATGTGGATTTCATGAACTTTTTTGACAACCTCAAGCGACCCTTGCAGGTTGTGTTTGTCGATGCCAGCGATGAAGAGCTGCTTTTGCGCTACCGCTTTACCCGCCGGCTTCATCCGCTTTTGATCAACGGCCAGGCTTCCACCCTGGAAGATGCCATTGAACTGGAACGCGATTCCTTCAAGGCCCTGGAAGAAAACATGAAGGATACCCTGCATCTGGATACGACCCGTCTGACGCCGCAGGCACTGGTCAATATCCTCAAGCCGTATTTCAAGAACCAGAGCGAACCGGAGTTTGCCATTACCTTCCAGTCCTTTGGCTTCAAGCATGGCCTGCCCATGGATGCCGATATTGTCATCGATGTGCGCTGCCTGCCCAACCCATTTTATGAGCCGGCTTTAAAGCAGATGACCGGCAACGATGAGAAAGTGTACAAGTATGTCATGGAGCGGGAAGAAACCAGGGAATACATCCGGCGGCTGCAGGACTACCTGGATTTTGTCTTCCAGTCCTACAAAGAGCAGAACAAGAACCACATGATTGTGGCGGTTGGCTGCACGGGCGGCCAGCATCGGTCCGTTTCGGTATGCAACTGGCTGTTTGACCACTACAAGGATGGCTACAAGACATTCAAGTCGCATCGCGACCTGGCCAGAAGGAATGATGCCGTATGAAAAACGTCGTAGTTATTGGGGGAGGAACCGGGCTTTCGGCCATGATGAGCGGCTTCAAGCATCTGGACAATGTCAATTTGACGGCTGTCATTACCGTTGCCGATGATGGCGGTTCAACCGGCCGCATCCGCGATGCCTACAATATTCCGGCGATGGGCGATATCCGCCATGTGCTTTGCGCCATGGCCGAAGACGATGAAGACCCGCTCTTTTCCTCGCTGATGAATTTCCGCTTTCCCGGATCGGAAGACATCGGAGGCCACCAGCTTGGCAACCTGATCTTTCTGGCACTGATGGAAATTACCGGCTCCTACATGGGCGCTGTCCAGGCCATCAGCAAGGTCCTCAAAGTCAAGGGCAATATTTTGCCCTCTACCCTGGACAATGCGATTCTTTACGCCCTGATGCAGGATGGCACCCTGGTGCGCGGCGAGAAGAACATCCCGAATGCGGACAACTCCATTGCCAAGGTGTTTTATGAAGATGATATCAAGGCCTATCCACGGGCGATTGAAGCGATCCGCAATGCGGATCTGATCATTTACGGGATCGGCTCGCTCTATACCTCGATTCTGCCCAATGTCATTGTCAAGGGCGTGCGCGAAGCGATTGCCGATACCGCCTGCCCGAAAGTCTATTTCTGCAATGCCATGACCCAGCCGGGTGAAACGGACGGGTTTTCGCTGGAAGACCATGTGCGGGCCATTGAAAACCATACGTATAAAAACCCGATTGAAATTGCGGTCATCAACAAGCAGCCCATCGACAAAGAAGCCCTGGAGCGCTATGCCAGGCGGGGCAGTGTGCCGGTGACGATGCAGGAAAAAGACCATGTATATAAAGTCATTGAAAAGGATCTGACAATTACCGACGAATCCGGACGCATTCGTCATGATTCCAAGGCAATTGCCGATTGCCTGGAAGAAATCCTCGCCGATATGGAAAAGGATGATTCCAATGTCGTTTTCAAGTGAGATCAAGCAGGAAATCAGCCAGCTCGATTTTGCTGGCGGACAGGCCAGAGCCCTGCTTTGCGCCCTGTTTCTGTCCCGCGCCAGCCTGAACTGGAACTGCGGCCAGACCTGGCTGTCGTTCCAGACGCAAAACGCTTCGATTGCCAAGCTGGTTTTCCGCCTTTTAAAAACTGAATACCAGGTGGATGTCCAGATCGCCACGCTGCGGCGGATGAACCTGAAGAAAAACAATATTTACAAGCTGACCGTCTATTCCAGTGCGCAGGCCATCCTGGAAGATTTAGGGATCCTGCGCAAGGGCGGCCTGTACAATGTGCCGCCTTATACCCTGGTGCGCTCGGAAAAGAATGCCCGGGCCTTTATCCAGGGCCTCTTTCTGGCCGCTGGATCGATCAATTCGCCCAAGACCACGAATTATCATATGGAGCTGACTTTGCCCAGCCAGGATTTGGCGATTATGGCCGTCAAGATCCTGGACCGCTTTTACATTCCGGCCAAAGTCACCCTGCGCAAGCAGAACTATGTCGTGTATACCAAAGTCGGCGACAAGATTGCCGATTTTTTAAGGCTTCTTGGCGCCAGTCAGTCGCTGTTCAACTTTGAAGACCAGCGCATCCAGCGCGATTTCTACAACCAGCTGACCAGGCTGGACAACTGCGAAGTGGCCAATGAGATGAAAACGCAAAAAGCCGCCCGGGAGCAGCTGGAATGGATCGCTGTAATTGAAAAGAGCCAGATTGAAATTCCGGACAAAATCCGGCACGTCATGGAAGCGCGCAAAAAAAATCCGGAAGCTTCCAACCTGGAGCTTTGCGATGCCGTCTATCTTCTGTATGGCGAGACGATCACTAAATCCGGCATGAAGCATCGCATGGCCAAGCTTAAGGAACTGGCCCTGGCCCAGACAAATGAAGCCTGAGGATAACGACCGGCCAGAAAAAGAAGACGGCTAAAAGCCATGACTAGTCAGAACGAAGCTGTAACAAGCCAGAAATGCATAAAGCCAATACCAGGCAGCAGTTCAAAAGCAGCAGTTCAAAAGCGAATCGTGTCCTTTGAGCCAGGGTGAAGATGAAAAAGAGATGAAGGTGGGAAATTTTGAACGGAAAAATACCAGCAAACTTAAGCCGGAAAGCAAGAAAAGGGATTGGACTGGCGGCCATAGCCATGCTTCTTGCCGGATGCCGCCAGAACTATCAGCTGACCAACCAGACGTTTGTCATGGAACTGGGAACGGATGTGTATGCCAATCCGGCTTTATACATCGAAAACCCCGATTCCGTTGATCTTTCCGTGCTTTCCGTAGAACCGGTAAGTTCCGGCGTGACGATCTCGGACAACCGGTTTGTCACTGTCAGCCTGGATTATCTGGGAGTGGGAAGCTATGACTTTGTTTTAAAAGACGGGGATGCCAAGACGCCGTTTGTCATCAAGGTCAAGGATACAAGAGCCCCGGTTGTCCACAACCAGGTTTCCAGCATTGAAGCCCAATGGGGCGAGATGCCGGACTGGGCATCCATCTTTGGGGCGACGGATCTTTCGGGCGTTTACTACGATACGCCCACCGACTTTATTACCAGCCCCGGCGAACATGATATTACGGTAAAAATCCGCGACCGGTTTGGCAATGCGACGCTGCAGCCGGTGCATGTGAAGGTGGACGGATGAAGAAAGCAGACAAAATCCTGATCAGCTTTTTCCTTATCCTTTCCCTTGTGCTGCTCATTCCGCTTTTCTTTCATCATTCAAGCGGAAGCTATGCCATTGTCAAGGTGCGCAATGAAGAAAAACTGCGGCTGGACTTAAGCCAGGATGGCGAGTATTCCGTGGATGGCACGCTGGGCCCGGTCCATATTGTCGTCCAGAACGGGCAGGTCAAGGTGGACCAGGAAAACTCGCCCCATCATTACTGCTCCCGCCAGGGCTTTGTCTCCTCCAGTACGGTCCCGATTGTCTGCCTGCCCAATGAGACCGTTGTGACGATCGAAAACGACAAGCCGGAAAGCGAGGATACGGTCATTCAATGAAGAAAACAGATTTTCACCGCCTGACAACGCTGGCCCTGCTCGTTGCGGCCGGAATTTTGATGCAGCTGATTGAGTCGTTCTTTCCGTTAGTCATGATCATTCCCGGCTATAAGATCGGTCTGGCCAATATTGCCGGCCTGTTTGCGCTTTATGCTTATGGCAGCAAAGACATGGTTCTGGTGACGGTTTTGCGGGTATTTATTGCTTCGCTGGCAACCGGAACCCTCTTTTCCGTCTCCTTTCTGCTTTCGGCCCTGGGCTGTACGCTTTCATGCATAGCCATGATTGTCTGCAAGAAAAGCCGGCTGTTTTCGATCTATGGCGTAAGTACGGCCGGGGCAGTTTTCCATACGTTTGGCCAGATCATCGCCATCTCCCTGATCTATCAGCAGCTGTTCATGGCCTCGCTGCTTCCGATCCTGACGGCGTTATCCGTTGTTTCCGGACTTTGCATTGCGTGGCTTACTTCCGTGCTGCTCAAACGGCTGCGCCCAAAGGAATGGAAAAGGGAGTGCGAGAAAATCGGCCTGGCGGCCTGAACTTCAGTCGATAACAGGTCGAAAAGCCGGATCGAAAATCAGGCAGCGTGCATTGCTGGAAGCCAATGGGAAAGCAAGCCCGGTTTGCGGCTGGATCTATGGAAATTATGAATATGCATGGAAAATTTAAGGCTAGGAAAAGATTTATAAAATCACGCTGGACTGGCGTAACTGCAGCAAAATCGCTTTCCATCGCAGGCTGCAGCGCTTTGTTTTGTACAAATGCGCAATAAAATTCGCCGGACTTTTCGTATCGCTTCCGTGTAAAATAGAATTAACTGGCCAGCCTTGTCATTTTCTGAACCGGTTAAGGGGAAAGGGACAGAGCCGTGACACTTTACGGCTGGCAAAAAGCGCAGGCACTACGCGCCTGCAAACCGACAGATTTGACTACACTTGATTTTGTTGTGAAAAACGAAGCACAGAAGGGGGGAGCGGCATGAATCAGGATCGGGATTATATTGCGCTGGTTCAGATCCAGCGCAGCATGCAAAATGAGATTTCCTCCCTTTCTTTGGGCAACACCCGGCTGACGGACTACATCCGTTCCATGAAAAGCTCGAATCTCTCCATGAACGGCACCCTGAAAGCGATGGAGCTTTTAGCCGGCATGGATGAAAAACGAAAAGACAGAAAAAGCGCAGCTGCCGTCCGGGCCTGGATGAATGAGCTGATCCGTTTCCATAACCGGCCGCTTTTAGGCATGCTGGTGGAGAACATGACGTTAAGCCCATCCGTCAGTCCGGAATTCCTGGGGCGCACCAGCATCAGCCAGCGCCGCATTTTGCGGATTGTCTCCCGCCAGACCTGGCTGATGGTTCTGGGAGCTGCCCTGGTTCTTGGCGGCCTGCTGGCACTTTTTGTCCTGGTTTTTCATTTTGATTTTTACTGGATGCTGATTCTGGGACTGATTCTCTATTTCCTGTTTGCCGCCTATACCTTTTTGTGGCTGGCCCGGCGCAGCGAAATCCGCCTGTTCAAAGAACTGACGCTGAAAATGAGCCCGGAGTCGAAAAGCTTTGTCCGCTCCATCCGTATTGAAAACCTGTCTGCTCTTCCAGACTGGATGTCCATTCGCCAGACCATTGCTGTCTGGAACAAAGAGCGCAGGCTCAGGCAGGATGAGACCCGCAAAATCCGCAGGATGGAAAAGGAAAAAACTGCAGCAGAGCGTGCCCAGAAAAAACGGCTGGCCCGCATGGAAAAACAGACCGTTCACCAGACCACTGTCCGCACCCGAAAGAGCCAGAAACAGCAGGTAAAATCGGCAGTCAGAAACGAAAAGCCGATGCCTTTTGCTCCGGATTCCATTCTGGCGGTCACCTATGATTTTGAAAATGCACCGGTTGTTGATGCTTCCAGCCTGTTTGAACCATCATCTTCCTATGCCGGATCTTTTGCGAAAGCCAGCTGTGTCGATATTGAAGTCGATGAAACAGAAGAAGAAACCATCCAGACTGTCCCCAGGCCTCAAAATCCTGCCCCTGCAAAGACAGCCGTTCGCAAATTCCAGATCCCGACTATCTAGGGAAGATGGAGGATTTCAGGAAAACCGTTCTGGGATCTCTTGAATCCACTCCGGCAAAGCCGGATCTTTATGAACCATTTGAAAACTGCAAGGAGAGCCCGGCGGCTCTCCTTTCATTTTATGACCATCTTTGTATGACCAGGATTTTGGCATAAATGGGAGCTTTACAGGACTGCCAGCTGCGATATTACAGGCCTGGTTTTCAAAGATTTGCTCTTCAGGGCTGCCCGGCGCTGTCAGACCGAAAGCCGGAGATGGAAAAAGAGTGAAACATCCGGCCGGAATGATTTTGTTTTTTATGGCGTGTTGATTGTTTGGCAGTTCACATCCAGCCTTCTGGCTGAAGCGCTTACCACTCGAAAATTATTTGAAAACCGGCCGGAAACAGGAAAAAACAGGAAGGTTTTGTTAAACCTGATCTTAAATTCACAAATCCTGTTTTAGATGATATGATTATTGCGGTGATGAAGATGAAAAACGCAAACTCTGTCCCAAAGGCTACCCTTCAGCGATACCCGGTTTATCTGAAAGCTTTGCGCAAGCTGCAGAAAAACGGAGTCTCAAAGATCATGTCCAGGGAACTGAGCAATTTCGTCGATATTGAGCCTACAACGATCCGCCGTGATTTTTCTTTTTTAGGCAGCCTTGGCAAGCAGGGCTATGGATACGATGTAGACAAGCTGATTGATATATTCAACTCAGAGCTTGGCGTTGATTTTGACGAAAAAATCATTCTGGTTGGCGCAGGCAATCTGGGTCGGGCCTTATTAAATTACAATAAATGGGATTATGTGGTCGGTGAAATTACATGCGCGTTTGATACTGATCCGGCAAAAGTAGGCAATATGTTTGGCATTGATGTCTACCTGCTGGATGAGCTCGAGCAGCGCATTCCCAAAGGCTGCCGCATTGCGATTCTGACAATCAGCGAAGATGTCCAGAGCACGGTCGACCGCCTGATTGAAAACGGGATTACCGGCATTGTGGATTTTACTCACCAGCATTTTCAGGTGCCGCATGGTGTTGCTGTTAAAGCCGTCGATGTGGTATCTTCTATCCAGGAACTCGTATTTACAACCAACTCGATGGATTCATCGGCGTCGAAGCAGTAAAGCTCTGTATTCTGGCCCAGAGAGACGGGAAAATGGTGCAACCCGGAGCAGGATACAGAAAACTTGAACAGCTGCCCAGCCGGACTGGAGAAGTCTGACGGCCTGCCGAAGATTGATCATTCATGACTGAGGATCAATACCGGCCAGCCTGGATTCAGATGGTAGACAGCCCCGTTTGTCCGCGTTAAGGCAGAAAGTGCCCGAAAGGGAACGCAGGATGGTACCGCGGAATATTTCGCTCCTCACAATGGTGGGGAGCTTTTTTTGGTTTGGAAAGAATCCGGGATTGAACTTCTGATCTCCCGGTTTGAGTTTTAAAAGAAACAGGTCGAAGGCAGGCTGGATGGACAAGGCCAGCCCTGGAAATTTGCCTGCAAAAGCGGCCTGGCTTTTTGCAGGTTATGGAAAGGATACGATTATGCTCGCAAAAAAATTGAAAGAAAACGTTGCTGAATATGATGGCAAGGACGTAACCCTTCAGGGATGGGTGCGGACCAACCGCAAATCCAAGAACGTCAGCTTTATTGAACTGAATGACGGTTCCTGCTTCTCCAATATCCAGATCGTCTATACCCCGGAAATGGAAGGCTATGAAGAAGCGACAAAGATTACGACCGGCTCGGCAATCGAAGTTAACGGTGTGGTCAAAGCCACCCCAAATGGCAAGCAGCCGCTGGAAATTGAGGCAAAATCCATCAAGGTCCTTGGCATGGCGGATCATGACTACCCGCTCCAGAAAAAGCGCCATACCTTTGAATACCTTCGGGAAATCCCGCATGTCAGACCCCGTGCCAACACATACTATGCCATTTTCAGGGTGCGCTCCGTACTGTCCATGGCGATCCACACATTCTTCCAGGATCGCGGATTTGTGTATGTTCACACTCCGGAAATTACCGGCAACGATGCGGAGGGTGCCGGCGAATGTTTTACCGTAACAACGATCAAGAACCAGGAATATGAAAAGGACTTCTTTGGCAAGCATGCCCAACTGACTGTTTCGGGCCAGCTGCATGTTGAACCGTTCGCCCTGGCTTACCGCAATGTCTACACCTTTGGCCCAACCTTCCGTGCGGAAAATTCCAACACGACAAGACATGCTTCTGAATTCTGGATGATTGAGCCGGAAATGGCTTTTGCCGATCTGTCCGACAATATGGATGTCATTGAAGACATGATCAAGTACTGCATCAATTATGTTCTGGAGCATGCTCCGGAAGAAATGGACTTCTTCGAACGCGTGATCGACAAGAACTGCATCGAGCGCGTCAAAGCTGTCGCCAATTCGAACTTCAAGCGCATGACCTATACCGAAGCGATTGAAGAGCTGGAAAAAGCGAAAGGCCGTTTTGACAACAACAACATCTACTGGGGCATGGACCTGCAGTCCGAGCACGAACGCTACATTTCCGAAGAAGTGGTAAAAGGCCCAGTCTTCCTGACGGACTATCCAAAAGAAATCAAGGCCTTCTACATGCGCGAAAATGAAGATGGCAAGACTGTTGCGGCCTGCGACCTTCTCGTGCCGTATGTCGGCGAACTTGTTGGCGGCAGCCAGCGAGAAGAGCGCTATGATGTGCTGAAAAAGAAAATGGATGATATGGGCATGGAAGAAGAAACCCTGCAGTGGTACATGGATCTGCGCCGTTTTGGCGGTGCTGTTCATTCCGGCTTTGGCTTAGGATTTGACCGGATGCTGATGTATCTTTCCGGTATCCAGAACATCCGTGATGTCCAGCCTTATCCGCGTACACCGCGAAACCTCGTCTTCTAGACCCGGAACCCGAAAGCAGAACAGAATAAGAAGAATAAACTGGCCGGAGAGCAAAGAAGTGTTCTCCGGCTTTTTCTGTGCTTTTCGCTCTGACCCTTGTCCGTCCGGTTTCCCGTCCCTGAATCTAATCCGGTTTCAGGCTGGCCAGGACAGAAAAACGAGACGGATTGACATATCGCCAATGATAAGCGGCTGAGTTTGTATTCAAATCTTAAACGAATATTAAACGATACTTAAAGTCTCTGTACGGGCTAAATCATTAAAAAAGCCCGGAATATCGGGTGAAACGGCTTTCTTTTTGTTGATGGCGTCATGAATTCAGGACTTGAAAATGTTCACAAATCATGAACATCGCCGAATAACATCATTTTCAATGATAACCCACACTTTACCACGATGTTTTTTAATTGCCTTTAAATAAAGGGGCCCAAAATTTGTCAATCTCTCAAATCTAAAGAAATTCTTAATAAAATCTTTCTGGGTATTTTGCTTTCAAATTCAGAAATTGTTAATCTCTTGTCTGTCAACAAGGAGGACACACAAACATGAATAAAAGATTGACAAAATCTGTTTTATCTCTGGGTGCAGCGATGCTTCTTGCAAGCGGCGTTGTGCAGACTCCTGTGTTTGCGGCTGAAGCTCCGGTAAGAAGCAATGTGACTGCAATCGCCGGACTGAACAGCAATCGGACTAAATTTGCAGATGACGCTGCTCTGCCAGCGATGAAAAAAACAGGATTTACAGAAATTGACGGAAAACAGTATTATCTCGATGATTCCGGCGAAAAGCATACCGGAACTTTGAGAACTGAAAACGCTGAATATTACTTTAACGAAAACGGTGAAATGGCAACTGGCTTTGTAACCAGAGGCAATGACACCTACTACTACAATGAAGACGGAACGCTCAAAAACGGCGGTGTCGTTGAAGCCGACGGCCAGACTTATGTCATGGATGGCAACGGCAAGCGAATGAGCGGCTGGGCTGATGTTGACGGCCAGAAATACTACCTCAACGAAGATGGTACAGCTGTAAAGAACGAGACCCGCACGATTGACGGCAACCAGTATTCCTTCGCCGAAGACGGTGTAATGGAAACCAATGTCACCAAAGGCAGCTATGTTTATGGCGCTGATGGTATTGGCCAGGCCGATCCGGGGGCGTATGACCGCATTGCCCAGGCAGCTCTGGCACAGCTGGGTGTAGCTCAGGACTGCACCATGCTGGTGACCAACTCTTTAGCCGCTGTGGGCATCAATTTCCATGGCTGGCCTGAAGAATACCTGTCTTTAGGACCGCTGACCGATACACCGGTTCCTGGTGATATCTGTGTCTACTCTGGACATGTTGCCATTTATATTGGTGATGGCCAGGCCGTTCATGGCGGATGGAATGGCGGCACAACCGCAATCTTCTCGGTTCAGTGCTCGGCTCCATTTATCGGCTATGTTCACCCGGTTCTTCCTTAAACAAAACAAACAGAATGAACCTGATTCTTCCTGCTTCAGACAGACAGTCTGGAGACAGGATTTTTTAATGCCCGAAACTGGGTTCGAGATTTTGCCTGCTATCCTGATGACAAGCGGGCAGGCAGAAACAGGTATTCTTTGCGGGCAGCTGACTGGGCGGGTTGCAGAAAGCCGCGGTAACCTGCAAGAGAGCTGCAGGTTTTACCTGGCTTGGACAAATAACCCAGGAAGACGAATTTTTTTGCGGAAATCTCACTTTTTGAAGGACCTGCAAAGAAATTCGGCGAATTTTCTTGAATCTATTCAAATCTCGGTTATTGTATAGACATGGGAATCAAGCAGAAGATTTCCTGATCCTTAAATATTTTTTCCTTTTTTTTTCTCTCAATCATTTACAGTTTTAGATTAAACAGGAATCCGGAACGCCCTCCGGATTTTTGTTTTATCCATTTTGAATTATTCAGCGGCTTTGGCGCTCATGATGATGCAGCCAGCTGCTGCTGCCAATCTAAGCTGGGAATGAGCAGGATCAAACAGGAAGAACAGGCAAAAAATAAGGCCAGGCCTGGACTGGCCTGAAGCAAAAGAGAAGAAAATGAAAGATACGGGGGATGACTGTCTGTCATCTGCCAGATTCTGGAAACCAGGCTCTATGGCTTTCAAAAGCGGCTGATCCATCTCTGCCAGGCCGCTCTTTGAAGCAGAAAGAACGGAAAGCTTCATTCATGCTGCTGCGGACTATGACAGTAAAAAGAAGACGGGCAACTCCAGCCGGATTCCTGAAATCTCCTGTATTCTGAAATCAAGGAAACCAGACAGCAGATTTCCTGAAGTTACATTTCCTTTCTTTTTCTCTCTTCTCACAATAATGATAAAAGCCCGGATTCGCCATCCGGGTTTTTATCTGCCTGCCTGAATCGGAATCCTGAATCGGAATCCTGAATCGGAATCCAGGAAAGGAAGATCCAGGAAAACTGCAAGGACCAGATTATGGCTGGATGCCGGCTTTTTTAGCCGGCTTTGCCTTAGAAGGCGAAGGAAGAAAAGAATAGTCTTGGAATAAAGATTGCGAAAAGAAATCTGGTCAAAATATAAGCGTGGGATTAAGAATCTGATAAACTACAACCAAGGAAATCAAGCAGCAGATTTCCCCAAATTTCCTTTCTTTTTTCTCTTAATCATAGTAAAAACCCGGATTCGCCCTTCGGGTTTTTATTTGCGCTTTTTTCGGTTAAACGTCCAGATGAAATCCAGAAAACACGCAGCTGGAAGCCAAAGGGATACTGCCGCGGCCTTCTTTTATGGTTCAGGCAATCGAACAGATTTGTCCTTTTGGCTTGTTTCCGCTCCAGTTTCGTATAATGGAAAGCATGACAAAAACAATACTCAGCGTCATTCTGATGCTGGTCATCCTGGCTGCCCTGTGGGCTTTGACCGGCATGAATCACGCTTTACAGACTACAGAATATACCGTCAAATCAGCGGATATCCCGGCTGAATTTGACGGATTTAAGATCCTGCAGCTTTCCGACCTGCATGGAAAATATGTAAAAGGGCTGGATCAGGCCATACGCCAGGAAAAGCCGGATCTCATCCTTTGTACGGGCGATATCTTCGATGGCGTCCGGGCCCGTGATGAAAGCTGGCGGATTCTTGATGTCTGCCAGCAGACGGCGCCAACTTACCTGGTCAGCGGAAACCATGAAAAATACAGCAAGGACTGGCCGGCCATCCAGAGCGAACTGGAAATTGCTAATATTCATCTGCTGGATGATCGGACAGCCCGTATCGAAAAGGGAAACGATGCGATTGCCCTCTGGGGTATTCAGGATCCGGGAGGCTATGGCCACCATCCGTATCCGGAAAAAGTGGATAAACTGGAATCTTCCCTGGCCATGGCTCCGGATCACGATTTGTATACGATTGCGCTGTTTCACCGCCCGAATATGGCGTACCTGCTCCCCGAAGATAAGGCGGACTTGATCCTGGCCGGCCATATTCATGGGGGCCAGTGGCGGATTGGTTCAATCGGTGTAGCCGGGCCGGGAACGGTGCGCCAGGTGGACCTGTTTCCCCAATATACAAGCGGCTTTTACTATCTGCCAGCCGGCAGGATGCTGGTCAGCCGGGGACTAGGCGACCAGATGAAAATACCGCGGATTCATAACCGTCCGGAACTGGTAAAAATCACGCTGGAATCAGCTTCTCAACCGGAATCAGCGAAAAGATAGAATCAAGGCAGAATTCAAAAAAACAGAAAGCAAATGGAATATTCAGGCCTTCCTGGTCATCTCAGCCTTCTCATCGCAGAGAAGGCTTTTTTTTGCGAATTGGATATCCAGAATGAACTGGGCAGAGTCGATCTCCAGATCTGGTTTTTGGCTCTCTGAATTCGCAGTTGAATATGGCCAGAAACAGAAAAGCTCCCCGAAAGCCGGCGCAGATGGCCGGCTTTCGGGGAGCAGGTTTTATGTTTGACTGGTGAAGAATCCATAACTGGAATTGCAATCTTGGCTGCATTGGCCAGGATTGGATGGATTTATTCAGCCGGGTGTTTTGCCGGTTGTCCCGCTGCTTTTCCTGAAGAAATCCCCAGGACCAGCAGGCGAATAACCGGAATCCGCTTCAGGATTTCATAGACAGCCAGTGTGGCCGGATAGACCAGAAGCAGAAGCAGCAGATATTGCCACCACACGCTTAAATGCAAGATCTGGACAAACAAATAGCCAAACGCATAGAGCACGGAATAGTGAAGGATATAAATTCCATAGCTATCCGCCGCCATACGCCGGGTAAAAGCCGTCTGGAAATTGAAGAATTTTTTGAAGATTCCAAGAACAGCCAGGCAGGCAAACCAGAGATAGGCCACTGTCAGCGGGTTTTCCAGGATCGCCAGATCAGAAAAAGCTTTTCCATAGAAATCAGCTGTCCAGATGATGCCAAGTGCAGCCGCCAGGATGGCCAGCTCTTTCCAGTTTTTCTCGATTTTATCCTGAATGGAAAGATGCGAAAAAACACAATAGCCCAGCACAAAGGCCATGCCATAAATGCCCAGCCGGTACATTGTCAGGACAGGCAGGTTGCCGATAAATCCAGCCGCATAAAGCAGCAGGCCGCAAAGAAGAACCATCCAGAAACGCATGGCTCCACAGGCTTTTTGGAGGCGGTCAATCCATCCCAGTTTTTTAAGCAGGGCAAGAACCAGGGAATACAAATATAGAGTCTGCACAAACCAGAGCGGTCCGGTGCCGCTCAAAGCCATAACCAGCCAGCGAATTCCCGCAGGTATAGTTTCCAGCGTTCCCGCTGCCCGTAAAGTCAGATATCCGGTGATCCATTGCCAGACAAACAAGCCGGCCGTCGAGGGAAGGAGCAGCTTGATGGTCCGTGATTTGAGCCATTGGCGCAGGCTGTATTTTTGCAGGGCATAAAAGCTGTCCATGCCGGCAACCAGAAAGAGCAGTACCATGAACCAGGGGTAAACAGCAGCTGCACAGGTATCGAAAAACGGCAGGCTTTGTGATCCGGGAATAGAGCCCAGAATCCCAACGCCATTAAAGATGTAGCAGACGTGATAGGCGACAACAATGCAGACTGTCACCCACCGGATGTTGGTCAGATACTCTGTGGCGGATCGGGAAGGAAGATCTGGCTTCAATGCTTGCGCATCGGCTGCGTGGGGGTTGCTGCCGGGAATGCTTAATGACTCAGTTCTGTCAGCACTCATACGCTTAGCCATTGCTTTCTTCCGATTCTTCCTGGGTGTCGAAAACCGCCTGGGCAAACTGCATCAAGGCAGAGCGGGGCGGAATAGCCAGGCCTCGTTTTTCATCGCCCAGAATGACCAGCTGATCGCCAGGCTGGATATCAAAGATCTTCCGGGCCTGTTTAGGAATAACAATCTGGCCTTTTTCGCCCACCGTTACAGTCCAGGCGTATTTTCCCGCTGGTTTTTTCATAACAATACCTCCTTATAATTCCGGCCAACATTTTTGATCAGCAGAAACAGCCGGATCGGGTTACAGCTTCAGTATACCTTATTTCGGGCAATAAGTATGAAAAGTATGATTTATTTGAATTTTCTTAGAAAAGAATGCCGGGCAGGAAATCACCATACAGTCCGAGACAGGGAAGATGGAAGAAAGATCAGTTAGATTGTGCTGCTGTACCGGTAGATGGTTCAGGTTAAGATATGTTTACGATCCAGAATTAAGAAGAATCCGGAAGGAAAATGGGATTTGCGAATATCCCTTGATGAAATCAAGGGATCACGGCAGTTTTTCCATCATCTGTAAGAAATGGATAAAGATACAGATTAAGAGAACATAAATTTTTAAGAGCATTTAGAGGCGCAGACATTAAGGATGTGTTAAACTAAAGCCAAGGAAATCAGCAGCAGATTTCCCCAAATTTCCTTTCTTTTTTCTCTTAATCATAGATAAAAGCCCGGATTCGCCCTCCGGGTTTTTATTTGGCTTGATTTTCAAAACATAATACGTTACTCAAAAACATGAAAACGATATCAAGATCGGAATGTCCCATATCTTTAATAAAAAAGACGAAATTATGTGAAGAAAAAAGAATTTGTGCAAACCCTGTTCAAGGGATAAAGAACGTGTTAATATAGGTTCATGGAAATCAAGCAGCAGATTTCCTAAATTTCCTTTCTTTTTTCTCTTAATCATATAATAGAAATCCGGACTCGCCCTCCGGGTTTTTATTTTGCCTGAAAATAATCCGCCTGGCTTTGATGCATCATTTTAGCCATTTTGTCCAATTCTATAAATAGGATGAAGCTATCTGTTTTTTTGGCCAGAAAAACGGAAAGATGAATCCGACTTCCTGTTGAATCTTTTATCATGACGATGTTAAATTCATCTTCACCAGAACATCTTCTGATTTCAGTTTTCTGACGGAAAAAACAGCCGGATTAAGAAAAATTAAGATTTTTAATTTTCATTAAAGATTTCACGGCTATTCTTCAGGTAATCAGAGGAAAACCCCGCTCTGATAGCAGAAGCAATTCTGCGAATTTTCTTTCCTTTCTTTTCTATAAAGGCCGATCCTCCATAAGGATCGGCTTTTGTTTTGCCCGAATCCATCGGTCTGGAATTCGATTCGTCCACTCTGGCTTGATCCTGAAAAAAGCTGGCCTTGAATTCTTGTGGCTGAATTCTTAGCGGATGTATTTTTGAAAGGCGCCAGGACAGGACTGGCCAGTCTGAAAGGCGGAATGTCTTTTGTTTCTGGCTGAAACTGCCGGCTGTATATACTGGCTGCTTATCGCGGATGGATCTGATGCTGGCCAAAGGATCGAAGTCCGGGCTTGGAAAGAGAAGCGGGGTTGTCTTATGCTGGTTTGTCTGCCGGTTCTGGACAGGCGGAAAAAGCGGTCAAGGTTCAGAACGATTTTTCTGCTTCTTATGAGCAGATCCTGCCAGGGGAAAATGATTTTGATTTTCCCTTGTAAAATGAAAGCCCTCCAGCAATAACCGGGCGACCAGATTTGAAGGGAAAGCGTTCAGGATGGAGCTCTGGAGATAAAGAAACGTTAATCCAGACAAAAACAAGCAGCCAAGAGCAGACTGGTCCGATAATAAAAAAGAGAAATTGTTTACCGAAAAGTGACAGGATGAATTATAGAAAAAAACTGTACTTATACAAATACAAAATACAGCCGATAAGATTGAATAGACAATGTAAAAACAGGCGGTAAATGGCGGAGGCTGAAAGCAGGCATTTGGAGGCTGCTTTTCCTGCGAAAAATGAAACAAGCTTTCGCTCGGATCACCGGCTCGGTATCACAATTCATCAGAAAATGCTGGAAAAAGAGCGATATTTTTAGCGCTTTTTTGGCATAGCATTAAAATTGCATAAAAAATTTTTCGGGCTTAAATGCAAAGCCTGCCCAAAGGGATGTTATAGTTTACTCGGAAAGAAGATAACGAGCAGGGAACCAGAAAGCGGCTGGTTTCGTCAATCTTTCCATTATTTCCTCTTTTAATCTTATTCGGAAAAAGAAGAGTTGTCGCAGCTCTTCTTTTTCTTTTGTCTGTCAGAGCCAAACAGATTGGGATCTATCCTGCTTCGATAAATACATCCACAATACAGGACGGGATAAAAATCTGATCCGTATTTCTTCAGGATCGACTGGCAAAAACCTGCCGGCAAAATAGATTTTTCCCGGGGCTTTTTATGACCGGAATACGGTTTGGAGCCGCTAAAAGCGGGATTTGGTCTTTACCGGCCGAAAATCGACAGCTCCCTCATTGTGGAAAGACTGCCGGATTTGTTAATCTTTGAGCATGCAGGAAAATAAGAAGAAAAAGAATGATTTTGAAAACCAGAACCCGCCGGAACAGGGTTCTTTTCATAGCGATTCAGACAATCAAAAAAGAGCGGACCGCCAGCCGATTCAATCTGCCGGCCAGTCTGGCTCAAGGCACAAAAATCCAGACAACCCGGAAAATGGGGGCCGCAAGACTGCCCCAAAAAAGAAGAAGCGCAAAAGACGCTTAACCCGCCTGGCCAGGCTGCTCCTTGCGGGGGTCTGTGTCCTAATGCTCGGTGTTTCCTTTTATTATTACTGGCAGCATGAAACCCAGAAAAACGTGACCCTGACGTATCTCGATTCGATTAGCCTGGGCCAGCTTTCTGAAGTGCCTCAGGCGACCTTTGAAGAAAATATTGAAGTCCAGGATTTCACCATTTATGGAAATTCTCTCGTCTTTTACGACCGGACCTTTTCGCCGCTGGAAACGGACACGTTTTTTGGCCGGAGCGTAACACTGCGCAATATCAAGGATGGATCGACGATTACCACCGCCTTTACGGGCGGGGCTGATGCGGGAATTGATCTGGAGCAGCTGCCGCAGGGGGTTTATGAAGTATACCTGTCGGATGGCTATACCCCAAAACGCGCTTATATGCCGGAAACGACTTTGCCAAAGCAGTTTGTGACAACCCGCAATGATGGAACCGTCAAGAAAATCAACATTGTCGCCAGCCCAAACTACCTGTCCAAGTTCAACCTGCAAAGCGACAAGCCGTATCTCTTTCTTTCAGTTACCGAGAGCGAACCGGTCGAAACGGCAGCGGATGTGGTGATTGACCCGATGGGATATGGTTCGGCCGCAATGGATGAACAGTCGCAGGAAGACCGTCTGGCTGATGGCTTTTCTGAATACGAACAAAGCTGGATTCTGGCCGGCAAGATCCGCCAGCGGCTCGAAAGTGCCGGATTGAAAGTCATCTACTCCCAGTCCCAGAGTGATGATTTCTCCTACCAGGGCGATCCTTCACGCGTTTCAGCCGGCTATGATGCCCAGGCCAAGGTCTACCTGTCGCTGGGCATGGTCAATGAGGATTTCAATTTCCCGTTCGTTGTCTCTTCGCCTTTTACCAACGGCAAGCTGGGCAATATGATCGTCCAGGAACTGAATGCGTATGGTGTTCAGCTCGAAACCGTCTCGACCCTTACGCAGCTCAATGCCGGCAACGGCTATGATCAGCTGAGCTATGACCAGAATATGCAGAACTCACCCTTTTCCGTTACAGCTTCGATCCGTGAAACGGGTGGGAAGGTGACCAGCGCCGGCAAGGAAGAAGGATGGCAATCCAATGCGAAATATTCCGATGCCTATGGAATGAACGCGGTGTTTTTTGCCTATGCTTCGACTGCCAGTCCCTCGTCGCGCACGTATTACCTGGAACATGTCGATGCGATTGCCGATGGAATCGCCAAAGGCATTCTCGATTACGGGCATATAACGAAGACCTGGAACCTGGAAGAAGACTCTTCCACCCAGACCTCTTTGGCTGATCCTTCAGCTGTACCCGCTCAGCCCGCTGCCAATCCGGCCGCAAGCCAGATGCCACCAGAGCAGCCGGAAAATGCTGCTCAGGACGCTTCACAGCCCGAGCCTGATCCGGCCGATCAGCATCCTTCCGACAAAGCCCAGCAAGATCTTCCCAATCCCGATCCGGCTGGCCAGGAAGAAGTCCCGGCAGGAACCTGACCGCTCCTGGAATACAGCGGGCTTCTGTACTGCACCGCTTTCAGAGCAATTTTTTTCAATCCGCCTTCCTGGGCGGATTGTTTTTACAAGAAGGGCTGAAGGAAGGCGGGTACGGGTTTTTTAGACAATTCCGGCTGAAGAGCGGGGTGGATGGAAAGAGAAAAGATCAGGAATAAGCCGGATGGAGGCAAAAAGCTGCAGGAATTTCCAGGGCAACAGGACCTGTCCTTGCATTTATCCCTGGCAGGGAATGGATGGTGCGCTACAATATATTTTTGGGAAATTGCCTGTTTTGGAATCGTCTGCAATGGACAGCGTACCCATCCCGGGTTGGCCAGTCCCGGCTTTTCCCATTTCGGCTGACAGCCTGAATAAGGAAAACCGGGAAATGCGCTCGAGCAGGCTCATTCCCTGAATATTTACGTTTATCTCACAGAAAGGACCAGTTATGAAACTACAGGTTTCGAATCTCTATAAATCTTATGGTGCCCAGGACATCCTGCAGGGAGCGAACCTGCAGGTCAAGGGCAATGAAAAGATCGGGCTTGTCGGCCGCAACGGGTGCGGCAAGACGACTTTGCTGAATATTATCTGTAAAAACGAAGACTACGACAAAGGCGAGATCATCAAGCCAAACAATATCAGGATCGGCTCGGTTTCCCAGACCCTGTTTGAAGACAAGACCATTACGGTACTTGAAGCGCTTGAACAGGTGTTTGAGCCGCTGCGAAAGCTGGAAAAAGAGCTCAACGAACAGGCCGCCCTGCTGGCAGAGGATCACAGTGAAAAAGCCCTCGAAAAATATGACCGGCTCCAGAGCCAGTTTGAAACCCTGGGCGGATATGACTATGAACACGAGCTGCGAAATGTCTTCTTCCATTTCGGCTTTGAAAAAAGCGATTTGAACAAGAAGATTAACGAGTTTTCTTCCGGCCAGCAAACCCGGATTGCTCTGGTACGGCTGCTGCTGGAAAAGCCGGATATCCTGCTGCTGGACGAGCCGACCAACCACCTGGACCTGGATTCGATTGAATGGCTGGAAGGCTATGTCAGCCGCTATCCCAATGCCGTTGTCCTGGTCAGCCACGACCGGATGTTTCTTGATCATGTCTGCGATGAAATTGTGGAAATCGAGCATGGCAAAACGACCCGCTATCCGGGCGATTACAGCCACTATGTAACGGCCAAGGAAGAATGGATCAAGAAAAACCATGAAGCCTACCTGCGCCAGCAGGATGAAATCCATCATATGGAGGAGCTGATTGAAAAGTTCCGCTACAAGAAAAACAAAGCGTCTTTTGCCCAGTCAAAAATCAAGTATCTGGAGCGCATGGACCGCATTGAAGATGTCAAAGCAGACAGCTCCATGATCAAGGCTTCCTTCTCTTCCGGAAGAAAGGGCGGCAACCGGGTTCTGGAAGTCGAAAACCTGGCCTTTGGCTATGACAAGCCGCTCTCCCAGGTGTCATTTAACCTGTTTCGCGCAGACCGGGTCGGTATTGTCGGCCCCAACGGCATTGGCAAATCGACACTGCTTAAGACACTGACCGGCAAGCTGCCGGAACTTGGCGGTCATTATGCCTTTGGTCACCAGATTGATATCGGCTATTTTGACCAGGAAACCGCCGCGATGCATTCCGATAAAACTGTCCTTGATACGCTCTGGGATGACCAGCCGGACTGCACCCAGACCCAGATCCGTTCGGCCCTGGCTGCGTTCCTGTTTACCAAGGATGAAGTCTTCAAGGAAGTGAACGATCTATCCGGCGGGGAAAAAGTGTGCCTGTCTTTAGCCAGGCTGATGATGGCGCATGATAACCTCCTGATTCTGGACGAGCCGACCAACCATCTCGATATCCCGGCCAAGGAAGCCCTGGAAAAAGCTCTCCAGAATTATGACGGCACCCTGCTTTTTGTCAGCCATGACCGTATGTTCCTGTCAAAAATGGCGGATAAGGTCCTGGAAGTCGGGCCGGAAAGCCGGATGTATGATCTGGGCTACAAAGAGTATGCGCAAAAGAAAAAAGAGGGAAATCTCGATCCCTCCATGCTGGCTTCCAATGAGCCCGCAAGAAAAGGCATGCCCGCCAGAAAACCAGAACCGGAAAAAACAGCAGCCCAGCTGCGCCAGGAAAAAAACAGCCTCTCCAACCGGGTAGCCAGGCTCGAAGAACTGCTTGCCCAGGCGGAGGAAGATCTGGAAGCTTTGCGCGAACTGCGCTATGAGCCGGAATACTATCAGGATTACCGGAAGATGGATGAGCTGGATGCCAGAATCGATGACAAGCACAATGAGATTGCCAATCTGACCAAGGAATGGGAAGAAAAGGCAGCCAGGCTGGAAGAGCTGCAGTAAGCTTTGCACATCCTGGCTTCTGATCCGCTTTTCATTGG
>Ash_p2__coassemble_927_pt1 | contig 36246 bp, 28 predicted proteins | sample Ash_p2__metabat2_high_PE_029 | metagenome-assembled genome bin Ash_p2
GGCGGCATTCGCAGATAATCCTTTGTTTCAAGTACGCTAGATTTGACGCTTACAAAAACACTAAAAAGAAAAAGCAGATTTTCATGATGGGATCCATCTTGAAAATCTGCTGATCAGGTTTTTGATCTTTTCATTCTTTATTTTTTTGGTGCAGGTTTGAGAACGGTTGTACCGCCCATGTAAGGAACAAGGACTTCAGGAATTTTAACACTGCCATCAGCCTGCAGATTGTTTTCCAGGAAAGCAATCAGCATACGGGGTGGTGCAACGCATGTGTTGTTCAGGGTGTGGGCAAAATACTTCTTGCCTTTTTCATCCTTGACGCGGATCTTCAGGCGTCTGGCCTGGGCATCGGTAAGATTGGAGCAGGATCCAACTTCGAAATATTTCTTCTGTCTTGGCGACCAGGCTTCAACATCCACGGACTTACATTTCAGATCCGCAAGATCTCCGGAGCAGCACTCCAGAGTACGGACCGGAATGTCCAGGGTTCTGAAGAAATCGACTGTATTGGTGTACAGTTTCTTGAACCATTCTGCTGATTCTTCCGGTTTGCAGACAACAATCATTTCCTGTTTTTCAAACTGATGAATCCGGTAAACACCACGCTCTTCAATACCGTGCGCACCTTTTTCCTTGCGGAAGCAAGGGGAGTAGGAAGTCAGGGTGTAGGGAAGTTCCTTTTCATCCAGGATCTGGTCAATAAAGCGGCCGATCATGGAGTGTTCGGAAGTACCGATCAGGTAGAGGTCTTCGCCTTCAATCTTGTACATCATGCCATCCATTTCGGCAAAGGACATGACACCATTAACAACGTTGGAGCGAATCATGTAAGGCGGAATAACATAAGTGAATCCGCGGTTAATCATGAAATCACGTGCATAGGACAGAATCGCCGAATGCAGGCGGGCAATGTCGCCAACCAGATAGTAGAAGCCATTGCCGGCTACCCGTCTGGCTGCATCCAGATCAATTCCAGCCAGGGATTCCATAATTTCTGTATGATAAGGAATCTCAAAATCCGGTACAACCGGTTCGCCAAAGCGCTCGAGTTCAACGTTTTCGCTGTCGTCTTTTCCGATCGGAACGCTGGGATCAATCATATTAGGAATCTGCATCATGGCTTTGGTGACAGATTCTCTGAGTTCATCTTCTTTTTTTGCCAGTTCAGCAATCTGGTCACCCAGTTTGGCTGTTTCTTCTTTAGCGGCTTCCGCTTCTTCTTTTTTGCCCTGGCCCATTAACATGCCAATCTTTTTCGAAGCGGATTTTCTCTGGGAACGAAGCTCATCAGCCTGCTGCTGAGTCCGGCGCAAGGCTGCATCATCACAGATCACTTCATCAACAAGATGGAGTTTGTGATGCTGGAACTTCTTTTCCATATTCTCTTTGACAAGGTCCGGATTCTCACGGACAAACTTCAAATCGAGCATTCAGAATCTCCTTTTTACTTAATCATTAATTTAACACTGTTCAAAAAGCGAGGCAAATTTGCCTTTATAAATCACAAACTGAGTTCCTCAAAGCATGCGGTTTCCTGTCGTTTTATCCCTGCGTTTAAAGGATTCTGCTATGGATCTGACTGGATCCCAACAGACCCGGGATATGAACTGGAAGAACTGCCGTCCAGAACTAAAGCCGGAAAAGTTTTGAGCACCTGCTATCAGCCCATTTACTGGTGCAGCTTTCAGGCTGCATCCTGTAAAATCTGCCGGCAAAAGCTTTTCCCGGCCAATGCGATAGGAAATAGATCTTGCTATTCCTATGATTGCTCAGATTCTGGTCTTACATCCCCTTATCTGTAAAAAATGACTATTCAGTCCGCCCAGCTGCGATTTCTTTAAGTACAACTGAAGGATTTTTCTTTCGATTTTCATAGATTTTTTTCTTAAGACAGGAGTTTCAGTTTACATCAAGACAGGTGGTTTTCTGTTCTTCCTGTTCAGGCGATGGCGGCATGTGCTTTACAAAAACAAGGAAGAATTTTCTGGAATGCCAGAGTCTCTCCAGACAGTCTGGCTGACGCAGAGAATTTCGGCAAGACAGCCTCACTCTCTTATTCATATTAGAAAGTCTGTCAAGATTGCCTGGACTTGTTCAGGTCTCTATGCACTCAACCAGCAGCTTTCTGCCATTGCTTAATGGGAAAACTCTTTCCTTATATTTATATAAGAAATGAAAAGATTCTGATTAAGCCGGCTTCAGATTTCATCGCTGCTGTTTTTCGACCATCTGATCTTTCCATGTGATTTTCACTTTTTTCAGATGGAACCGGATTTTGCTGCTTCTGCTCCTGAATCTGTTCCTGATTCTTCCCAGATCGGAGAATAACCGGCAAAGACTTAAAAAGAAAAAGAGCCATCTGATTTCATCTTGAAATCAGATGGCTCTGAAAAGCCAGATCGATAATTGGAAAGGGAAAGGAGAGTAGAAAGTCAGTTTTCAGATCCAAAGCAGATCTTTTGCCATCTTCATTCCCTCGATTAAATCATCTGAAATTCGGCAGAAAATCAGATGACTTCTTCAAGTTCCGGTTCTGTCTCATCAATTTCATCGATTGGATGCTCGAGCTGCTCATCTTCATTATCAAATGAATCTGCAGGAACCGTCACATCTTCAACCTCTTCTTCCAGCTCCGGCAATTGCCTGTACTGCTCAACCTCGCCAGAAGGGTTGATTTCGTCATCAGCCTGTTCATGCTCCGTTAAGGCCATACGGTTTACCTTATCATTGTCTGACAGGCGGATAATCCGCACGCCCTTCGTGTTCCGTCCCTGGATTTTAACATCTTTCAGGTGGGTACGGATCATCTGGCCGCTGTCTGTAACGATCATGGCATCTTCGTCGCCATTCACCGACCGGAAGGCAACCAGCGGACCGGTTACTTCCGAAGTCGAGAGCGTCTTAACGCCTTTGGTTCCGCGGTCAGTCAGGCGGTATTCAGAAACCAGAGAACGCTTGCCATAGCCGTTTTCGGAAAGCGACATGACTGTCTCACCCATGGAAGAAGTTGTGGCCCCGACGACTTTGCCGCCCATCAGATCGATTCCTTTAACGCCGGCAGCCGCACGGCCCATCAGACGGATTTTTTCTTCCGGGAAGCGGACGGCATAGCCTTTGTCTCCGGCAATAAGAATTTCTTCATGACCGTTGGTTCCGCGGACAAAAGCCAGCGAATCGCCTTCGTTGAGGGAAATAGCGATCTTGCCGGTCCGGTTAATGTTCTTGAATTCGGAAATCGACGTTCGCTTGACAATACCTTTTGTCGTAACAAATAGCAGGTTTTTGGCCTGGTCTTCCGGATTGTAAGGCAGAATAGCTTCTACTTTCTCATCTTTCTGCAGCGGCAGATAGTTGATAATCGGTGTTCCCTTGGCTGTTCTTGAGCTCATCGGGAACTGGAAGCCTTTCATGCGGTAAACTCTTCCGGTATTGGTAAAGAACAGGACATGGTCATGGTTGGACAGGCTGACCATGAAGTCGATGAAGTCTTCGTCGTTCAGGGAAATGGAACGAATTCCCTTGCCGCCGCGCAGCTGGGTATGGTACGTGCTGGTAGCAGTCGATTTCAAATAGCCGGAGTGAGTGAGCGTCATGATGATATCTTCCTGCGGAATCAGGTCTTCATCGATGACATCAAAATTTCCTTCAGCAATTTCTGTCCGCCGTTCATCACCGTATTTCGCCTGAATTTCATCCAGGTTCTGGCGGATGATGTTAAGCACCCGGTCATGATTGGCCAGGATGTCTTTTAAATCAGCAATCGTGGCAACCAGCTGGTTGTATTCGTTCTCGATCTTTTCCCGTTCCAGTCCGGAGAGCCGTCGAATCTGCATGGCCAGGATGGCCTTGGACTGGATATCATCCAGACCGAAACGCTCATTCATATCCTGGATCAGGCCGGCTTCTTCCTTGTGGGACGAGCGGATCAGGCTGATCAGCTCATCCAGATGGTCCAGGGCAATCCGCAGGCCTTCTACAATGTGCAGGCGTTCCTGCGCTTTGCGCAGATCAAACCGGGTCTTGCGGACAACCACATCGGTCTGGTGGTTAATATAATCGATAATCATCTCACGGATGGAAAGCTGCTTAGGACGGCCGTTTTCCAGTGCGAGCATATTGATGCCAAACGTTGACTGCAGCTGGGTTTCCCGGAACATCTGGTTAATGACGACATCTTCCTGGACATCCTTTTTCAGCTCCATGACAATCCGCACGCCTTCACGATTGGATTCGTCATTGAGGTAGGTAACCCCCTGGACTTTCTTGTCCCGGATGACCTCAGCCATCTTTTCGTACATTTTCATCTTGTTGACGGCATAGGGGATTTCGTAGTAGATAATCCGCTTCTTGCCATTAGGCATTTCTTCGACGCGGTATTTAGCCCGGACAGTAATGGATCCCCGTCCGGTTTCATACGCCTCGCGGATACCCTTGCGGCCAAGAATGATTCCCCCAGTTGGGAAGTCCGGACCCGGCAGATGCTCCATCAGTTCCGGAACCGAGATGTCCGGGTCATCCATGACCGCTTTGATGGCGTCTACCGTTTCATTGAGGTTATGAGGCGGAATGTTGGTCGCCATGCCGACTGCAATGCCCACGGCTCCATTGAGCAGCAGGTTTGGAATGCGGCTTGGCAGCACAACCGGCTCCTGGCCATCGCCATCGTAAGATTCGATAAAATCAACAGTTTCCTTGTTCAGATCGGCGACCATTTCCGTGGAGATCTTCGACATGCGCGCTTCGGTATATCGCATCGCAGCCGCACCATCTCCATCCAGGGAGCCAAAGTTTCCATGACCATCCACCAGCGGATAGCGGTAGGAAAAGTCCTGGGCCATGCGGACCATGGCCTCGTAAACCGCCGTATCGCCATGCGGGTGATATTTACCGATAACATCCCCGACGATACGGGCCGATTTTTTATGAGCGACACCCGGGGTAATTCCCAGGGTGGACATGGCATAGAGAATACGCCGGTGAACCGGCTTCATGCCGTCCCGGACATCCGGCAGGGCACGCTGGACGATAACCGACATGGAGTAGTCGAGGAAGGAATCCCGCATTTCCTTACAGATTTCAATATCCTCAACGGCATCATATCCATCCTGGCCGTCAGAATTGATTTCCTCTTCGTCCAGGATTTCTTCTGTTTCCGGGTTCTTGTTCTGATTGTCTTCCATAGAGCTCCTTTCTACAGGTCAAGCGTTGCATATTCCGCGTTGTTCTGGATGAACTCTTTTCGCGGCTCAACGTCTTCGCCCATGAGCATGGAGAAGACAGAGTCAGCCTCCATGGCATCATCAATCGTGACGCGCTTTAAAATCCTGCGCTTGGGATCCATTGTGGTTTCCCACAGCTGTTCAGCATCCATTTCACCCAGACCTTTATAGCGCTGGATTTTGTAGCCGTCCTTGAATTCAGCACGCAGCTTATCCATTTCCTGTTCTTTATAGGCGTAGGCAATACGTTTGCCTTTCTGGATCTTGTAAAGCGGCGGCTGGGCCAGATACACATAGCCCCCTTCAATGACCGGGCGCATAAAGCGGTAGAGGAAAGTCAGCATCAGTGTGGCGATGTGGCTTCCGTCGACATCGGCATCGGTCATGATGACGATTTTGTGGTAGCGCAGCTTGGACACATCGGTCTGTTCGCGAAAGCCGCAGCCAAAGGCCGTAATCATGGAGTTGATTTCCGCATTTTTAAAGATGCGGGCATCTCTGGCTTTTTCAACGTTCAGAATCTTTCCGCGCAGCGGCAGGATCGCCTGTGTTCTGGCATCCCGGCCCATCTTGGCCGAACCGCCCGCAGAGTTACCTTCGACAATGTAAATCTCGCATTCGCTGGCATCGCGGCTCGAGCAGTCCATCAGCTTGCCGGGCAGGGCCGTAATGCCATCCAGGGCCGATTTGCGCTGGACGGCTTCACGGGCTTTAGCCGCTGCCATGCGAGCCCGGCCGGCCATGAGGCCTTTTTCGACAATTGCCTTGGCATCCGTCGGATTTTCCAGCAGGAAGCGCTCCAGCTGCTTGCCGAAAATGCTCGACATAATCTTACGGACTTCGCTGTTGCCCAGTTTCGTCTTGGTCTGGCCTTCAAACTGCGGGTTGGGGTGCTTTACCGAAATAATGGCGACCAGGCCTTCCTTGACATCTTCCTGGGAAAGAGTCTCATCTTTCTTGATCAGGTTGTTTTCCTTGCCATATTTGTTGAGCTCGCGAGTCAGTGCCAGGCGGAAACCGTCTTCATGATAGCCGCCTTCGGGCGTGTTGATGTTGTTGACAAAGGAGTAAATCTGGTGCTGGAAGTCCTTGTTGTACTGCAGGGCAACTTCGACAAGGATTTCATCTTCCTCGCCGTTGGCTTTCTTGTTTTTCTCCCCGCCTTCGGCATAGATGACTTTGTCGGTGAGAACTTCCTTGCCTTTGTTGAGGGAGCGGACATATTCAATGATTCCGCCTTTGTAGCTGTATTCCTTGCAGATGGCATGCTCCGGTCTTTCATCACAAAGAGTCAGTGTGAGATTCTTGTTGAGAAAGGCGAGCTGCCGAATTCTGGAATTGAGCGTATCAAAATCAAACACGGTGGTTTCCTGGAAAATCGCGGGATCCGGCTTGAAGCGCACGGTTGTCCCCGTCTTGTCTGTGGTCCCGACTTCCTTGAGCGGTTCAACCGTATGCCCGCCGTTTTCAAAGCGGATATAGTATTCCTTTCCGCCCTGCTCGACAGTAACTTCCAGCCAGCTGGACAGTGCGTTGACGACGCTGGCTCCGACGCCATGCAGACCGCCGGAAACCTTGTAGGCCCCGCCGCCAAATTTGCCTCCGGCATGCAGAACCGTCATGATCGTTTCAACGGCGCTGATTCCGGTCTTTTCATGGATGCCCACCGGCATGCCGCGGCCATTGTCATGAACCCGGATAACATTGTCTTTTTCAATCGTCACATCAATCTGGTTTGCATAGCCGGCCAGGGATTCATCAATTCCGTTGTCCACAATTTCCCACACCAGATGGTGCAGGCCGCGGCCGGATGTCGAACCAATATACATTCCCGGACGCATGCGGACAGCTTCCAGGCCTTCAAGAACCTGGATATCATTTGCGGTATAGGAATGGCTGACATGGACCGCTTCATTTTCAAGTTTGTCGTACTCAAGGACAGATTCCTTCAGCTGCCCGGCGTTGCCGGGGGCACTGACAGCCTGGTCTGTTCCAGCAGCAGCCGGTGCATTTTCGGCCGGCTGTTTTGCTGCCACAACTTCTGTTTCTTGTTTCTGATCCGTTTCAGACATCGTAAATTCCCTCCTTCATGACCCCATGGTCAACGGTATAAAACCGAACCGGCCGCTCAAACCATGCAGGGTCGATGGCTTCGGCCGTCGTGATAAAAATCTGGATTTCATCCGGAAAGGCAGCAACCAGCCCGGCTCTTCTTGATTCGTCAAGTTCTGAGAAGACATCATCAAGCAGCAAAACAGGATACTGTCCGGTCTTTTCCTTGATGACCTCGCACAGCCCGACTTTCATGGACAGCAAAATCGAGCGCTTCTGTCCCTGGCTGGCGGTCTGGGTGACCAGCCGGTCATCCAGGTAAAACTCAAGGTCATCTTTATGAATTCCAACGGAAGTGGTTTTCATTTGTTTGTCCTTTTCCCTGGTTTTCTGGTACGCTTCTGTAAGCTGGGCTTTAATGTCCCCATCCACATCTACGCAAGTCTTGTAGTGCATGGTCAGCTTCTCTTTTCCTTCGCCAAAATGCGGAAAGACTTCGCACGCTTTCTGTTCAAGAAGGCGCACAAAAGCAGACCGCTGGGCGATCAGGACAGCCTGGGCATCAATCATCTGTCCGGTGATAGTCGAAAGAAGCACCTCATCAGGCTTCCAGGACTTGAGGATCGCGGAGCGCTCCTTTAACAGCCGGTTAAACTGGCCAAGAACAGTGGTATAGGATCTGGAAAGCTTGACCAGCTCCATATCCATCAGCCGGCGCCGCTCTTTAGGTGCATCGGAAAACAGGGTTAAATCGTCCGGTGAAAACAGGACGGCATTGAGGATTCCCACAAAATTCGAAAAGGTCTGGACCGGCTTGTCGTTGCGGAAAAGATATTTTTTCCCCTTGGAAAAAATCATTTTCAGCACTTCAATCCGGCCTTTGTTTTCGACGGTGCATTCCAGGCGGAAAGCGTCTTTGTGGTGCGTGACAAGAGAAGATGTTTTGGAAGTTCTCCAGGTACGAAGATGAGAAAGAAAATAAATGGCTTCGATCAGGTTCGTTTTTCCCTGAGCATTCTTACCGCAAAGGACATGTACGGTATCCGGGTCAAAAGAAAAAGAAGCTGTTTCGAAGTTTCTGTAGTCAGAAAGCTTCAGCTTCTGTACATTCATTCAATTTCTATCCGGATTCCCCCGGCTTCCACCACATCGTTGCTGCGCAGCTTCTTGCCCCGCCGGTTTTCCGGTTCGCCATTGACGAGTACTTCATTTTCGGCCAGCCAGGCTTTAACCTGTCCGCCAGACTGAATCACATCGCAGGCTTTGAGCAGCTGCTGCAGAGTAATATATTCATCTTTGAGAGAAAACTTCATATAAATCCTCTTTTCCTTGTCAATTATAACAAAAAAACCACATAATTGCCACAGGCTCAAAACAGGGCCGGCCATGAGCAGGAATACACAAAAACAGAAAAAAGGCTCTCAGCGTCATTTGAGGGCCTTTTTTTGAATTGATTGGAAAGAATGAAGCAAATCAGCTGCTGCGAATGGGGACAACGATCATCGTCAGGGTCGGATCGTCAGGATTGGTAATCTTGATGGGCCGCAGCTCGCCGGTAAAGTCAAGCTGGACCTGGTCCTGGGAGTGCAGCCCGCGCAGCGCATCGAGCATCAGCTTGGCATTGAAGGAAACCGAAAGCTCATCCCCCTGATAAACAGGGGAATCAAGGCGCTGCTTGCAGGAGCCGATGTCGCTGGAAAGAACCCGCATGCCGACATCTTCAGCACTGCAGTTCATCTGGACCGGCACAATGCTTCCGCTTGAAGAGCTGGATGAGGTATAGATCGTGGAACGGTTGAGCATGCCTTCCAGCTCGCCGGCTGAAACTTTCAGCGTGGACATGTATTTTACCGGGATAATCCGGGCGGCCTCCGGGAAGTTTCCTTCATACAGCTGGCTTTGAATAAGCGTATCGCCAAAAACAAACTGGATTTTGCGCCGGTCCACATAGGTGTCAATCATTTCGCTGCTGCCAAACGAATGAACCGCTTCGCCAAAAGGAGCAGTAGGAATGGTAACCCGGAAGCTGGTCTCGCCGGTTTCCAGCGGTGCCACTTTTAAGGCAAGCCGGTATGAATCGGTAGCTGTCGCTGCGATTTTGCCGTCGCCCACCTGCAGGTTAATTCCCATCAGCACCTGTCTGGAGTTTTTTTCTGAGGCGGCATAAGCCGTCTGCTCATAAATCTCCTTAAGCAGAGAGGCTGGAAGCTGAATGTGGGTCTGGGGCTGTTCAAGAGCCAGGTCCGGATAGGCTGCCGCTTCCCTGCCAATCAAATCAAAATTGCCATCTCTTGCGCTTAAGCGCATCAAATCGCCATCGCTGGTAATGACTTTAAGGACGGTGGTGTTCATGCGGCGGATCAGCTCCAGCAAAATACGGGAATCAACAACGGTAGAACCCGGCTGCTCGATTTCCAGCTGGCTTTCTTCATCCGGGCGGATGGTTGTCTGGATCGTGAATTCCTTGTCGCTGCCGGTCAGGACCATGCGGTCTTCAAAAAGCTGGATGCGGATTCCATTAAGGACAGGCAGCGGAGAATGGGGAGCAATGGCCCGGCTGACCAGGGTCAGCTTATCGAGGAAATACTTTCGATCAATAGAAAATTCCATGAAGGATCCCTTCTTTCTTTATCAGGTAAAGCTATAAGAACAATAAGGGCGGGGAAACTGGGGATAGTGGAGTCCCGCACCCTTTATCTTGAGGAAAAACGCTCCAAAAACAGTGTGGATCTGGCGGGGAGTCGATGGGGATTACGCACCGATCTTGCGCTTGATGGAATCCACCGCTTCTTTCCAGGCCGAGTCGGCGGCGATCATCTTGCGGGCCCGGGAGCAGCTAGAAGAGATCGTTGTATGATCCCGTCCGCCCATTTGCTGGCCAATTACAGCATAAGGAAGGTGGAGCATTTCCCGCATCAGGTAGATGCAGATCTGCCTGGCCTGGGTGATTTTTTTCTGCCGGCTTTTGCCTTCCAGGTCCTGGTAGGAAAGCCCGTAGAAAATGGTGACTGCCTTCTTGATACTTTTGGCATCGAGCTGTTCCGGCTGGGCCAGAACCGGCTCATCCTTGAGGACGCCCATCGCAAAATTCATGGAAATAGAAGGCGGATTAAACAGGGTTGCATTAAAAATCAGCCGGTTCAGCACGCCTTCCAGTGCCCTGACATCATCGCAATAGGAGCGGGAGAGAAAATCAAGTACATCTTCATCGATATCAATGACATCTTCATGGCCTTCAATTTTCTTCATCAGAATCCTTTTAGCGGTTTCCGCGCCCGGCTTGGAAATGTTGACAATCAGCCCGGAGGAAAACCGGCTGATCAGCCGCTTGGTCAGGGTGGGGATTTCAGAAGGATGCGTATCCGAAGTCAGGATAATCTGTTTTTTCTGATGAATCAGCTCGTTAAATATGGTAAAGAACACTTCCTGGCAGCTTGGCGAGCGAAGATTCTGGATATCATCCACCAGGAAGTAGTCGCAGTCTAACAGACAGTCCTTGATGGCATCCACTGCGTTTCCTTCGCTGTTTTTGGTGCGCATCGCCTCAAGCAGCAGGCTGACTAAATCACCGGCATATAAATAAAAAACTTTGGAGCCTGGGCGCGAGCGAGCCAGCTCATTGCCGATGGAGTTGAGGATATGGGTTTTGCCAAGACCCGAGTTGCCGTAGATGAGCAGCGGGTTAAACATGCCATAGGTTCGCGGATTGCACACGGCCTGGCAGGCGGCAATGGCCTCCTGGTTGCTGGGACCTTTGACAAAGGAATCAAAGGTGTAGGCCGAATCAAATCCCCGTCCGATCAGCCGGCTGGTTTTCTGCTTCAGCGCTTCTTCCGGCATCATTTCTTCCATTTCCTTCTGGGTAATCAGGGCAATGGAAAGTGAAGATCCCCAGATTTCTGAAAGGGTATCTTCAAATAACTGCAAATTATCTTTAATTAAGTTTGATGCGATGATTGTCCGGCAGGTGACATAAGCTTTGCCGCCCTCAATTTTGAAAAGGGAAGATTTCTCCACCCAGGTCATTGTCCCGCCGTCAAAAAAACCGCTTTGCCTGATCAGTTCAAGAGCCTGTGACCAGTACTGTTTCAATGATGAGTCCATGACTGCAGATCCTTTCGCTTAGATTCAAATGATACTAAATTTTGGGCATGAAAAACAGGCTGAAAGCCGCAGCAGGAAGGATAGAACCCCTGCATGGGGAAAGATGGGGAAAACCGGATGGGGAAATAAAGGGACAGACTTCTTTCTACAATGTGGATAAACGGGGAAAACTTTTGGACAGAATTGTGGCTTTTCCATGGTTTTCCCCATGATCTGCCAGCAGAAAGCCCCATAGCTGCAGGAATCTGAAGAGTTTTCCCCAATTGGGGATTGTGGATAAAAAGTGACTCTCCAAGGAGTGAAATCATGGGGATTTCATGGGGATAACCGGCCTGAAACGGGGAAAAAACCGGGTCATCCACCCCCGTTTCGGCGATACTGTCAATCCCGTCTGCGACCTGATTTTCAGATATCCACGCAGGGCGGGGAAAACTTGAAGACATGGGGCATAAATCTTTTCCGTCTGGAATATTTGGTAAATACCAGGTCGAGCTGTATGGATTCAACAGCTTTGAGCACAAAATTATTTTTATAAAAAGCTTTAGTGATAAAAATAAAATACTGATGTTAATTATAAAGTATGCGGATCCGGACTGGGTCTATTCTTAAAATAATAAAACGAGTTACTGATTTTTTTGAATTCATGAATATTCCTGTAAAAAAACAGATTAATCTGTCTTTGGGATGAAGACATTTCAGCCAAAACAATGCATCAGCTACATAAAATACGATATAATTAATTAATAATAGTTTTAAAAATGAACTAATATAAATTAAAACCCGGTTAAATCTGGGAAATTGCGAATGTTTGGCAGTCATGAACATAATTACAAAAATCCCAGCCGGATAATCTTTAAAAAAGAACTAGACATATCTTTATTATTGCATTTTTGTTTTATAAATCTATGGTTTACTCAGAAAATGCCTGCTTCTTCCGGTTCCTGTTTTTCTGATCCCTGTGTGCAGCAGATTCCTGGCCAGAGACGCAGAAAAGAGCAGCTGCTTTTTTGCAGTGTTATTCAGCAGGATAAAAGGTACACTTCGCTGCGCAGACGGCAAAAATGCAGCGGGTAAACCGCGGATTCATTTTTATCATTCAGGTCTGCCGTGAAATTCTGCCATTGAATTTAGCCATTAAATATGGAGATAAAACGTGGATTGAAATGCGGAAGAGCCGCGGCGGTCAGGAGCCGGGCTTCCTGGAAAAGGAAAAATGAGGGTCGCCTGCCTTATGAACATGCAGGTCTATTTGATCAGGAATGCCAGGGGAATTTACGAAACAAGCGGCGAACAGAGGCCAAATGGCAAGGGAGTGCCTGACGTACAGGACAGAAAACAGAAAGAAACAAGATACAAAAGCTTAAAGCGGGATAAAGAGGAAATTTTGTGTTCGTTGACAGTGGACTTTTTGGCATGGTATAGTAACTGTCGCAAACAGGAAATCAAGTTGTATTTTCTATACATAAGGAAAGGAAGATTACGATGAAACGTACCTATCAGCCAAGTAAGATTAAACACCAGAGAACACATGGCTTCCGCGCTCGCATGGCTACTAAAGGCGGACGCAAAGTACTTGCTAGAAGAAGAGCAAAAGGCAGAAAGGTTTTATCCGCGTAAGAAATCACCTGCAAAGGTGATTTTTTTCTCTGTACTCTGAACCATGAAGAAGAACCAGAGAATTCTGAAAAACACGGAATTTTCTTCAATGATTTCCAGACGGAAGTCTTTTGCCTGCCCGGCTTTTGTACTTTATGTTTCACCTCGAAAGGAAGGCAAGGCACGCGTGGGAATCAGTGTAGGAAAAAAGCTCGGAAATGCCGTGATTCGCAACCGGACCAAAAGACAGGTTCGTGCGCTGATCGATTCCGTGTATACTTTTGATGAGACTTTTGACTCCATTCTGATCGTCCGCCCTGCATTTTTGAAACTGGATTACTCAGAACGGAAAGAGATGCTGACGCGCCTGAAAGAACGGGCCTGCCAAAAACTAAAAGGAGGAAGCAATGAAAAAGACTCTGCTTGAGAAATACCGCATCCTTCTTCTCTGTCTGCTTGTAGTAATGGGACTCTCCGCCTGTTCGAATCCGAGGGGGACGGACGGCAAAACCAAGCTTGACCAGGTCATTGCCTTAAAAGAGACGACTCTTGACAAGACCCAGGTTAACATCAGTGAGATTTCTGATGAGCAGCTTAAGGAAGAAGTAGAAAACTCTACCGAATCAACAATTACGATTAAACCAACCACATGGGCTTCGAGCTGGAGCAAAGGCTGGTTTGACGGCCTGATTGTCTGGCCGATTGCCCAGCTCATTAACCTGTTTGCCAGCTTCACCGATGCCGGATGGGGCATTATCCTCGCCACGCTGATTATCCAGCTGCTGATTTTTGCGCTGACTTACAAATCCCAGATTTCCCAGCAGCGCATGCAGGAAATCCAGCCGGAACTGCAGCGGGTCCAGAACAAGTACCAGGGCAAGAATGATGAGCGCTCCAAGATGCTCATGGCCCAGGAAATGCAGAAACTGTATTCCGAAAACGATATTCATCCCTTTGGCAGCATGCTGGTAATGTTTATCCAGCTGCCCGTCATGATGGGCATGTTCTATGCGTGCATGCGTGCAGTAACAACTGTATACGGATCCTTCCTTGGCATGCCGCTGTCAATGACCCCGCTGTATGGTTTCCAGCATCTTAAATGGGGACCGATCACTGTCTATATCCTGATGATTGTCATGTCCCTGCTCCAGATGCAGCTGCCTAAATGGCTCAACAAGCTCTCGGGCAAGGATACGAAAAAGCGGCAGGACGCCGGACAGGGCGGAATGATGGCCAACACCATGAACATGACCATGTACATGACAACGGCCCTGATTGCTTTCATGTACCTGTCCTGGCCAATCTCCATGTCCTTCTACTGGCTCGTATCGTCCATTGTCCGGGCGTTCACCAGTGTCCTTTCCCACTTCATTTCAGAAAATGAACTGGCTAAGCGCGAAAAGGAAAGACAGGAAAAACGGGCTCAGGGAGTCCTGAAAAACCGCAGGAAGTAATCCCCGGTCTTCTGTACAGAGGGCAGACCGGATTTCCCGGCAGCCGGGATTGAAAAGAAGAGAAAGAAGCAGGGAATTTATATGGAATTTGATCGTTTTTCCGGGAAGACACTGGATGAAGCCTTGAGTGCTGCCTGCGCAGCCAAGAACGTTGATTCCTCCATGCTGTCTTACAATATTCTCGAAGAAAAAGCCGGATTTCTTGGCATCGGCCGTACGGTGCTGATTGAAGCCTGGGCTCCGGCTGATGTAGCTGTCTTTATTCACGACTACATCCAGACCTACTTTGACAATGCCCAGATGGACGGGCAGTGCGAAGTGGATATGGAAGAAGACGGAACCGAGTATTTCTACCGTGTCAAAGTCAATACGAACGCCAATGCCGTGCTGATTGGCCGGCAGGGCCGGACTCTCCAGGATTTTAACCGCCTGGTGCGGACAGCGGCCAGCAGTGTATTCAAGAAGCATGTCCGCTTAATGATTGATGTAAACGGCTATAAGGAAGAACGCTACGAGAAAGTCGAAAAGATGGCGATGCGGGTGGCACGGGATGTGCGCCGCACCAAAGTGGATGCCGTGCTCGATGCCATGCCGGCTGATGAGCGCAAAGCTGTCCACAACTATCTTTCTTCCATGCCGGATATTACAACAAAATCAGAAGGCGAAGGCATTCACCGCCGTCTTCACATCCTGTATACTCCGGGAAAAGAAAAAGAGCAGTAACTGATAAAAGGGCCGCAGAGCCCTTTTTTCGCATGTGAGCAGACACGCCCTGCAAGCGGCTGGTTTCTGGCAGAATGAATCCATCCGGAATCAGGTGCTAAAAGGCATGAAAGCTGGCGGTTTGGGCTGCCTGTTTTTCTGCAATGGGCCGGCTTAGACCGGATTCCAGATTGGGGAGATATTTATGAAACTGATTGTTGGCCTGGGAAATCCAGGCGTTAAATACGAAAACACCAGGCACAATGCCGGATTTATGGTATTGGATCGGATCGCTGAGCTTTGCGATGCGCCAATTAACAAGAAGAAGTTTGAAGGAAGATACTGCAAGACCCGGATTGGCAATGAAGATGTCATTCTGTTAAAGCCGGAAACGTATATGAACCTGTCCGGTTTTTCTGTCCGGGCAGCCATGGATTTTTTCAAGATCAGCCGGGACGATCTGCTGGTAATCTATGATGACCTGGATACGCCGGTCGGATCGATCCGCTTAAAGACAAAAGGATCAGCCGGCGGCCATAACGGAATGAAAAGTGTCATCAGCTCGGTTCTTGGGGAAGATTTCGACCGGATCCGCGTTGGCATCGGCCGGGATCCGAAAATCCGGATTATCGACTATGTTCTCACCCGGTTTCGGCCGGAAGAAATCGAGGATCTGAACCAGTCGGTCGACCAGGCAGCCAGGGCCGCGATCTATTCGCTGGACCACTCGTTTGAGCAGACCATGAACTGCTACAACATCAGGCCAAAGAAAAAAACGCCAAAACCGGAAAAGGAGAAGCCGGCGGAAACTTTTGTCAGTCAGGAAAAGACCGTGACCTATAAACCGGAACAGGATGATCTTTCCGATCCGTCTTCCGCAAAGAGTGCCAAATCCTGAGGCCAGGCAGCACCGTCCGGTCAGCCCAAAAGCTTAATGAAAACATGGTCATGAACCGCTGAAAACCTAAACAGCCTGCAGCAATTCCGTCTGTTTTCGATGGGAAATTCATATCATAAATTCATATTGATCGAAACTGCCGGTTCCAGCTGGACTGTCCGGTCTGGCCGGCTGAATGCAATGATCTGATTTCAGATTAAAAATCAGATCATTGACCAGGCCGGCCCAAAGATAACCATTTGATTGCATCCTGAAAAGCGAATGATAAGCAATAAAGTAATAAAGAGATCAGGCGAAAAAGAGCCTGGAAAGGATGGTGGAGGACTTGAGCGATAATCCAATAATCCAGTCACTGGAACACAATGTCCTGACCCAACAGCTGCTGAAGCCAGATGGCCAGCTGGGCAATCTTTCCGAGATGGAAGAAGCCCTGCTGCTGGCAGCAGCATTTGAACAGGATCACAAGACGCGAATCGTCGTGAAGAAGAATAAATATGAAGCGCAGCAGCTGTATGCCCGACTGGCCATGCTCGAGCAGGAAGTGCTGCTTTTTGTCATGGATGAATCACTGCGCATTCAGGCAATTGCCGCCAGCCCGGAAGAAAAAAATGCCCAGCTCTCGGCTCTTGTGCAGATGCGGCAGGATTATCCGAAAATCATCATCACCAACACAGCAGCCTATACCCGTTTTTTGCCGGATGTGAAATTTTTCGATGAAAACTGCATCCAGCTGCGGGAAGGCATGGAAATTTCCCGTTCCGAAATCGTTGAGCGCCTCAACCGCATGGGATATGCCAAAGTCAACTACACCGAGACGCCCTGTTCCTATGCCGTGCGGGGCGGAATCCTCGATGTTTATTCCCTGAATTATCCGGATCCGATCCGTATTGAGTTTTTTGATACGGAAATCGACTCGATCCGTTTCTTTAACCCGAACAACCAGCGGACAGTCCGCTCGATTGATGAAGCCGTTCTGGTTCCGGCCAGTGACGTTCTGTTCAGCGATGAACAGATTGAAACCCTCAAGCAGACCGTCACTGAAAAACTGTCCGACCAGCTGAAGAAAACCGATCCGGCCGGGCAGGATTTTCTGCGCGATGCCGTAGAAGAAGATCTGCGGGCCATTACCTCATATGATCCGCAGTCCCGCCTGTACAGCTATTATGCCTGGCTGAAAGCCGATTCCATCCTGGACTATGTACCGGATGGTCAGGTGATCTATTCACCCCAGGAGGATATCTACGACCAGGCTAAAAAAGTTGTTCTGGATAATGCCGCCTACATGCAGGAAGAAGTCCAGGATTTCCAGGCGCTGCCCCGCTATACGATGTTTCACGATATTTATACGATGGAGCAGCAGCGCAAGCCGTTTAAAATTGAAAAATTCCAGCCGCTTAACCAGGTTGCCGAATCGGATATTCATACGATCGATGCACCGGGACTGAACTATCTGGAATGGATGCCGCAGGAAGCCAAAAAGGACGGCGTCTACTTTGCTCTGGAAAAAGAGGACATCGACCTGCTCAAAGAAAAGATGGATATCGGCTATTTTCGCCTGACCGATCCCATTTTCTATCAGGGATTTACGGCTGGAAACTATACGGTCTACACAAGACGGGAGATCTTCCGCCATCTTAACCGCAAAGTGCCGTTCCAGAAGACCTTTTCCCAGTCCGCGGCCCTCAACGATATCCTGGAGCTGGAACCGGGCGACTACATTGTTCATGCGCAATATGGCATTGGCCAGTATCTGGGTGTTGAAACCCGGGAGCTGCGCGGGACCAAGCGGGATTTTCTGCATGTCGCCTACCGGGGCGGCGATGATTTGTATGTCCCGATTTCCCAGTTCCAGCTGATCCGCAAGTATGTCTCCAAGGAAGGCGCGGGAACGAAGCTTTCAAAACTCGGCTCCGGGGAATGGGAAAAGACCAAGCATAAAGTCAGCCAGAAAGTCGAGGAAATTGCCGGCCGCCTCGTGGAACTGTATGCGGCCCGCAGCGAGGATATTGGCTACGCCTTTCCCAAAGATGATGTCCTGGAGCGCGAGTTTGACGAGGCTTTTGAATTTGAGTCCACGCCTGACCAGCTGCAGGCGACAGCGGAGATCAAGGCTGAAATGGAAAAGCCCAAGCCAATGGATCACCTGCTGATTGGGGATGTCGGCTACGGCAAGACAGAAGTTGCCATGCGCTGTGCCTTTAAGGCCATCTGCGCCGGAAAGCAGGTCGCCTTCCTTTGCCCGACGACCATTCTTTCTTTGCAGCATTACCAGACGCTCAAAAAGCGCTTTGAAAATACCGGCGCCCGGATTGCGCTGGTCAACCGTTTTGTATCGGCTAAAGAGATGAAGCAGATCCGCGAAGACCTGGCCAATGGCCAGATCGATATCGTTGTAGGAACGCACCGGCTGTTTTCCAAGACGATTCAGTACAAGGACCTGGGTTTTTTGATCATTGACGAGGAACAGCGCTTTGGTGTCAGCCACAAGGAAAAAATCAAGGAGATGAAAAACTCCATCGACGTCCTCTCGCTTTCGGCTACCCCGATTCCCAGAACCCTGCAGATGTCCTTGATCGGTGTGCGCACCATCTCCCAGCTGAATACCCCGCCGGCCCACCGGCACCCGATCCAGACGTATATTATGGAAGAAAAAGGGCCGGTCATTGAGGAGATCATTCAGCGAGAGCTTTCGCGCGGCGGCCAGGTTTTCTTTCTGCACAACCGCGTAGAGGATATTTTCCTGCGGGCCAGACAGCTTCAGGAAGCATTGCCCGATGTTTCCATCGGTGTTGTGCACGGCCGCATGAGCCGCGAGGAAATTGAAAATGTGATGATCGATTTTGCGCAGTGCAAATACCAGATCCTGGTGTGCACAACGATTATTGAAACCGGGCTGGATATTGCCAATGCCAATACGATCATCATTGAAAATGCCGATCGGTTCGGCCTGGCCCAGCTGTACCAGATTCGCGGACGGGTCGGCCGGCGGGAAAAGCTGGCTTACTGCTACTTGATGGTGCCGCCCCAGAAGCAGCTTTCGGAGCAGTCCAGCAAGCGCCTGAAATCGATCAAGGAATTTACGCAGCTTGGCTCCGGCTACAAAATTGCCATGCGCGATCTGACCATCCGCGGAGCGGGCGATATGCTCGGTCCCAAGCAGGCTGGCTTTATCGATTCGGTCGGCCTGGATCTGTACCTGGACATGCTTTCGCAGGCCATTGCCCGCAAGAAAGGCCTGCCCGCTGCGTCCGAAGAGCAGGAAGAAGAGCCGGCCAAAAAGGCCAATGTCCTTTCCGAAGGCTTCATTCCGGCTCCGTTTACGTCCAATGATGGCGATAAGCTGGCCCTGTATCAGCAGATTCGAAAGATCAAAACACAGAAGGAGCTGGAAGATGTCGAGTTCCGGACAGCAGACCTGTTTGGCAAGGTGCCCAAGGAAGTCCAGCAGCTGTTTAACGCCAAGCGCATGGACTTGTTTGCAGCACAGGATGGCGTGGATTCGGTCAGTGAAAACAACAACCGGATCCAGATTGTGATGACACCTGCCTGGAGTCAGAAAGCCGATGGCCTCAAGCTGTTTGAGGCGATGAGTGCAGCCAGCCGGCAGGTAGCCATGTCCTTTAAAAACGGCAGCATCCACGTCAGCTTTGAAAAGAAGAAGAATTACATGCCTTTATTTGAAAAGGTTGTCTCGGTCTTAAACGATCCTCTCTTTCGAAAGGAAGGTGCTTAATGCGACTTGATAAGTATTTAAAGACAGCGCGGATTTTAAAACGCCGCGAAGCGGCCAAGCAGCTCGCTCTTGAGAAGCGGATCCTGCTCAACGGCCGGGTGGCCAAGCCATCGAGTGAAGTGCAAATTGACGACCGGATTGTCCTGGAATTTGGCAACCGGATTCTGGAAGTCGTCGTAAAAGACACTCCCAGGCAGGCAAGCAAGGAAAAAGCGGCTTTGATGTTTGAAGTGGTGCGCCAGGAGAAAAAAGAGACGCACCCTGACGTCGATGCCTTCTGATTTTTTAAAGGAAGAAAAGAACCGGCTGGATGAAACGAAAGTTTTGCGGGATCCGGTTCACGGCTATATCCACATTGACCTGCCGGTGATCTGGAACCTGATCGATACCCCCGAATTCCAGCGGCTGCGCCGGATCCGGCAGCTGGGCGGCGATATCCAGGTTTATCATGCCGGGGAGCATTCCCGTTTTGCCCATTCATTAGGTGTGTACGAACTGGCCCGACGGATGATTGAGGAAGTCGACGGGCTGAAAGAAAGCCTGAATGAACTTCATTACACAGCCGGACTTTGCACTGCCCTGCTGCATGATCTGGGACACGGTCCTTTTTCGCACTGCTTTGAAGAGATCGCGCAGATCAGTCATGAACAGATGACCATCAGCCTGATCCTGGATGAGCGAACCGCGGTCAACCGGGTTTTAAAGGCCCAGGACAGGCGGCTTCCGGCTCTTTGTGCGTCGATTCTGGCCCACCAGTCGGACTGCCCGCTTCTGGAAGATCTGATCTCTTCGCAGCTGGACTGCGACCGGATGGACTACCTGCTGCGCGATGCCTATATGACCGGGACAAAATACGGCAGCTTTGATCTGGAGAGGGTGCTGCGCACCATGCGAGTCGTTGATGGCAAGCTTTGTATTAAGCACTCGGGCATGCATTCGGTGGAAGACTATATTATGGCCCGCTACCAGATGTACTGGCAGGTCTATCTCCATCCCGATGCGGCCGGCTATGAACTGCTGCTGATCACGTTTTTTAAGCGCTATGGCCAGATCCGTCTTCAGAAAGATAACCAGATTGCCCTGCTGGAGCCGGTTTTTGACCTGGAATTTGACCCGGTTCGCTATTGCCTGCTGGATGATTTTTCACTGATGACCGGCATTGTCCAGGCCCAGGGTTCGCCCGATCCGATCCTTGCCGATCTGGCCTTTCGCCTGGCCAGCCGCCGGCTGCTTGCCTGGATGGAAAAGCCGACCGTCAGCCAGATTGAAGCGATAGAAGAACGGCTCAAGGCCCAGGGAATGGATCCGGCTTTCTATCTGCACATTAAAGCGATGCGCCATGAAGAGTACCTGCCCTACCGGGAAGACGAGTCAAGACCCATCCGGATCGTTGAAAACGGCCGGCTGCATGACTTGTCCGAGTGCTCAGCCGTTGCCAGGGCCCTGCTGGAAATGAAAAATTCGGCCTCATGGCGGCTCTACTACCCCAAAAACCTGGATATTCATTCACAATCAGCCGGAAAAGATCGCAATTTTCCGACAGAATCATAATTCTGCGTAAAAAACAAGAAGGAACAAATATGAAACAATTTCATTTTGTTGAAATGAAAGCGGATTGTGATACACTTCTTTCGCTATGAAAACACATGCTGTACTGAAAAATATCCTCGATCATGAAACGATTTTTGACGGGGAAGCCGGCCTGGATTATACAGAGAACAGTTCTCTGGTGCTGACCATGAAAAATGAAGAAGGCGAGATGGTCTGGAAACTGCTTTCCAAAGGAATCCGGATTGAAAATCGCAGCCGGGAATTTGTGACGGTTCTGAACCTGTTCGAAAAAGGATATGGAAAAGCAAAAATCACCACACCCTATGGGGTTTTGGACTGTCAGGTAGAGGATGTAAAAATTGCCTGCGACAGCGGGCGGGTACGGGTGAGCTATTTGCTCAATGGTGCTGACCTGTTTTCATTTGAGCTGACCTGCAGTGCCATTCAAAAGCCGGAAGATTCAGCCGCAATCAGCTGAAGGCAGCGCCTCCTGAAAAAACGTCCGGAAACCGCACGAAAAAAAGGAAAAACGGCAAGGAACATGGCAAGCCGGCTTTCCTTAAAGCAAACTGGCCGGAAAAAGGGCTGAATCTGATACAATTCCCGCATCCAGCTAAAAAAGATCAGCCGCTTTATCCTTGTATATACTGATCTGCTGACCGATCGCCAGAACACTGTTTTCCAGCCTTGATTAAGCCCTGCTGGTCAGTTATCTGCTGAAAGCTGGAAATGAAAAGAAAGCCAGAAATAAACATGAAGAAGAAAGGGTGAGTGAAATGGGAGCAATGGATTCTGTTTTGCAGCAGGCGCTCAGCCAGGCTGCCAAAAAAGCCTATGATCTCGATCTGGAACCGGAAACAATCATTATTGAAATTCCCAAGCGGAAAGAACAGGGTGACTATTCAACCAACCTGGCGATGAAGCTGACAAGAGAGCTCCATGAAAATCCCAGACAGATCGCCCAGAACCTGATCGACCAGATCGATGAGCCGATGATCGAAGACATCAGCATTGCCGGTCCCGGATTTATCAATTTTGTCATGAAGAAAGACCAGTATTCCCGGATCGTCCCGGAAATACTGGAAAAAAGGGAAACCTACGGCAGCGGCACGCCAAACGGCATCAAGGTCGATCTTGAATATGTCTCTGCCAACCCGACTGGATCGCTGCATCTGGGGCATGCGCGCGGGGCGGCATGGGGTGATTCCTGTGCCCGCATTATGAAGAAGGCTGGCTACGATGTCACCCGTGAATATTATGTCAACGACGCCGGCAACCAGATCGCCAACCTGGCCAAATCCCTGTGGGCCCGTTATGTGCAGGCACACGGCGGCCAGGCCGAAATCGATCAGGACGGCTACATGGGCGCCGATGTAAAGGAAAAGGCCGAAGAACTGGCCCGCCAGTATCCGGATATTTACCTGGAACCGACCCCGGAAACGCTCGACTTTTTCCGCCAGGAAGGCATTGCTTTTGAGCTGGACAAGATCAGGAAAGACCTTGACCAGTTCCGGGTCCACTTTGATGTATGGTCTTCAGAACAGAAGCTGCGCGATGCAGGAAAAGTGGACAGTATTCTTGAGATTCTGAAAGAAAACGGCTATACCTATGAAAAAGATGGCGCTCTGTGGTTTAAGAGTACAGAGTTTACCGATGACAAGGACCGCGTGCTGCGCAAGCAGGACGGTTCCCTGACCTATCTGGTTCCGGATATTGCCTATCACAACGACAAGTATTCCCGGGGCTTTGATATGCTGGTCAATTTCTTCGGTGCCGACCATCATGGCTACATTCCGCGCCTGAAAGCTTCCATGTCCGCACTGGGACATGATCCGGACAAGCTGAATGTCGATATTATCCAGATGGTCCGCCTGGTTTCCAATGGCGAAGAGGTCAAGATGTCCAAGCGTCTTGGCAATGCGACAACGATCAACGACCTGGTCGACATGGTCGGTGTGGACGCCGCCCGCTATTTCTTTGCGGCCAGGGCTCTGGACAGCCATCTTGACTTTGACCTGGATCTCGCTGTATCCCAGACCAATGAAAATCCGGTGTTCTATGCGCAATACGCTTATGCCCGGATCTGCTCGATCCTGAAAAATGCGGATTTCGGCAAGCCGGAGCGCTATGACGGCCTTGTTCATGAAAAGGAAATCGACCTGCTCAAGACGCTGGCCGAATATTCTTCCGTGATTGAATCCAGTGCCAGAACCAGACAGGTACACAAGATCACGCACTATATTCAGAACCTGGCTTCGAAGTTCCACAGCTTCTATACAGCCTGCAAAGTCAATGATCCGGCAAATCCCGAACTCAGTGCCCAGAGAATCGCGCTGCTTGAGGCAGTCCAGACTGTCCTGGCGGATGCTTTGAGCCTGATTGGCGTATCCGCGCCTGAATCCATGTAATCAGTGAATCACGAGGAGAACTAGCAATGAAAAAATCAATGATTGACCTGGCTTATGACATTCTTTCCAGCGAACACAAAGCCATGAAATTTCTCGACCTGTGGAATATCGTGTCCAAGGAAATGGGCTTCACCCCTTCACAGGCTGATGACAATATCGCCCAGCTGTACAGCGATCTTTCCATCGACGGCCGCTTTGCTTCCCTTCCGGGCAACACCTGGGATCTGCGCAAGCGCCAGTCTTCGGCTCATACGATTGTCGATACTGATTCGATCAGTGTAGAAGACGACTATGTCCCTGAAGATGATGAAGAGGGCGAAGAAATCATTGAATCGGATGAAGAAAGCGACGAGGACGAATAATCCAGAACGGTCGTGTCTATCGGATTCCGGTTTCCTGTCTTGATCCTCTGTATTTAACGATAGATAACAACGGAAAAAACGCGAAAGGCACAGTGCTCTTTCGCGTTTTTGCTTTTGTGATCAAAGGCAGCAGAGACTGCTGCCTGGATTTTCTGATTCAGTGCTTTGTCTGGTTCAATGTTTTGTCCAGATGCTGCCGCACCAGAAATTGTGCAAAAAAAGCTTCCCCTGCGGGAAGCGTGGTTTCATACTCAGCCGGCATCTTCAGGATTTTCAGACGATACAGACGATTCGGAGGATTCTGACTGGCTGTCTTCTTCCGGTTTGCTGGAAGAAGGCTGCTTTTCAGAATCGGAGGATTGAGAGGAGGATTCGCTTTGAGCGGTATCGGCCCCTTCAGCCGGGGAAGAGGAATCCTGCGTGCTGCTTTCAGGTGCCGATTCGGGCTGGCTTTCGACGTTAATTTCCAGCTTGTAGTGTTCCCGGACTTCAGGAATCATGTTGAGCAGCTGGGTAATGGCTGTTTTGGCATCTTCAGCTGCTTTATCAAACACGCCGCTGTTTTTCATCTTTTCTTCAGCCTTGGTTTTCTGCTCAGTTTCAAATTTCAGGTAATCATCGATGGTGACCTGGTTAAAGATATTGAAAGACTGGTCATACACCTCAACCGTTTCGGCTGGAATGGAATTGGACAGGATTTCAATGGGCGGGCAGTTGACCGTAATCCGGTTTCCGGAAACCTTGACATCGGCATCCTTGGTTGAAAAGCCAAGCAGAGCCTGGCCCTGGTAGGAAAGGATGAAGTTCTTGCCGGTAAACGGGATGCTCCATCCGTTGATTTCATAGGAGTTCTCAAATTTGCCAATATCGGAATAGTAGTACTTGGTCGTGATCAGGTCGCTGGCCTGCTCAAGCGAAGTCTTGAGCGTAGTCGAGTTGATCTGTGTTCGCTCCTGCGCATTCATGAAGGTAAAGCAGCCGCCAATTGAAAGACCGGCGCACAGAATCAATGCAATCAAAAATCCGGTAAATCCATAGCGGATAGCCGGCTTCAGTCTTCTTTTTGTACTCATGAGGACAGTTTATCATTTCATGATGAAAGATTTGCGAAAGGCCGGCGAAATATCGGCAAAACACATTGTGAAATTTTCGCAAATACGGACACAATATAGAAAGGAGAAGGCAGAAGAAAAGAGAAGAGAGAAGAGAGAAGAGAGGCTCGCAAAAAACAGGATGAAACGGCGCTTTCCGGATATAAATCAGTAAAGGAAGAAACGGATTTCCAATCCTCCCGCCCGCACGATTGGAAATCGGTATCCACAAGAATTTGGCCCGCAGCCAGGCTGAATGACCCAGGGAAAACACAGCAAGGGTACAGAGTGTACAGAATGAGCGTACATCGACTCTTTTAGCCGGTAAGAGAGTGACTCAAAATAAAGGTAGGTTATACTGATAAATATGAATAAAGATAATTTCCAGGAAAGCATCGCCGCGCATGGCGTTAGGCTTGATGAAAAACAGATAAACCAGTTTGAGCAATATCTCCATCTTCTGCAGGAATGGAATGAAAAGATGAACCTGACTGCCATTACGCAGGAAGATGAAATCTGGGAGAAGCATTTTTATGATTCGATCGTGCCTTTTTTAAAGACTCAGTTCCAGAATTTTGCGGATGTCGGCAGCGGTGCCGGATTTCCGGGAATCCCGCTGGCCATTCTCTGGCCCGACCGGCAGTTTACCCTGATTGAACCGTTAGCCAAGCGCTGCCGCTTCCTTGAAGAAGTGAAGAAGCAGCTGAATCTGGACAATGTCACCATCGTCAATGCCCGGGCGGAAGACTTCGTCAAAGATCACCGGGCCCAGTTTGACCTTGTCAGCGCCCGGGCGGTTGCCAGGCTGTCCATTCTGCTGGAGCTTTGCATTCCGCTGCTGAAAAATGACGGCTCATTTATCGCCCTGAAAGGCGCTGCCGGCATGGAAGAGCTGAAAAATGCCGCCCCGGCCCTGAAGGCTTTGCATGTCCGGGTGGAAAATACGGAGAAATTTAATTTAGGAAGCGAAGGAGAACGCATCATCATTACTTTTAAAAAAGAAGGGCCAACTCCCGCCAAATATCCCCGTTCGTATTCGCTGATCAAGAAGAAACCTCTGGAGGAATCCAATGGCTAAGATTATCGCAATCTCGAACCAGAAAGGCGGTGTGGGCAAGACAACAACCGCCATCAACTTATCGAGCGCCCTGGCCAGGCTCGGCCACCAGGTCCTGCTGGTTGACTTCGATTCGCAGGGCAATGCCTCCCAGGGCCTTGGTGCCCTGAAATCCAATGGCCAGGCTACCGTCTACAATGTAATCCTGGAAAACTACCCGATCCGCCAGGCGATTGTGCATGGCGAAAAGCCGCCTGTGGATGTTTTGCCCAGCAACATGTCCCTGGCCGGAGCTGACCTGGAAATGGACAAGCTTCCCGAAGGCAAGGAACTGCTTTTAAAAAACGCCCTGGACCAGGTCCGGGATGACTATGACTTTATCCTGATTGACTGCCCGCCTTCTTTAGGGCTGCTCAATACCAATGCCTTAACCGCAGCCGACAGCGTCCTGATTCCAGTCCAGTGCGAATACTACGCCCTGGAAGGCGTCACCCAGCTTTTGTTAACGATCCGCCTCGTCCAGAAAACCAGCAATCCAAAGCTTTCCATTGAAGGCATCCTGATGACGATGTTTGATTACCGGACAAGACTTTCTGTAGATGTCAGCCAGGAAGTGCGCCAGACGTTTGGCCGCCTGGTTTACCAGAATTCCATCCCGCGCAACGTCAAGCTTTCCGAAGCCCCCAGCCGCGGCGTTTCAATTTTTGAATACGATACCCGCTGCAAGGGGGCAAAAGCCTACGCCGGACTTTCACGGGAAATGCTGAACCTGAAAGAAGACGATGAACTATGAGTTCGAATAACAGCCGTCTTGGCAAAGGCCTTTCTTCCATCTTTGGCGGCGACATCACCCAGATGCTCGACGACATCCAGAATGGCCAGTCCGAAACTGTTGAAAGCACTCAGATTCTTCTTCCGGTAAACCAGATCCGCCCCAATCCCTATCAGCCGCGCAAGATTTTCGACCAGAAAGCACTGGCTGAATTGGCCAGCTCGATTGAAGAGCATGGCGTTTTTACCCCGATTCTGGTCAAGAAAAGCATTCATGGCTATGAACTGATCGCCGGTGAGCGGCGGCTGCGCGCCAGCAAGCTGGCCGGCAAGACAGAAATACCGGCCATACTCGTTGATTTTGATGACCAGCAGATGATGGAAATCTCGCTGCTGGAAAATATTCAGCGCGAAGACCTGAATGTCATTGAAGAAGCCAGGGCCTATGACCAGCTGATCCGCTCGCTGCACTATACGCAAGAGCAGCTGGCCAGCCGGGTGGGCAAAAGCCGCGAACATATTGCTAACCTGCTCAGGCTTCTCAAGCTGCCCGATGAAGTCAGCCAGATGGTCATCGACAAGAAGCTGTCCATGGGCCATGTGCGGGCGCTGCTTTCCTTAAAGGATGAAGCATCCATGAAAAAGTATGCCCGGCTGGCGTATGAGCAGGGCTGGTCGGTGCGGACCATGGAGCAGAAGGTCAAGGACAGCTGCGAAACCCGCAAAGAACACGTGGAAAAAACAAGTGCAGACAAAGCTTTTTCCTCCAATATCTTCATCAAGGAGGCCAACCAGCAGCTGCAGGATTTCTTCCAGACACCGGTAAAAATCAAGCCCAACGCCATCACGATCCGCTATGAAAATGAGCAGGATCTCACCCGTATTCTTGAGCTGCTCAGCCTGACCGAAAAGGAATAAAAAGAAAAACTCTTCCCGGTCCATCTTTTATTCAGACTCCTGTTCAAAGGAGAAATCTGAAAATCAGATGGATTTCCGATTAAAGTGCCTGCCAGAATCCAGTCAGGCCAGGCATTATTGCCAGGTATAAATGCAGGCCAGTATTGGCAGGCAGATTTTATGCGATAAAGCAAAACAGGCTGGATTCGCCTTGGACAAGCGAATCCAGCCTGTTTTTATGCTGGAACTGGGTCAGCCGGCCGAGAGGGCAGGCATCGGGCGATCAGGTGCGGAAGACCAGGGTCCGGATAAACTCCTCCCAGCTGTCGGTTTTTAAAAGTCTCAAGGTCCGTTCGATATCCGGAAAACTGTTGACGACCACGTCAAACACGGCCCGGAACTGGTGCATATCCTGTTCCCGGATGCCCCTCAGCAGCACGAAGTTGACATAGCTTCCATTCCAGGAGATGGGGATGTCGTTATGCAGAACAGCAATAAAGCTGGTCGAGGTCTGGGCGGTAATTCCATGCGGAATCGCACACTGGTCGGTAAAAGCCGTGGAGCTCAGCGTTTCACGATTCAATACATCGTCCACAAACTCCGGACCGATAAATCCAAGATTTTCAGCGTGCCGGCATAAAAAGCGGATGACTTCTTCGTAGTTCTGGCCGGCATTCCGGTTGCGGAAATACAGTTTTTCCTGGAACAGCGTCAGCAGGAAGGAAATGACGCTCAGCCGCAGGTTCTGCTCGCTGATGGCTTCAACCTCTTCCCGGATTGCCCGCAAATCCCTGCGGGTCAGGATTGGATTGACATGCACAATATGAGGATGACTGTCGGGAATGGCTGAAGTTGTGATGATCAGCCCGGCTTCCTTTTTATCTTCTTCGCTGGCTTTAAGATAAGGACACATTTTTAAGACATGAAGTTCTTCGCCAAAGGCATAATGCAGTTCATGGATCCTCTGGCGGCTGAGCGGATTGGGATAGGAAAGACCGATCGAGGCCCGCCAGTACAGATTGTACAAATGGAGAACGAACTGGCATAAAAAGATGTTGGACATATATTCCAGATCATACCGGCTGTCCATCTTGAGAATGATCTGGATCGCTTTGTTAAAGAAGCCGCCTTCCATAAAACCGGCAAAGGCATCCAGGGAATCCGGATTGATCTCAAAAAGCATGCAGGAAAGAACCGATAGGATGACGATTTGCTGGTGATCGGATTCCGGAACCGGCTTGCCGGTAATATTCTGGCAATACTCTTCCACCCGGTCGACAAAGCGCAGGATGTTTTCTTTCTGGCAGGAGATTTCCAGCAGCTGATCGATTTTGGCTGGATCAGCCAGCGGATGGTCCAGCGGCGCATCCATATCAATGCGGATCAGCAGAATCAGCAGATGCGTCGTCAGGTTTTTAAAAGCATAGCTGTTAATGAGCAGGGAGCATTCTTTCGCGTTTTGCAGAAGGAACTGTTCCATTTTCTGCGCATCGACGCCCGAATAAAACTGCTGAAGCGTCTGCAGGGAAGTAAACCAGCCATCCTTTTCCTGGGTCATCGTCCACCCGATCAGTTTCCGGATGTTTTTTTCTTCCCCTTTCAGGGCATACGTGTAATCTTTTCTTTCAATCTGGATTAATGATCTAAATCCAGACTCTTACGGGCCAGCTGGCTGAGCAGATCAGCCAGCTGGCCCGGATTTTTTCTGGATTATGATCCTGCAATGGATAAACTGGATTTGAAAGAGAGAAAGCAGACTGCGGCTGGATCTGAATCCGGTTAAATGGGAACGTCGCCCGTTTTGCGGTAAGTGGCGAGCAGCTCCCGGATTTTTTTAATCGTCTTTTCCAGACCGTACTGTTTCAAATAGCCCAGCAGATAAAGAATCTGGCGTTCGGTGCGCGGATGGACCATCATTCCTTTCTGGTGGTCCTTGTAATATTTCCAAGGTGAATCATCGCGGTACTTGTCCTTGAGATAAATCATACTGGCGGCTACCCGGTCACAGAACATTTCCACGACATAATTGAATTCCATCGACTGGGGATGAATGCCGTTGGGACCATTGTCCAGCCAGAATTCCCAATGGTGAGGATTGCGGCCTTTATGGTGAAGCCAGGAAAAGGAATATCCTTCAGCTTCCTTTTGCGCATCGATGGGCGAGCGCCAGCCCTGATAGTACTTGAAGCCGGTCTTCAGTTCCGTCCAGGAATATTTGGAAAGATCATGCTTGAGTCCCTGCTTGTACAGGCCGCAGCGAAAGCAAAGATCCATGACTTTTGCTTTGTGCTGGTTAATCGTTTTTAAATGACCAGTCACTTTTTCATAAGTGTTCATATGATCTGATCATAAATCAGGAACCTGCTATTCAAAAGCAGAATTCATCGGAAAGTATCCAGATATCGGTAAATCCGCAGCGGCTCTGCGGATGCCCAGACAACACGGCAGTGAAGCAGGATTCACCAGCAGATTTCGAAGGAAAGGATTGGAAACAGCAGAAATAAGCATTTTGTTATCAGCTGAGATTCTGGTTCCTGCAACAGTCTTTGAATAAAAAAGGTCATTACAGAATGTCCAGGATTTTGAAAAAAGTTATAGAAAATTATTGACAGGCTGAATGAGTCTGTTAAATTGATAGCGTACACACGGATTGTTACTGGCAAAGCAGGCTATACCGCTGTACATACATGAATTCTGACCAGACAGGCAGGTTTTTCTGTCTGCTGGGGATCATCGTATGTAAAGCAGGTATGGCCTTTTTTTGTTACTCTGGAACTGGAGGAAGAAAAATATACGTAGATAAAGTTATTAATAACAATATTATCAGATCGTTAGATGACAAAAACAATGAAATTATTGTTATGGGTTCCGGTCTGGGGTTCAAGAAAAAACCAGGCGATCCGGTGGATGAATCAAAAATTGAGAAGATCTATCAGCTGAAAGATGGAAAACAGCTGAAGTCCCTGGAGGGAGTTCTGGCCAGCATCCCTCTGCCAATCCTTCAGGCGGTCAATGAAATCGCTGATTACGGGGCGTTGTCGATGGGGATTAAACTGAACGATGCAATTTATATTTCTCTGGCAGATCATATCAATTTCATGATTCAGCGGCTGGAAAGCGGAGTCAGCATTCCCAATGCCCTCCGTACCGAAATCCGGGGATTTTATCCTGGAGAGTATGAAGCAGGAATGGAAGCCCTGCGGCTGATAAAAAAGAGGCTTGGCATTGAGCTTCCTGAAGATGAAGCAGGATTCATTGCTCTTCATTTTATCAATGCCAGCAGTGAAACAGAAAATATGGCAGTAACCAGGCAGATGATGGAGATGATCCAGAATGTCATAAAGGTTCTGAAATACCAGGGAAACATTGACCTGGATCCGGATTCACTGGTCTACGAACGCTTCATGACGCATCTGAAATATTTTGGCCGGCGGCTTTTTGGTTCTGGTACGATCAGCGAACCGCCAGTTGATACCGGTCTTTACCAGATGATCAAGTCTCAGTACAAAGAAGCTTATTTGAAAGTGCTGCGCATTGGCGAAATGATTGCTGCCCGGTACGGCAAAGTACTCAGCAATGATGAAATGATCTACCTGACGATTCATGTCAATCGCCTGATGCAGCTGTCCAGTCCATCTGAAAACCAGTCTTTGAAATAAAAAAGAGTTGTGCCGGCGGTGCCGGCCTCCGTTAATGATCAGAAAATGCCTGATATGAAGTGTAAACTCCACAGGGTTTTGCGGATCAGAAATAAAGGAGAAGAAAAGAAAGGAAAGGAAAAAATATGAACTACAAAGAGTTAGGCACTGAAATCCTCGCTCTTGTTGGCGGAAAAGACAATGTAACAGGTCTTACCCATTGTGCCACAAGACTGCGGTTTAACCTTAAAGATGAAAAGCTCGCTGATACAGAAAAACTGAAAAAAACGCCTGGAGTATTGGGTGTGGTATCGAGCGGCGGCCAGTATCAGATCATTATTGGAAATGATGTCAATCATGTTTATGCCCCAATCATGGAGGAAGTCGGCCTGAATGACAGCACTGGAAATACTCAGCCGGCAGAAAAGAAAAGCATCGGAGCAAGAGTGATCGATACGATTACGGGAATTTTTACTCCTGTGCTTCCGGCGATCACAGCAGCCGGTATGATCAAGGCTGTACTTTCTATCTGTACTGCTTTTGGATGGCTGCAGACAGCAGATCCGACTTACCAGGTCATCAACTTTATGGCCGATGCAGCCTTCTACTTCCTGCCGATTCTTCTGGCTAACTCAGCAGCCAAAAAATTCAATACAAACCCTTATCTGGCCATGATGATCGGCGGTATCCTGCTGCATCCAAATTTTGTCAGCATAGTAGCTAATTCCAAAGAAACCGGGGAAGTCATCCGTTTCCTTGGCATGCCGCTTTACAATGCGACATATTCTTCATCGGTTATCCCGATTATCTTAGCCGTATGGTTTATGAGCTACGTTGAACCGATCGCAGACCGGATTTCTCCAAAAGCCATCAAGTTCTTTACAAAGCCGCTGATTACGATCCTGATTTCCGGATCCGTCACTCTGCTGGTTCTTGGCCCGGTTGGATTTATTCTTTCCAGCTGGATTGCCGATGGAATCAAGGCCCTGGATACGTACTGCTCATGGCTGGTTCCTACACTGCTTGGCGGTGCGTTCCCACTGCTTGTCATGACGGGTACCCATTATGGAATTATTCCAGTGGGAATCAATAACCGCATGACGCTTGGCTATGATACTTTTGTCTATCCGGCAAATCTCTGCTCCAATATTGCCCAGGGTGCTTCTGCTTTTGGCGTCGCCCTGAAAACCAAAAAGCTGAAAGTCAGAGAACTGGCTTATTCTTCAGGAATTACTGCGATCTGCGGTGTTACGGAACCAGCCTTGTATGGTATTAACCTGCGCTATAAAACTCCTTTAATTGCAGCGGTCATCGGCGGAGCGGCCGGCGGCCTGTATGCAGGGCTTCTTGGAGTGCGCAATTATGGAGGCGGATCTCCCGGACTGATGACTCTGCCCGGCTATATTGGCGGAGACGGCTTTACAGATCTTGTCAATGCGTGCATTGGGGCTGGAATTGCCTTTGTGGTTTCCTTTATCGCAACACTGTTCCTGTTCAAAGATGAACGAGAGGGACTTGGCGAAGCAGATGGCAAAAAAGAAGAGAAAGTAAAAAGCGAAGAGAGAAAAGAAGCAGAAGAAGGAAGTTCTTCCGTTTCAAAGAAAAGTGCTGATATTTACAGCCCGGCTGCCGGAAAAGCTGTCAGCCTGAACAAAGTCAATGATCCAACTTTTGCTCAGGAAATTCTGGGTAAGGGAATGGCTGTAATTCCGGCAGAAAACACCCTCCATTCTCCGGTTAATGGAGAAGTTGTAATGGTCTTTAATACTGAGCACGCCATTGGCTTGAAGAGTGACGACGGAGCGGAAGTCTTAATCCACGTCGGAATTGATACAGTCAATCTTAATGGTGAACATTATCAGGCCCTGGTTAAAGCCGGTGACCTTGTGAAAATCGGAGACCCGATTCTGGAAGTTGACCTGGATGCAGTGAAAGGGAAAGGATATGACATCATTACTCCGGTTTTAATCACGAACAGTTCTGATTTTGCCGATATTGTTACAGCTCCTGAAGGAGACCTGAAAGCGGGAGATTTCCTGGCTAAAGCCTTCCGCTAAGAAGGATGACCAGACACAGATCTTTCTGTATTGCAGATTGAATAAAACGGATAAAATATCTGGGATGAAAGATACAGAAGATATTTATTCTGGTATTTATTTTTCAAGATGAAATAAGTTAATCTGAAAGCAGATAAAAGAAGATTCCTGGTGACTGGAGTCTTCTTTTTAAAATTACTTTACATGTTTTAAAAACCAAGATTTATTCCTCCAAAAAGAGAAAGAAAGGCAAAGAGGTGAAACGATGAGTCTTCCAAAGAATTTTTTATGGGGCGGTGCGACGGCTGCCAACCAGGTTGAAGGCGGCTACAATGAAGGCGGCCGGGGCCTGGCCAATGTGGATGTGATTCCGCACGGCAAAGACCGCATGAATGTAATGCTGGGAACAAAGCACATTCATGAAATCGATAATGAGCATTACTTCCCGGCATTAGAAGCAGTTGATTTCTATCATCACTGGAAAGAAGATATTGCAGAATTTGCGGCAATGGGCTTCAAGGTTTACCGGATGTCTATTGCCTGGAGCCGGATCTTCCCGAATGGCGATGAAGAAGAACCGAATGAAGAAGGACTGCGCTTCTATGAGGATGTGTTTAAGGAACTGCAGAAATATGGAATTGAACCGCTGGTTACCATTACCCATTTTGACTGCCCAATGCACCTGATTACTAAATACGGCGGCTGGAAAAATCCGGTAATGATCGACTTCTACAAGCGGCTTTGCGAGGTGCTCTTTACCCGGTTCAAGCCATATGTTCGCTGGTGGCTGACGTTCAATGAAATCAACATGATTCTCCATCTGCCGTTCATGGGTGCCGGGCTTGAATTTGAAGAAGGCGAAGACCAGGAAAAAGCCAAATATCAGGCTGCCCATAATGAACTGCTGGCTTCTGCCTGGGCAGTAAAAATCGGCCATGAGGTCAACCCGGAAAACATGATTGGCTGCATGGTGGCTGCCGGTGAATATTATCCGTACTGCTGCAAGCCGGAAGATGTAGCTCTGGCCCAGAAAAATGAACAGGAAAACCTGATGTTTATTGATGTACAGGCCAGGGGCGAATATCCGCGCTTTACCAAAAAGATGTTTGAACGCATGGGCCTGGATCTGCATATGACCAGGGAACAGGAAAAGCTGCTCAAGGATAACCCGGTGGATTTCATCAGCTTCTCCTATTACTCCACCCGCTGCGTAACAACCAGGGACGATGTAACTGATACAACAGGCAATGCCTTCAAAGGTGTAAAAAATCCTTATCTGAAAGCCAGCGACTGGGGCTGGGCCATTGATCCAATCGGTTTGCGTATAACAATGAACAGCCTGTACGACCGCTACCAGAAACCGCTGTTCATTGTGGAAAATGGATTAGGCGCTGTCGATCAGCTGATCATGAAAGAAAACGGGAATCCGACAGTGGATGATGATTACCGAATTGACTACCTGCGCCAGCATATCCAGGCATTCAAGGATGCGGTGGAGCTGGACGGCGTAGAACTGCTTGGCTATACGACCTGGGGCTGTATTGACCTGGTCAGCGCTTCGACAGGAGAAATGTCCAAACGCTATGGCTTTATCTATGTAGACAAAGATAATGAAGGAAATGGTACGCTTAAGCGTTCCCGCAAGAAATCTTTTGACTGGTATAAAAAAGTCATTGAATCAAACGGGGAAAATCTGGACTGACAGGCCGCCTGTAAACCGCAGAATTTCTGATTAAAATCTGAATTATCGGACTGATTTCAGATCTGATCCTTTTTAAACAATATTTCTTAGCAGCACCTCCAAACAATGTTTTGGAGGTGCTTTTTCCATTCAGACAAGAACGAAGAGTCTTGGAATCAAAAATGGTTCCGACAGATTCCGATCTGAAAATCAGAAACCAGGATGAAAGAAAAACTACTCCATATTTAAGGAATCCAGGGCGAATCAGGTTCAAGGATTTCCGATCCTGCTTTATGCTCTCGCTGGTTCACTGCTGAAGGAAACAGAATGGGCTGATAAAAATCAGATTCCGAAAAAAGCAGGCGGGAAAAAGAAAGCTCAAATAATCCCCCCATCCCGGAATAGAGTACCGGGGGTGCTTATATCCATGGATATAAAACAGAGTACTCATAATTCATTAACTGACCATCAGAAAGCATCACCTCACTTCTCTTCCATCAGATAATGATGATTACTGAACCGTATTTTCAAAATCAAAAAGACGGAAAGAATCTTTCCGATCGCACTTTTGCTTAGCTTCTTATTTTGAATAAAATATCCATTTTAAAATATATGTATATTTTTAAATTTAAAAAGAATTAATCAGCTGACGTCATCAAACGAAGGCTTAAAAATCTGGGTTTTCTAATTTTAAAATGAAAAAATTAGAATTTGTATGAATGGCATCTGAATTTTTCTCTTTTTCATATTTTGATTTTTGGCAGCTGCAGAGAGTCAATATTTCTGCCTGATTTTCTGCACAATTGACCAATAAAAAAGCAGCTGCGGCTAATACTTAATAAAATCAACGCGGTTAAAATTTGAGCCTAGATATAATTTTAAAGACTTTTAAATTCCGAAAGGCAGAAAGCTGGATGATATATCTAAATTTCACTATACTTAGTAAATGCTAGGCAAATCGACTTTTGGAAATTTCAATAGATCCTTGCAGCA